>ENA-UENX01000179-UENX01000179.1-marine-metagenome-genome-assembly--contig:-NODE-179-length-33633-cov-150.333869_pt1 | contig 33633 bp, 22 predicted proteins | sample MGYA00237875_ERZ529327 | MGnify/ENA primary metagenome ERZ529327 (study PRJEB26372, sample SAMN05368347) | marine metagenome | biome: cultured habitat; feature: ocean water; material: water; isolation... | reverse complement strand
TTTTCTATCCATTATAGTCTTTCAGAAAGATCCAAAATGGCTTCTATAGTATAAAAGTTTTTGTCACTCATTGAGTTTACTCCTAAAACTAATTTTTACTATATTAAGAAATTTATTTTGATTAAGGTTGACATATTTTAACGGCTCCAAAGCTTAAGTTCTTAAACCAGCTATTGTCAGTCCCTATTGTTAATTTCTTCATAGTTATTCACAATAATCACCTAAACAAAATCAGGACTTACGCAGTGCTCCTATATATAGTGTTTAAGGTAATTATTTGAGACTTTTACACTACATTTGACGCCTTTCTGTAAACCCTGAAAATTTGAGTTTCCTACTCCCTATTTTAATGAAAATAATCATAAATCTGTTGTGCCAACTTAGGTCCGACTCCCGACACTTCTGCCAACTGTTCCACCGTTGCCATCCTAATATAATCAACAGAATGAAAATGCCCCAATAACAACTTTTGTCGATGTTGCCCTAAACCAGGAATCTCATCTAAACGCGATCGCTTCATCCTCTGACTTCTTCTATCCCGATGAAAACTCACAGCAAATCTATGAGCCTCATCCCGCAGCCTCCGCAACAACTGCACCCCCGGTTGTTCCGCATCAGTTCTTAAAGGTTCAGACTCCCCAGGCAAAAAAATCTCCTCCCGTTGTTTTGCCAAACTCACCACCCGCACTTCTTCTAATATATTCATCTCTTCCATCACTGCCACTACTGCTGACAGTTGCCCTTTCCCACCATCTATCATAATTAAATCTGGTTTGTCTGTAGTAGTTTGTTTTTCATAGTCACGAAACCGTCGCCCAATAACCTCAGCCATACTGGCAAAATCATCAGAATGACCGGAACGCACTTCTGGGTTTTTAATTTTATAATGTCGATAATGTTGTTTTGCTGGCAAACCGTCAATAAACACTACCCGTGATGCCACCGCATCCGAACCTTGAATGTGGGAAATATCATAACCCTCTATCCGGTGAGGTAACTCTGGTAAATCTAAGATTTCTGCTAAATCTGTCATCGCTTCATTATTGCGATCGCTCATTTTTGCCAACCGCAATAACTCATACTCAGCATTCTTTTTTACCATCTCAATTAATTCAGCTTTCCCCTGGCGTTGAGGTACAAAAATTTCTACTTTTTTACCCTTCTTTTCTGTTAACCAATTTTGCAAAAAATTACTCTCCGGCAACTCATTTTGCACAATAATTTCCGTAGGAATTTCTACAGATTCTACTATTTGATAATGGGATTCTAAAACCCGCTGCAAAATTACTCCCAACTCCTGATTTTCTGCAGTTCCTAAATCAGGAATTTCAGCAATAAATCCCAACCTACCTACTAATTTTCCTGCCCGAATTTGGAATAGTTGAACACAAGCAATTTGATGATTTCCCGCCAAAGCAATTGCATCTCTAGAAACTCTATCATCTGGTAAAGAAACTTTTTGATCAGCATTTAAAGAATTTAAACCTCTAATTTGGTCACGAATAAATGCTGCTTTTTCAAAATTTAGCGCTTCCGCTTCTTTTTCCATTTGAGTATTTAAAATATCAATTAATTCTCCAGTTCGACCTTGAAAAATCATTGCCACTCTTTGCACAATTTTATGATATTCCTCTGGAGTAATTAACTCCTGACAAACTCCAGGGCAACGACCAATATCATAATTCAGACAAGAGCGGTCCTTAAATAAAGGTTTTGGTCTTTGACGTAGGGGAAAAATTCGTTTAACTAAATGTAGAGTATTTCGGAGTAATCTAGTATCCACATAAGGACCATAATAACGGTCTTTAGCTTTACCTAATCTGCGTTTTCTAGTAATAAAAATTCTCGGATAATCTTCCGACCAAGTTATACAAAGATAGGGATATTTTTTATCATCCTTGAGTAAGACATTAAAATATGGTTGATGTTGCTTAACAAGATTAGCTTCTAATGCTAAAGCTTCAGCTTCTGTATCTGTGACAATAAATTCAATTTCAACGATTTGTTGTATCATTAAACTGATACGATGAGTGTGATTTTTTCCATCTCGAAAATAGGAACGAACTCGGTTTCTAAGTTTTTTAGATTTACCAATATAAAGGATGCGATCGCTACGATCACGCATGAGATAAACTCCCGGAGTTTGGGGAATCTCTTTGAGTCTATTTTCTAAACGTTCAGAGTCTTTTATTATAGGTAAAATTTGAGTTATCATACTCAGTTATCAGATTTTTAAGTTATTACTATTGCAGTTATGAGCTTTTTCAGTTAATAGTAACTCCTACTAAAGTAGGAAGTTAGAAATAGTAAATTTTATTTTTTAATAGTGGTGCATTCTATCAGTTATTAATTAATTGTAATTAATCCACTGTAGTTGAAATAAAATTTAATTCCTTGGTTCTAAAAATTCTCTATTATAAGAATTGTTAGAGATATCTTCAGATAACCAATGACATTCTAATTTTCCCGCTTCTATAGATGGGACTTTAATCGCAAACCCATTACCATCACTTACCAAAGAAAATCCGAAACCGAGAGAGGTTCCTAGTAAAACTAAAGCAACTGTTTTAAACATTTATATATCTCCAATAATATAGTAATTTCCACAGTTTATTGTCTATTTATAAAGCCCTTAAATATTCCTAAAAAAGCCATCCTTTATAAACATATTTCTTCATATCAAACTTGACAAAAGAGAGAAGTTATAAACTTGCACTTTTTCTACATATTTCCCAATAGTAAATGTATTAAAAATACGTTTTTTTATGCCAGATATGAAAAGAGATAGCTCTTCCCCATTCTTCTTTCGGGAGGAGTTAGACATAAGCCCCATCTTCCTACAAAAAAAACGGTTCTAGGAGTTCCTTATAAAGGATAGCTGAAAAAAGGGGGTTTTTGATATCCCCCTAAAAAAGGAGGTAGCTAGAAAACTCAAAATGTACCTCATAGAATAAAGACTGCTATATAAATTTAATGACTTCTTATTTAAACTTACATAGCAAAAATCCAAATTCCGCTTATTTCCACCAATATTATTGGTAACTTGCTATTGAATAATTCATACTTTACTAATAGATATCTACAGAAACTCTCTTCAACTTTCCTGATTTTTCATTCTTAAAGTATCTTGAAGTTTATAATCTCTAAAGTACCTTAACCTCCACTAATTTTAGCTTTATAACCCAATTTAATTAAAATCTCGAGTAACTTTTGTTTATGTTCCCCCTGAATTTCAATTTCATTATCTTTAATAGTTCCACCTGCGCCACATTGATTTTTAAGTTGTTTGAGTAAAGCTGTTAAAGTTTCCTGGTTTGACTGGAAACCACTAATAACTGTGACTGTTTTTCCTTTACGACCTTTGCGAGATACTTGTACTCTTAAGTTTTGTTGATTTGGTGGTAAATTTGGTAGTGCTCTTTCTGTCGCTGGAGAATTAGCATTATTACCAAACTCTGAATAAACCAGGCGATCGCCTTTAGAATTTTTATGATCAGATAAATTACGTTTAGAATTAGCCATAATTTTCAAGTAATAAAATAATTTTTCAAGGGAGCCAGAAATAGAAAGTAATATCAAGAAAAAGCAAAAAACATTTACCTTTTTAAGAGATTAAAATTAGTCTTCAATGAAGGGATATTATTATTTATGCTACTAAAGTTATGAAGCTTGGGAAAATATTAAATATCCGACCATACTAACATCATACCTCAGAATTTAATTTAATAAATCACTATGTCTTCTCCTATTTCCTGCTTTCTATTTCCTAATTAGCTGATTTTAATCTAGCCAAATTTCCCACCAAGAACCTGATTTAGATTCTGATGTGACTGGTTTAATACTATTAATTTTTTCCCCTTTATTAATCTCACCTTCCACTTGTTCAGCTGCCTCTTCTTTACTGTTTGCTTCAACTATTATATCTCTGATTATATCCCGATATTTGAGCATAACACGATATTTCATGTTTTTACCTCTTTAATTATCACTAATAGCACTACAAAAAAAACTGTTAAGAAATTAATACAGATTAAATCCTTAACAACCAATATTTTTGACTTCAAATAATAGCTTAAAGCTATATAATACGAACTTTAGCATATTCTCTGAAATATGAATAAACCGGATTTTAATTATTTAAACCCGGTTTGATCAGTTTTTTTCTAAATCTTTACCTTAACTATCATCAGAAAATATTAAACAGGCTTAGTTAAATTAGAACAATATTCATCATTTACTACTTGAGAATGAATATTTATAGGTTTCATCTTTGATAATTCTGGTAGCCTACGATTTGTAGGATGAAATATCAACTTTTTACAAACAACCTGATAATTACTCAAAGAGGCATAATCCCAAATAAAAAATTCTGATTCTCTCATTGTGCCATGAGCTGGGGATTTAAAAAATCCAGTTAGTAAGATTAATTCTAGAGTTATTAGAGCAATAACTATATACTTTAGCATAAACCTCCTAGTTGAATTATAAAAATATTTAAATACCTTAAAGCTTATTTATATTGCAATAAGCTTGGTAGTCAGACTAAAACTATTATGGCATGGAATCATGATTATTAGCTTTTCAGATCAAAGAACTGCAAAAAAATATTAACTGAACTGTATTGACCTATATTTCCTCATAGTTTTTCTTTGAGTGTCAAGATAGTTATAACTAAAATATCATTTTTTTCTTAGTAAGTATTAAGGTCCACAGTTTCAAATATTCAGAGAATTTAATACCTATCTTTGACTTTATTTTTAGCAAATAATTCTAAAGAATATTCAATAGGTTTATCTAAATTTGAAATCACTACAAATTGATAATAACCAGAGCCGTTTGTTTCGCCTATCCATTTATTTTTTGGAGAATCTTCTATTAATTCTCTAGACTTACCGCGAGAATTTATGGGAGAATAAATTGATAATAAAACTTGTGGATCATTAGGTTCTAATCTGACTTCCAAAATTTGTTCATCTTGTAACCAAGCCAGATAAATTTTGCCTTCCCCTGGAGAGAGAGTAGCCTTGACAACTTTCTGAAATGAACCTTTTGCAAAACGAACTTCTTCTAAAGATTTTCTCCCTTGCAAGTCTTTCATTGTATCAGTAGCGATCGCTTGCCAAACTTGACCTATGGGTAAACCAATAAGATTTCGACGACGGGTTTGCTCTGGAAATAAATTAATAAACCGAGCATCAGTCAAATCATTAAAAGCAGTACTACTAATACTTAGCCTCCTCAACTGAGCTCGCCATCGATAAATATCATCTTTGCTATAATTACCTAATCTGCGGCGAGCATCTGGAGCTATAGTTTCTAGTTTATCTGCCAACTTATCAGCTATTGAATACCAGCGCCACTGCCATAACTGATCTTCTTGAGTTTGATCACCTAAGATCTTCCCTTTTTTTTGAGGATACTGACTGTAGAAAAATTTATCTACTAAGGAGAAAAAGAAAGATTGATCAATACCTAATTGTTGGAGGCGATCGCTCAACCTTTCTGGTTTTTCATCCACAATTATATTTTGATTAGAAGTATATTCTAACCAAAATTTACCAGCCATCCAACCTATTCCCCCCATACTAAATATTGTCACTAATACTAATAAAATTGTTGACCAAATAGAAGACTTTTGAACAACATCACTAGTTACAGGAACCTGAGAAACTGACATAGTAGTTACACTTGAAAGTTGACCGGGAGAAACAGGTGGAGTAGAAACAACGCTTGGTGGCACTTGAGTAGTAGCTAAGTTAGTACTATATGAGACATTTTTCAGTGCTGTAATAACTTGACGAGCAGTAGAAAAGCGATCGCTCGGCTTAGAAGCTAACATTTTATCCAGTACATTTCCCAGGTTTTCACTAATACTAATTTCAATACGCCAATTAAAAGTTAAGTTGTGAACATCCGTCAACAAAGAGGGTTCCTTTCCAGTTAGTAAAACTAAAGCTGTTACTGCCAAAGCATATAGATCGCTATCATTATTGATAACTCCTAGTCGCATTTGTTCATCTGGAGCATATCCCAATTTACCTAACCTTGTAATACCACTTTCAAGTTGAGCATACTCAGAAGCGACCTTTGTTGCTATTTCCTTCACTCCACCAAAATCAATTAATACTGGCAACTTGTCAGAAGTTTGTAGAATTATATTATCTGGAGAAATATCACGATGAATAACTCCCAAATTATGAATATATTCCAACACTGGTAAAAGTTGCAGCAAAAACTTTATTACTTCTGCTTCCTGAAAAAGTTTGCCTTGAAGTTTCCGGTTTTCTAACAAAGCACGATAAGTTTTACCTTTTATATAATCTTGTACTAAAAATAGATATCCTTCTGCATTTAACTTATAGCGAAACATTTCTCGGAAACCAGGAATTTGGGGATGTCGTAACTTGTATAGTACACCTGCCTCCCGTTCAAATAGTTCCTGGGATTTTTGCAAGGCGTAGCTACCGTGAACTTGGGGGGCAAATTCTTTAAGTACACAGAGTTCCTGGAAACGGTGGTTATCTTCTGCGAGGTAAGTACGTCCAAAACCACCATGTCCTAATTGTTTGATAATTTTATAGCGGTCAGTGAGTATTAGACCAGGATATATAGGGTTATTCATAAAAACAATTGGTAATTTCAGCCTAAATTAAGTTCTATTTATAGGACTTGCGCAAAAAAAAACATAGTAGTTTCTGTTATTACTAGGGGCAGCCTTTGCGGAGCAGTCCATCAGGATAGTAATTTCAAGCTAATATTTTCGTGGTGGATGGGTAAGTCCTGATTTATTAGATTCGGCCATTTTAGTTATCCGTTATCAATTATCAGTACCTCCAGAATTGAAAATGTAAACTTCAAGAAGAAAAAACCGGAAAAATTTAGCAAAAAGCAACATTTGAATTATTTTAATAACTATAGATTTTACTTAATTTATTCTATATCTAGAATAATTAATGATGTTACTGTGATAGTGATTTTAGCTAATTACCTTAACTTCATTTTTGAGGAAGTAGGTAGAGACTTTGTATATAATATCCCTACAGATTAGTAATTTGGGAAATAGGAAGTAAAAAAAAAGAAAAAAACTATACTTTAGTCATAATAGATTAGACAAAATTAATTACACAAAATTAATTTTTAACCCCCATCCAGCCTAGATATTATAATTTATAATTAAGCAAATAACTTTGTCTAATTACTGAGAAAAGCTAGCCCAGATAATTTTTCACTATAGTCGTACTTAAGTTGATACTTTTGTGTTAGTTTAGAGACCTCCTTTAATATGATTGTAAATGGATATTATCTAATTACTGCTGCTTTACCTTGAGTTAGTAATAATCTTAATTTAACAGATAAATTTTGTCATATTAAATGAAATTTTTCACAATAATTATTGTTAGTATCTATAAAAAAATAAGCTTATTTTAATGTTTTAAAAAAAACTTATTTCTAGGATAATAGTCACATTTATAATATTAAAAATATTGTCAATATAGGCACAATTTCAATCTCAAAATAGAATATTTAATAGCTAAAGATAGAGCTACAAAGTCATAAAGAAGTTGTAAGCATATTGATTTTTAACGTAGCCATTAAAAAGCTCAGGCTGGTTCTAAACTTGCAAATAGTAGCTTTAAAACCCCACCCTATACCCTTATATCAGCTTGGACTTTGACAGTATTTTCATCTCCTTTTTGGGCTAATTTATTCTGAATTTTACTTGTATACTTAGTCAGTATCAAGTTTCCGATTTCTGAAAATTACTATAGGCACTAGTAAATTAGGGGATTTAAATAATCCAAGAATTACAATGAAAATAATTACTCCTATAGACATTTTGCTAGAAATACCAGAAAACTTATTGATAATTTATTTGAACATTTTTTTCTTCAGTAGACTTATTTTAGTTATCAATTGTCAGTACGCCCTATTAAAGTTTATTCTTTTCATTTTCTGAAAATGGGATAATTGAGACCTAACTAATTTCAGAAAAATCTACTTTGCCTTTAAAAGCCATTTCCATTCCTCATAATTTCAGTTTCTCATTGAGAGTTATTTTATATTCAGTTTTCAATTTTGGCAAATCTAAATTAACTTCATATCCCTACCTTGATTTTCTATTCCCTTTTCCCTTTTTGATTAAATTTTGGGATTTGTAATTTCTCCCATAAACAAAATAGTTCCAGAATCATTATCTCTCATCGCAAAAAAGAAGGGGCGACTAATTAACATATCGACAGCTTGTACTGTAGGGCCAGAAGTTAACATTGGTTCAACACCGGTAACTGCTGCTGCTTCTGTTCCTGTTTCATTCACTTCAACAAATGTTTTATCTTTAACTTTACTGATATATAAATTTGGTGGAATGGGGCGCATACCAGAAAAATCTGCTGCAATTTCATCAAAAGCTATTTTCATTCCCAAAGATTTCAATGCATTATTGAAAGTAACTTTATATTCATTTTTCAATTTTGGCAAACCTAAATTAATTTAGTCATACTTAAACTTTAGCATCCAATTTTTCTAGTTTTCTTCATTCAGAAATTGATAAAATTACTCTAAACCTACTTGTTCCCTGGGAAGAAATATATACATACTAACCAGACCTTTTTTATAGGACACACTCACTTCCTAAAAACCTTCATTTTCGTAATATAAATGTCTTGATAATTGGAACATAATTGGATTTTTTTTGACTTCCATTTTGCAGATAAAACGGTAATTATTTAGTATAATTTTCTGCAAAACTTTTATTACAATTACCCTTAAAATAAATCACATTTAACAAAATCATGACCGCATTAGTATCTATTTTTTCAAACAATTTATCAATTTTTTATTTGGTATAATCCTTAACCCAATCATTAATAATTTTTAGTGTTTGAAGATAATTAAAATGAATAAAATTGACTTGACTCTTATAAAAAAAATTGATTATTGTCTAAAAAACTTGAAGAGAAATATATTCCTTTTTTTTTCTCATATTGAGTTAGCAATATCTAATTCAATATCTGTATTTAAACTTTTTAATAAAATGCCTAAGTCTTTGTTTGCCTGATTAATTTCCTCTAAACTCATTCTCTCAAAATTTAGAGTTTTAGCCATCACTTCTTGAGTTTTACCACTAGCGCCATTGTAAGTCATTGATAGAGCGATCGCTATACTACTCAGCGATATCAAGATATTTTCATTTAAGCCTGATTTCTGAATTTTTCAAAATAGCTGAAAAGCAAATTTATTATTAACAGAAACTAATTTCTTAATCATGTCCATAGATCCCCTTTGAACTAACTTATTCTGCATATAACTAGTTTGATTATCGGTATAATTATTTTATTTTTTAACTTAATAACAGCTCCTGGTAAATAATAGACCCCAATAATTACAATTAAAGCAATTATCCCTAAAGACATTTTGACAAAAATAGAATAACATTTATTTATAAGTTCTCTTAACATTTTATTACCTTAGTGGAGTCAATAAATAACAATGACAATTGATTTAATTTTCAACAGTGCTAATTTCTTTGTATTACCATTCTGGGCATTAATTATATTTTTGCCTAACTGGAAAGTAACTCGTAAAATCATGGAATCTTTTATTCCTTTTATATTATTAGTAGTCGTTTATCTTTATCTACTTATTAGTAGCCTTACCCCTGAATCTGCAGCAGCTTTATCCAATCCTACTTTGTCAGATATTGCTAAATTCTTTGGAGAAGAATCAGCCGCAGCAACAGGATGGGTTCATTTTTTAGTTATGGATTTATTTGTTGGTCGTTGGATTTATTGGGAAGGACAACGTACAGGTGTTTGGACTTTCCACTCAATAATTCTTTGTTTGTTTGCCGGACCTTTCGGCTTATTATCTCATATTTTAACATCTTGGATAAGTACAAAATTTTTCAAAAATTCTCAGGAAAATACAACTTCAAAACCCACTGTAGAAGGTGTATAAATTAAGATAGTTAAATTATTAATCTCATGTTTTCATGTTTTTATTAATACTTAGTATTTTATCATATAATACTAAGTAAGTAAGTTTAATTATGTATCTAATAACAATGGAGATAAAAAATGGTGATAACTTATTGATAAATTGCTTATAGGTTATTTTTCACCCTTGCTTTTAATCTTTATTTATACCTACCTAGTTAATATTGTAATCATTCAATATTGTGGTAGGTAAAATTTATTAATTAGGTAAAAGGCTATATAAAAAAAATTACAAATTACTATAATTAAGTAGTTTATTGGTAAATTTTTCTGTCAGTAAAAAAAAACTTATTATTAACTTGAGTTTCTTTGTTTTTCTCTCCTACTTATTGTTCCTATCTGAACATTCAGCTATCTCCCATTCAGCACCCAACTTGTCGTAAAATTTTAGGCAAACAACTTTTGAATAAATTCAAGCAAGTACTAAAGTTAGATGATGACTAATTTATTTCCTCTCGAATACTAAAAAAAAGAAATTTTAATTCTTCTTGAAGACTAATTCATTCTTCAGTTTAATCAGTGAGTAGACATGAAAAATGTTAAATATATCAAGATTTATATACTAATTCTAAGTTTCTCCCAAAAATTGAGTAAATAATTTATTTAATTTTGTTATATAGGGAAAAGTTGTCATACTAACTTACTTAATGAGCTAATAACTAACAGTCAAATCTTTATCCTGGTAATTAGTATTTTTTTTCACTAGAAAATTAGATCTTAAACATCCCTTGTAAAGGGCATAAAAAATAACTCTTAATATTGTTATACTCAAATTTCAAAAATTACTAAAAATTGATATATAATAACTAATAAATAATAACTAGTAACTGATAGATAGAGGTAAAATTATGGCAGTTAAATATGATATTGTCATTATTGGTGGTGGTTCTGCTGGCTTAGTAGTAGCTTCTGCTGCAGCTCAATTAAAAGCTAAAGTAGCATTAGTAGAAAGGGATAAATTAGGAGGTGATTGTTTATGGTTTGGTTGTGTTCCTAGTAAGTCTTTAATTCATGCTTCTCGTGTTGCTTATCAAGTAAAAAATGCTGCTAGATTTGGCATTTATACCCAGCCTCCAGAAATTGAATTTGCTAAAGTAACTAGTCATGTTCAACAAGTAATAGCTAATATTCAACCCCATGATTCACCAGAAAGATTTCGAGGTTTGGGTGTTGAAGTTATTTTTGGGGAAGGTGAATTTATAGATCAAAAAACTTTTGAAGTTAATGGTCAAAAATTAACAGCAAGAGCTTTTGTTATTTCCACAGGTTCTCGACCTGCAATTCCATCTTTTGAAGGATTAAATTCTGCTGATTTTTTAACAAATGAAAAAGTATTTGATCTAAAACAACGACCAAATAATTTAGCAATAATTGGTGCCGGCCCAATAGGTTGTGAGTTGGGTCAAGCTTTTTCTCGTCTTGGTAGTAATGTGACTATTATCTCTAGTAAAAGTCATATTTTACCGAAGGAAGAACCCGAAGCGGCTCTAGTTGTACAGAAACAATTTGAGTCGGAAGGGATTAATATTTTAAAGGAAGTTAGAGCAGAAAAAGTGGAAGTTGTGGATGGGAAAAAGCAAGTAACTGCGGGTGGAAAAAATATTATAGTTGATGAAATTTTATTTGCTGGTGGTAGGTTGCCTAATGTAGAATCTTTGAATTTAGAAGTTGCTGGTGTAGAAGTAGGAAAGCAAGGAATTATTGTTAATGAAAAGTTGCAAACTACTAATTCTAAAATTTATGCTTGTGGAGATGTAATTGGCGGTTATCAGTTTACTCATGTGGCTGGTTATGAAGCGGTTGTTGCTTTAACAAATGCGTTATTTTTTCCTATTAGTAAAGTTAATTATCGGGTTATTCCTTGGGCAACTTTTACTGACCCAGAGTTGGCAAGGGTAGGGTTAACAGAACAGCAGGCAAAAGAACGTTATGGAGATGATGTTTGTGTATTGAAGCAACCTTTTTCTGGTGTAGACCGCGCCCAAGCTGAGGCAGCTACAAATGGATTTTGTAAGATTATTACTAAAGGTAATGGGGAAATTTTAGGAGCACATTTAGTTGGTATTTCTGCTGGTGAGTTAATCCATGAAATTGTTTTAGCAATGTCGAATAATTTGCCGGTTTCTGCTTTGACTGGGATTCATGTTTATCCGACTTTATCTGAGGTGAATAGTAAGGCAGGTTTATTGTTGAAAAAGCAGAAATATGCCAAGAATTTATCCCAGCAAAATTTGTTAGAGCAGTTCTTTAATTGGAGGCGTTCTTTTTAAAGTTTATAATTTTTAGGGCGGCAAATAATATTTTTTTATCTTGATATTCTATCCTAGAAAATTTGCCTAATTATTCTCTTGTTAAGATTTTTTTTTGTTAATAAAATATAGTGCTACTAGCACTGTACTTGAGTGAAATTCTGAAGTATCATCAATTTCTATGGCAAATATATAACTTCTCTCTTTTCTCAAATTTTATGAAAAGAAAGATGTTGATAAAGCCTAACCTTAAAGGGTGAGGTATAATTATAGTCAAACACAAAAATAAGGTAGTTGAACAATGCTCAAAATAGCTATTGATGGGTTAGATGCTGTCCAAGCTACTAAAGAAATTCTAGCCATTGAAGGTATAGAAGGTAGCTATAAAATAGATGGAGATGGCTATGAAAAAGGTGATACTTTAGCAACGATTCTGACAATAGTTGGAATTGGTTCAGGAACTTCTATCATTATTAATAATACTCTAAGCATTGCAGAGAAGATTTTTCAGTGTTACAAAAAACATGAGAAAAAACTAGAGAAGGTCGAAATTGTGTCTGGAGAAAAGCGAGTTGTACTTCAAGGTGCAACTGTAGAACAAATTAAAGATATTTTGGAAAGTTTCGAAGGAAAATAATTATGCAAATTCTTCACTTAGATTTAAAATTAATAGGGGATAATTATGCTGAAGTCCGATACTTTTGGAATAATCCCAATGATTACCAATCTTATCAATTATCTTTGACAGAAACTTCTGATGTCATCAAAAAAATAGATAGTATTTATAATACAAGACTACCAGAAGACTACGCCAAAACTGGTCAAACACTTTATAACTGGTTGGATGGAAATAATCGTATTTTTCGACAAGAACTTGATAAATATCAACGGGAAGGAATTGTTTTAGCTATTTCTACTTCAGAAAGATTAGCTCATTTACCTTGGGAGTTGCTCCATGATGGTCAAGAATTTTTAGTTCAGCGTAAACCTGCTATTATTCCTGTTCGTTGGGTGACCGATAGTCAACAACTTTCTTTTCAAAATCAACCTAATAACCGAGCATTAAATGTGGTGTTTATGGCAAGTTCCCCCCGCAACACGGGAGACTATTTTCGTGAACTTGATTTTGAAGCGGAGGAGGGAAGTATTTTGGAAGCAACCAAAAGATCGCCTTTGTTTTTAGAAGTAGAAGAAAGTGGTTGTTTGACTGAGTTAGGTTATCTGGTGGAAAGCCAGGAAGAGAATTTTTTCGATGTTGTTCATCTCACAGGTCATGCAACTTTTGAGCATGGCAAACCTTGCTTTATTACTGAGACAGAATATGGGGAAGCAAAATATAGCAGTGCGGAAGATATTGCTAAAGAATTACAATTTCAGCACCCGAAACTAATTTTTTTATCGGGTTGTCGGAGTGGATATTCACATCACGAAAATGTTCCATCAATGGCAGAATCTTTATTAAGTCAAGGTGCAACAGCAGTTTTAGGATGGGGCGGTTGGGTTTTAGATACAGAAGCAACAAAAGCAGCAGCAAAGCTATATCAGGGGTTGTCCTTTGGTAAAGGGGTAACGGAAGCATTAGGGGAAACTTACCAGGAATTAATTGAGGTTGAAGCTAGAGATTGGCATAAATTACGACTTTATGTAGCGGGTAGTTTACCGGGAGCGTTGGTAACCCCTTTGAGAAAACGAGGTCGGAAACCAGCACCCCGTTACCAGAAAACCATTGAATTTAGAGACCCAGAAGGTAAACTTAGGGTGGCCACTCGTGAAAATTTTGTTGGTCGTCGTCGTCAGTTACAAAATTGTCTCCGTACTTTTAAGTTAGATTCTGATAAGTTGGGAGTGTTAATTCATGGTATGGGAGGTTTGGGAAAAAGTACCATTGCTTCTCGACTTTGGGAGCGTTTATCGGAATATGAAAGGGTTTCATGGTGGCGACAAATTGATAATTCTAATTTAGTGGAAAAATTGGCAGATAAATTGAAAGATGCTGACCTGCGTTTTGCCTTAAAAGATAATCAAAATGAACTCAAATATAGGTTGCGAGATTTATTTGAAAATTTAAGTGAAGCTGGAGCAAAACCTTTTCTTTTCCTGTTTGATGACTTTGAATGGAATCTTGAACCTCGTCAAGGTGGATATGTTTTGAAGCCTAAAGCAGCAGAAGTTTTAAATGCTTTAATTTGGGCAATTCAGGAAGTAGGTGCGAGGGAAAAAATTATTATTACTTCTCGTTATAAGTTTCAATTTGAGTTATTAAGTGAGTTTTGGGTACAAGGTTTAGAAGCATTTCGCAAAGCTGATTTAGAGAAAAATTTGAAACGTCTGGAGAATTTTAATTCGGGAAAAATTGATAAACAATTAATTGAAAGAGCGTTAAAACTTGCCAACGGAAATCCTCGTTTATTGGAATGGTTGGATAAAGATGTACTTGCTTGTGGGGATATTGACGGGAAGTTAAGTAAACTTGAATCTAGTTCTGAAGATTGGCAGGGGAAAATTATTTGGCCTGAACTTTATGAACAAATTGATGAAAAAATGATTCAGGTATTGAGTCATTGTTTGGTGTTTGAAATTCCTGTACCGATGTCAGCTTTAGAGGTAGTTTGTGAGTCTATTTCTGGTTGTAAAGAACAACTTAAAAGAGGGATTGATTTAAGTTTGATAGAAGTTAGTTCAGAAGTAGAAGAACCTGAGCGTGTTTATCAGGTTTCACGAGTGTTGCCTCCTATTATTTCGAGTATTAAATTACCTAAAGCTCCTGAAGCTTATTCTTTCTATGAAAAAGGTTCAGAAAAATTGTTTAAGTTGTGGGGTACAATACCCAATCAAAACTGGAAAAGATGGCGTGAGATTTTCCGGTTAAAGTTTGCCCATAAAGAAAATCCTGAGCGATTTCGACAGGGGTTGTCTTCAACGTTATCCTTCTATTATGATAATCAGGGTGTGCACTATTATAATTTAGCCCATGCTGCTTATTGGTCTGAACTTAAGGAAATCAAAACTGAACTAGAAGAACTGCTACAGGATAATAATTTGGAAGAATATTTGCGTCATAATAATTTGGAAGAATATTTGCGTCAAAGTGAATGGAGAAAAGCTGATGAGGAGACACTAGTAATTTTTTATCAAACAACAGTAATTTTTCCTGAATTAATAAAATTTCAAGGTTCTGATGGTGTAACATCTTTTATTTATGATGATAGGGAGATTCCACGGTTAACACTTGAGTACATAGACCAACTTTGGGTAAAATATAGCCATGGTAAGTTTGGTTTTTCCGTCCAAAAAAAAATTTATCAGAGTTTGGGTGGAAAAGGAGAGTATGACAGGGAAGTATACGAAGCATTTGGTAATGAAGTCGGATGGCGTTCAGGAGAAAAACAGTTGTCTTACTCTGAACTAACTTTTAGCTTAGATACGCATTATACGGGGCATCTCCCATTTCAGGCATGGAATCATTGGGAAGAGGCTAGTAAATTCGCTGCGGCTATGACAGGGAAGTATCCAGTGAAGTTTACAGTTTACTACTATACGAAGCATTTGATTAGGTATCCGAGAAATATGGAGATTTGATGGGGAAAACTTATTTATTTATTGTTTACAATATGGAAATTATCAGGAACAAGAAAAGTCAAATGTTTTGCCAATTTTATCGAGGTCAGTTATTTTAAATTTTCTTATTAGGCGAGGAGAAAAAGGCGAAAATGCTTTGCTCCGAGAGTTTCGTGAATGGTTACAGAACCCAGAGAATAGGTAGAAGTAAATGATTTTTTTTCTGAGTCATAGCGATCGCTCTTTTCTACAAAAGTTTGATTATAAATATTTCTACTTTATATACTTTAAACCCTCTGTCTCTATAAATTTATCGCTAAAACCCGACTACGCACTTTCATCATAATTATTCAATCAGACATAATATAACTTATTAAACTTATCCTGACAAAAACTCCTGTAATATTTTTCTCAAATATCCAGGAGTTTAGTAAAATTTTCCCTACTCAACTAACCTTATTCCACCACTTTTTTTTCCTGCTCATTCAAACTAACTTTGACATCCTCATCAGACTCTTCCGAAGCTTTTGTCAACTCAAAAATTGGCGGTTCTAAATCAGGAATAGGTACTTCAAACCCTGGGGGTAAAGGAGGCAGTTGTGGCAGACCAGAACCATTATCTTTAGTCTGCTTCAGCAACTCATTAATACTAACCTCTGGTACAGGCGGTACTTCCGTAACCTTCAATGCTGCCATCAAATTCCCCAAAGCAAACTCAATATGACTATCTGGATCTTTCGTCACCCATCCATCCTGTGTTAACTGTCGCATTTCAAAATGTAAATGGGGACCCGTAGACATTCCCGTACTACCAACCCTGCCAATAACCTCACCCTGTTGTACAAACTCCCCTGGCTGCACAAAAATTTCTGATAAGTGACCATAGAGAGTTTCCAATGATTTTCTCTGGTGGTCTAACACAACAGCTACACCATAACCACCTAACCAGTCAGCGATCGCTACCTTTCCTGCATAAGTTGCCACTACTGGAGTACCAGTTGGTGCCCCTAAGTCTGTTCCAGTATGAAACTTTCTATAACCTAAAACTGGATGTTCTCTCCACCCAAATAATGAAGTAATAGGTGCTGGAACAGATAGAGGAAATATTAACCGAGTATTACCATTTCCAGGTACTGCCGGAGGTCGCATGGTGCGTTTGTAATAAGCTAAACCTGACTGAGATATGGGGTTATGAAAAAGTCCCTGCACCTGAGCCGGTAATACTGCTGCCACCTCCACTCCTCTTGAAGAGTCTGAGTAGTTTGGAGCATAAGAGGTGCTGGAGTAATAACCATTTTGACCGGAGGATGAGTTTGAATAGTAACTTGTTTGACTATAACTAGAAGTATCTGAATAATAACTATTATCCTTGGAAGAGTAATAGCTATTATCATTGGAAGAATAATAACTATTATCGTTGGAGGAGTAATTTTGCCGACCTTCCCCATACAATGAATTATAAGATGAAGTTTGAGCAGGAGCACTCCAATTATTTGTTGCAGTAGTTCCACTCCAATTATTGTTCTGAGTAGGGGCGCTCCAATTATTATTATTTTCAGCTACAGCACTCCAATTTTTATTATTATTTTCGGCTACAGCACTCCAATTTTTATTATTTGTTGGATATTGAGCAACTTCACCTGTAGAACGCTCTGAGAAAACTACTGTACTTGGTGCCTCATAACTATCAGTTGCACCCACTTTATAATCTGTCTCATCTATATAAGCATTAGTCGAACCATTATAATAATAAAGCTTCTCAGGTTTTGGTAGTGTTAGAGGTGGTAAGTTATTTTTAGATTTTTTTGATAGGTTGATATTAGTATTAGTCGGAGGTGCTACATATAAATTTTTGGGTAGATAGATAGTACTGTCTGGTTCCGGTTCTGGTTCCGGTTCATAAATTGGTGCTGGCTGGGAATAGTAATAAGGTTCCGGTTCATAAGTTGGTGCTGGTTGAGAATAATATGGTTCCGGTGAATAATATGGCTCTGGTTCGTAGTAGGGTTGAGAATAATATGGTTCTGGTTCGTAATAACTTGGTGCTGGTGAAGAATAATATGGTTCTGGTGAATAAGATGGTGCTGGTGAATAATATGGTGCTGGTTCGTAGTAGGGTTGAGAATAATATGGTGCTGGTGAATAGGATGGTGCTGGTGAATAATATGGCTCTGGTGAATAAGATGGTGCTGAATAAGATGTTTGGGGTACTGGGGCGGGTTGATATGATGGGTCATAGTCATATACTTCTATTTCCAAAACCACCTCCCCTAAAACCATACCTCTACTCAGCATCCCTAAACTAGCTAGACAACAACCTAGCTGCATAAGTGATTTGCGAGGGAAGAGTTTGGTGATTTTCAAATTTTGCTTTTGGTTCGGCCCTTGAGTTATTTCCTGTATTTCAGCTTTAGACTCAATTGATTGATTTTGATTTTCTGGTGACATTATTATTTAAGTTGCTTTTTATAAACAATTTAACAGTTTAATAAACTTTGACTTCGATATAACCATGTTTTTTCACCCTATGGGTTTGGAAAGCAAGTAATATCCTGTTTCAAGAAAATATTAAATTTTTCCCACTTAAAAATAAATGACCAGATGTATTCCAATTTGTGCCCCACTCCCCTGTTCCTCACTACTCTTAGATTTTTTTTACAGGAATAATACTGTAAAACAAATCAGACTCCAGGGAAACAAGACTTGATAGACATTAGAGGAAGTAGACAACGAAGCACAGCCACCTCTAAATTAAAACTTATAAAAATTTAGCTCTCTATCAAGCCAGCACAAAATTTAAGCAATGACAATTATTTTTTTCTCCCTTACCACTTTCTCCTCTTTGCACTTTAAGTCTATTCACCCATTAACCATAACCCAGACTGATTGTACCTGGTTTTAGATATATTTCTGAAGGTAATATTTGAGACTGAGTTTTTGCAGTAGCTGAACCAGAATTAATTTTTACTTTTAACTCCCCACTCTTTGTCACTCCTACAACCTCCCCAAGACGATCTTCCACCAATACCTGCTTCCCCATATTTATTAATAGTTGATTATAGGCAGGTAAAATATTTTCTATTCCTGAGTCTAAAAGTTGTCTAATGGCAGACTCTAATGCATGAAAAACTATTGCCGCTAACATTTCTAGAGAAGATATTCCTGGTTGAGACTCGTTTCTATAATAACTTTGCAGGTTAATCCCTGTATCTCCTATCTCAGAATTTGCCCAGTTAATCCCAATACCAATTACTGCCCAAGGAACTTTTTCTTTCTTGACCCTCGTTTCTGTAAGGATACCACCTAATTTTCGATTTTCTAGAATTAAGTCGTTAGGCCACTTAATTTTAACTGGTACACCATAATTCTGCAAACTTGAGGCTATACCCCAAGCTGTACATAAGGTTAGTTGTGGGATATGAGATATCAATATTTTGGGCATACTCGTCCATCCGCAACCCTTACAGAAAGCTACTGACATATATAGTCCGCCAATACTTGATATCCAGTTTCTACCCCATTGTCCTCGCCCTGCTGTTTGTTGGGCAGCTATGACCATAGTTCCTGATGATGCTCCTGAGTCAATTAGTTGCCAGAGGGTTTGATTTGTTGAGGGAAGGCTAGAAAAAATGTGCAAATGATTGGGGGTTAAAGGACTCGAGCTGTGGGATAATTTCGTTCCCTGAATATTTGATAGGGAGTTGATAAATTTTTGTTGATTAAATTCTAACAATTTTTTTTCTTTAGATAATTCTATATTTATGTATTATGGTTTTGATTGATTTGGCTAAACTAAACTTTTCTTCTCATAGCTAATTCATTTTTATAAGCACCAAACCAATATAAATTTTTTCCCTATTGTCTATAGAGTAATAACAAAATCAACCTTTTAAACTATAGGGAACCTGAATATAGTTAGGAACAGTGCCAAAATAAAAATCTAAACTGCAAACTGCGAATTTTGATTTTGATTCTGATGACTATAGCTAACTCTGATTCACAAAAACTAAGTAAATACTACCAAGTTTTGAGTAAAAATAATGTAACTTGGTATTGGCAAAAATGGGAAGGACTACCCTTCCTAACCTGTAGCCTTTTACAAAATTGGCCTCATGGTTTTTTTACTAACCATTTTTTCCCCAACACACCAACAGAATTAGTAGATATATTACATCCTTCAGCAGAAGTATATCGTGTCAAGCAAGTACATGGTAGTACTGTAATTACACCAGCGAAGTTTACTGTTGAAACTGAAGGAAATTATCCCGAAGCTGATGGTTTACTCACAGAAAAAGCCAAACAAGCAGTTTGGGTTTGTACTGCTGACTGTGTTCCTGTTCTAATTGCTGACCAAAAAACCGGACAAGTAGCTGCTGTTCATGCCGGGTGGCGTGGTACTGCTGCCAAAATTGTTCCCGTGGCATTGGCCGGTTTTGAGGCCCAGGGAAGTCAATTATCTGATTTATTAGTTGTACTTGGCCCTGCTATTGCTGGAGAGGTTTATCAAGTCTCTCAAGAGGTAGCAGCCCAAGTGGGAGCAACGATTTTTCCAGAAACAGGAAAAGCAACCATTGAAGATATTATGCATTTCCTTGAGCTTTTACCCCATTCACCAATATTGTCCGATCCAGAACCGGGAAAAGTTCGCCTAGATGTTCGTTTAGTCAATATCTTACAATTAAAACAATTAGGTATTGATAATCAACAGGTGGCGATCGCTCCCTATTGTACTTATCAACAACCAGAATACTTTTTCTCTTATCGGCGTGAAAAACAAAAAAAGGTGCAGTGGTCAGGAATAGTTAGTAACTGAGATTAAATCATATTAATTATCTATCAAAAGTCAAAGATTAAAACTTAAAAGTAATACAAATTAACGATAGATATTTATAAAAAGAGCCTGTACTTCTAAGATCACTTTTATTTCATTTTATTTGACCTTCTCCCGAGCTATGAAGCCGCAGTATTTCTACTGTTGGGTTGCTAAAATTCGAGTTTTGTAATTAGCCCGGGCTTCGAGCTCCACAAGCTAAGTCCAACTTCTCATTCCTAGGGCTATAAAAAGACCCTAGCCTAAGAATTGCTTGATGCGCCCATTTTTTGTCTCCCATTGCTCGGGAGTAACTGAAAAAAGAAGAATAACAGATGTATTTAAAAAAACAATTAAAAAGTCTTCCGATGGCAGAGCAAGGCTTTAAACCCAAATTTTTTGTAAGTCAAATTAAATACCTATCTAGCCAACTTTTATCCATCATATCTCAACATTCTTTTTTTATCTACCTTGTCTTAACCTCAGGCCTCAGAACTTAATTCTTATATAGTAAATAAATCATATTCAGTATTAAAGTTATTTGTTAATTTATAGAGAGATATTTGTCAAGTTAACTAGGCATATTTCTGTAAAACTAAATAAGATTAAAGTACTATAATTGAATATTGTATCATAGTTTAAAAGATTATTAATAAATTCATATGAGTAATCAGAGTCATTATCAACAACTTGGTCTTACTGAAGACGCTTCTTTTGAGGAAATTCAAGCAGCAAAACAACATTTAAAGCAACAGTATGGTCATGATCAGAAAACAATGGAAAATATTGAAGCTGCTTATGATGCTATTTTAATGGACCGTCTACGACTACGCCAGGAAGGCAAAATTAAAGTGCCTGAGCGTATTAGATTTCCAGAGAGGCAAGCAAAAAAAGCAACTGAAACTTTTACTTCACAGGAAACCAATCAAGGGCCAGCTTGGCTACAAAGGTTGATTGACACTCCTAGTCAAGCTGATATCCTATGGCCGACTGGTATATATCTGCTCTTAGGCGGAATTAGTATTTATTTGGGGGATACTGATCCTTCTAGATTACAACTAACTTGGGTTTTGGGAGTTGGTAGTTGTCTTTATTTCCTTAAGCGGAAAGAAAATAATTTTGGTCGAGCTGTTTTATTAGCATTTAGTAGTTTAATTTTTGGATTGATTTTAGGGGGAATACTGAGTTCTTTGGCAATCGGTTTACCAGCGGAAACATTTATTACTTTGGTAACTTTTTTGTTGTTATGGATGGTTAGTTGTTTTTTGCGTTAGTTACTAAGTATTCAGCTATTAGTTATTAGATATTAGCCATAAAAATTAAGTCAGTTATCGAGCAATTCAGTCTAGAAAAAAACTAGATTAAAGCTTCGTATACATTCAGCTAATAGCTGATAGCTGAAAGCTGAATGCTTATTTCTAGAGTTTAGACTAAATTATGGGGAATTCAAATAATGGAGAAATTTCCGGCAATATTTAATAAGTCTAACTTCCGTGAATTGCTAGTTATGATTTATTAATTTTCAAGAAAGAAAATTGCTGAGTAGGTTCTAAACTAACCCCACTGATGTTTTTCTGAGCAAATACATAATCTTTATCTAACCATAATGGGATAAAAGGAACATCTTCTGCTAATAATTCTTGAATTTCTACAAAAATAGCTAGCCGCTTTTCTGGGTTTTGCTCTTGACGTTGTTGTTGGATTAATTTATTTATCCGATCACTATAATAAAATGAACCTTGAAATTGACTAGCCCCTTCTTCACAACCTTTTTCTTTTGAACCTTTGATACATTCTAAAAATGGTTGGATATAATTATCCGCATCAAGAAAGTCTCCATACCAGTCTAAAATAAATGTTTGATATACTCCTTTATCTAAATTATTAAAAGCAGTAGCTGCTTCTACGCTATTCAATTCTAACTCCATTAAACCTTCTAAATTTTGATCTACATATGCTTTTAATGTACTAGCTGTTAATTGCCTCTTAGTAGAATTTGCAGCATACCAAATTTCAATTTTGGCTGGGCTATTTCGAGAATATCCTGCCTCTTTTAATAACTCCTTAGCTTGAGCAAAATTTCCATCTCCATAGTTTTCTTTAAACACTGGTTTATAGCTATTAATTTGTTTAGGAATTAGACTATAAACTGGTTCAGCTTTTCCTTGTAAAACTCGTTCATTTAGTAATTTTCTATCAATAATAGATGCTAAAGCTTGTCTAACAGCTTTGTTATTTAATGGTTCTAAATTGAGATTTAAAACCATATAATTAACTGTCTTACCATCTGTAGAAATTACTTGCCATCCTTGACGGATAGCTTCAGCTTCTAAATTAGTAATTTGGTCAGTGTCTAGAGAAAAATAAGCTACATCAATAGACCCTGTTTTAAAAGCATTAAATAGGTTAGCTGAACTAGAAAATATTTGAATGTCAATTCCTTGATTTTTTGGTTTTTCTCCCCAATAATTTTCAAATACATCTAAGCGTAAAGTATCAGTACCATACTCAGCTAATTTATAGGGACCAGTACCAATAAATGTATCAGGTTTAAATTGACTTTCACCTATTTCATAAGCTTGTGGGGAAACAGCACACAGACCAGAAAATGTTAATAAAGAAGTAAAAGCTGCAAAGGGTTTTTTCAACTTAATTGTTAATTGGTATTCTCCCGTAGCTTCTACTGATTTAATAGTATTAGTTAACAAAGAAGAAGGTGGGCCACTATTTTTAATAAAACGTTTGAAAGAAAAGGCCATTGCTTCAGCGTTGAAAGGAGTACCGTCATGGAATGTCACCCCTTGACGAATGGGAATAGTATATGTTGTGCCATCTTCACTAATTTTTGGCATTTCTGTTGCTAGTGATGGTACAAGTTCCATTGTTCCTAGCTTATAACCGTAGAGGCGATCGCCTAAGTTATGGAGTAAGTTACCAGATATTACTTCGTAGGCATCTGCCGGGTCGATAGTCCGAGGTTTTAAAGTTGTGCCTATAGTAATGCGATTTGTATTTGTTTCTATAGTTAGAGTATTGTCGGGGTTATTTTGAGGTTGGCTACAACTAATGACCAGGAAACAGCAAAGACAAAATAAGCCAAAAAATTGAATTATTGACTGCCAGGAATGGTTGATTGAATTAAATGATTTATGTTTTTCCATAAAGGCTATTTACCTCTTATTGCTCCTCTATAAAACTAATACAAAAAAATTTAATACCAAAAAATTGCATGAAGTAAAAATCTAATGTTTACTTCCTTTTTCTACTTAGAATGTCGGGAGTTAGTCATCTACAGTTATTGTCCACCTGTATTCAGTAAGGTTAATACTTGCATTTTATACTTGTTGTATAGAAACATTATAGGTATCTTTTCTAAACTAAATAAGTTAGTATTTTGACTAATTAATTGCCATCTTATTATCAAAATAATAACTATTTATACGAATAATAATTATTGTAATAAACAGGATTTTTTTAGGATAATTTATTAGGTAAAATCTATAAATTTAGTTCTATATAATAAGCTTAAATATCTAAAATATTGTCATTCTTGGATTAAGTTAATCTTTGGGGTAATATCTGAAATAATATAGTTTGAATATCATGCGCAGTTAAATATTTAAACTCTGGAGGATGTTGTCGCTTATTCTGAAGGGAATAAAATATAAGAAAGGGGAAAGTTTTTTGGTTTTATTTTCCCTTATGGATATCAAATACAACATATCACCCGTAAGGGGAATATTACCCGGAAATAACATTACATCAAGGATAAAAGATAAGAAAGGAGAAAGTCTTTTTTACTTTGCTTTCCCTGAAGGATATAAAATACGAAATTTGACCTGTAAGCCGAATATTACTCGGGCATAATATTACATATTAAAAGTTACAAAATTCAGGTGAGTAAGGAAGTATAGAATAGATTAAAAGTATCGAATAAGCTTTAAAAATTTATTGTCAGCTCATGAAAAAAAATTATCTAATCAAGAAAAAAAAGTCATCAAAAAAATTAACTAATTATCATTTGTTAATTTCTGACTAACTTTTATTAGCTTTTCTACACTGAATTTTGTCTCACTCATATCAAACACCCTATGTTTAATCTATGGCTAATAGCTGAATGCTTACAAGTTAAGAATTATCACAGACCCTAGATGATTGTAAAGATTACTGTTTAGAATTCCACCTAATATAGTTTTTTTTCTTGACTCTCAAAATCTATGTCTAGTTATAAAAATATCAACAAAAATTTGAGCATGGAAGAAGTTTATACTTGTCCTGTTTGCTATCATGGTCAAATTTCAGCAATGACTTTGATGGATGCTTTCTCTTGTAACTTTTGTAACCATATTTTTACTGCCGATCTGGTAAAACAATCATTAAAAATAGCAGATGCTTCTTCTCCTTTAAGCTGGAAATGGAATGGTAAAAAATGGAAGGCTGACCATCCTCAAGTAGAATGGAGTTGGGTAATTCAGTTATTAGCAGTTGGATTTATATTATTACCAACTACATTAATAGGATTAAGCGTTTACTTTTTTCCTCCAACACCAGGCACTCCTTTATGTTGGCTACCCATTTTTTGGATAGGTTTAACTTTTCTATCTCATTTAGCTATTATTGTTAATATTCTAATTGATTATTACCAGTTTCCAGTCAAGTTATACTTCAAAGCACTGGGGCGAAATTTATATTTTCGGGCTTAATACCAAATTCTTAAATATAAGAACCTTATATTAATGAGGTACAGTATTTTTTCTTCTTCCGTATTTCCTTTCCCCAGATCCGGTGCTCTCCAAAATCAAAAACTTGTTGTTCTCAACATTAGTTATTCGCGATAATTGCCATATAAATTTTAAGGTTTGATTTCAGATTTTCTATTGCTCATTAATCATAGTTAATGTAGCAGTAGAAAACATCCAATTTTTTTGATTTTAAATAATGCATATTAACTAGTAATTCAATTTCATTGAGAGAAAATAAATTCCCTTTTATCTATATAATTAGCTAATTTTTATAAATTATATTCTAGTACTCAAAAAAAGAATGTACTTAACACAGAAGTCAGTAATTTAAGAAAAGGAAAAGTCGTAATTGATCCGGTGTTTAAACCACCTAATAGATACAAACAATCCTGATAGCATATAGAGAACCTCACAGTATTTTTATCTGAATATTGATTGAAAAAAATATCATAAAAATTATGTCTGCTTTGCATAAAGGCAAAGAAAAAATACTATAATGAAAGGGGGAGTCAATATTTTTCAATATCATGGATAAAAGTAAATTTTGGTAAACATAAACTATTGTTAAATCAAAATATTCCTTAAATAAACTAGGTATAATAAATGTATACTTTAGTTTTCTATGAAAAATAGATAAATAATCAGAATTGTTTTGAAGAAGAATGATATTTTTCACTAAATTATCATCTCCTCAAAAAGTTTCAAAAGTATATAGGCAGAGGATGGCAATTAAAGCAATGTTTCAAGACTAGAAAACTTGTAATTCTCCTCTATAAGCAGCAAAAGCAAAGAAAAAAAATTGAATAATTTGATGCAAATTTATAGCTATCTTATACAGAATTAATGTATTGATAGTATAAAAAAACAAAAATTACCGAATTAAATAATATATATCAATAACGGATACAAAAGAGGCTGCTACTAGTATTGAATTACATAAATTAATATACTTATTTATCTAGTAAAAAAAAGCTTGAAGCGAAGAAAATCTAGGCAAAGTATTTAGGAATAGAAAATTTAAATATAGCAAAGTTTTTCATAATTAGTATGAGAGAGCAAACCCTAGACTAATTTCTATAATCATCAAAAAAACTAAGTTTTAAGTTGTATCTAAATCCTCTAAATATTAATTAGGGCTAGCTGAATAAATATAGAACCCTAATAATGTGTCAGTTTAAGTAGTCTTAAACCTTGAGAAAAGTGCTAAAAAATTATGAAATTATATTCTCTAATTTAGAATTTTCCCTGATCTGGTGGGAAAAGCGTAGAAACATTAACATGCTCCAAAATTTATAACTGCTCAAGCTCAGTTAGGGATGACTTTTGAAGCCATTAGTTTTTCCCTGGCGGGGTAAGCAGGGGGTTTACTTTTAATTAGCCCATAGTACTCTACCCTGTTAAACCTGACCTACTTTATCATTCCCTAGCTTATGACAAAGGAATTTAACCTCATTATAAGTTTTGAGTTATTAGCCCTGATGACTATTTAATCTTGTGAGAATGAGAGATGTCAGACATGTTACTTAATGACTTCTTTGGCTTTAAGAACTACCCTCAAGAAACTCTAATTACAATTCGATAACTCTTGAAGAAAAACTAATCTAACTATATCTAACTAATAGTAATAGGTAAAAATGTAAATAATCAAAGGATATGAACTATGAAATATAATTATAAAAACTATCGGCTAGATGCAGACAGGAAGCTTTATCAGAAATCACCTCATCCTTTTTTATTAGCATTAATATTAACTGGAATTTTAGCTGCTGAAGCATATCCTAATCTTACTGAAACAGCAATTGCTGCTGTTAAGGTTTTTCAGTATCCTCAACTAGAAACAAAAGGGAAAATTATTTCCAAAGCTAATAATTCTTCTAATCTTTTTAACTCTGTAACACAAACTAAATCTGATGCTAATACAGAAATATTTCAACCTTTTTCCTTGACTAGTATTAATGATGCGAAAAAGTTCAATGAACCTCGAAGTGAAGAACTAGAAAAAATAGCTAATCAAAGTAAAAAAATACCTAATGATATAGTTGAAGTTGTTCGTCAAGATTTAGCTAGTAAAATAGGTATTGCACCTGAAAAAATCAAAGTTATTGGGGTTACTCAAGAGACTTGGCCAAATACTTGTTTGGGTTTACCAAAAAATGATGAACTTTGTGGCCAAATGTTAGTAGAAGGTTGGCGTCTTATTTTGTCTCATGACAAAGGTAAATGGATTTACCGTACAGACAATTTAGGTAGACTAATGAGAGTAGAATTGAAGAAATAAAAATAGTTATCTAAAATTCGTTACTTGATGGTCGAATTAGTTTAAATATAATTAAGTCTGAATATACTCGGTTTAGTTAGTCGAATCTAATTTAACTGGGGCGGAAGGATTCGAACCTCCGAATGGCTGGACCAAAACCAGCTGCCTTACCACTTGGCGACGCCCCATCTCGTCAACATTTAATATATTAACACTGATACCTAGGAGTTTGTCAAGGGTTTTTTTCAATAATTTTGAAGTTTTGATTGTGAAAGAGTTATATGTTAGTTGACAATTTCGGAATCTAAGTTTGTCAAATGCCCTAGTTATTCAGATGAGGACTCATAATAGTAGATTTTCGTTTATGATCACCTTGCTCAACTTCCTTGGGGTGAGAATTAGGACTACATTACCCTGACTCTGCTTTATACCTATACACACTGGAGACAGGTTTGCTAGTTGATCAATACTGGGAGACTGGAGTACCCGCGCAGTATTCCCGTGGAAAGGAATTTAATCTCCATTATTATTAAGGTTATCCCACTTCAAGGGACTGGTGTTGGTAGTTTACACAACTAATTAGGTGAAACGGCTCGTACTCTGCTCATCTCCTCTAACTGTATTATTATTTAAGTAGGGCTGACTGATTAATTCTCAAGGCATTGATACAAATTATGCTCATAGCCAAATTTAGATAGCAAAAAGTACCAGAAGTCAGAAGTTTGGTTGCTTAAGCTTATGGGTGGATAGGGTTTTTGGCATATCGCTAGCATAAAAATTAGAGGACAATTCTTACTACACCGGACTTGGTGACTAAGGCGTTTATCCATGCTGACTTACTGACCTGCTGACCTGCAATAATTCTCACCTTATTAGACAATAGATGTGCTAAACCTAAGTGTTGAAGAGAATTTGATCTGATCTGCTTAATTTGACTTAATTAAACTTTTTAACTCCCGCCAGATAGAGGGCTGACTAGAAATTGATGGGGGATGAGTGAAAATTCCCTGAGTGGGGCTGAACAAAAAAGCTAGTATAAATAACCCAAATGATACTAATACAATTGCTGGACCAGATGGCAAGTTATAGAAATAGCTAATATACATCCCACTAATACTAGATAAAGTTCCTATTCCTACTCCTAATATGATTACTTGGTGAAGTCTTTTGACTAATAGATAAGCTGTAGATGCTGGTGTGATTAATAAGGATAAAACTAATACTACTCCTACTGCTTTAAGACTTGCTACAATTGTTAAACCAATTAACATCATTAGCCCTAGGTTTAATAAGTTTACAGGTAAACCTACTGCTTGAGCGCCGAGGGGATCAAATGTATAAAATAATAGTTCTTTATAAAGTAAGATTACAACTAATAAAACAATTATACCAATAATTAGTGTATCGCGGACGTCTCCAACGGTTACGCCTAGAATATTACCGAATAAAAAATGATTGAGGTCGATTTTATTGTCTTTCTGAATAATTGTCATTAGTGTTATTCCTAAAGCAAAGAAGGCTGAAAAAACTATGCCCATTGCTGCGTCTTCTTTGATTGACGATCGCGTTCTAATTAGATTGATTAAAATTGTGCTAATTATGCCGGCTATAAATGCCCCGATAAATATATTTGCTCCAACCCAAAAAGCAATGGCTAATCCTGGTAGTACTGAGTGACTAATTGCATCTCCTAGTAGAGCTAATCTTTGTACCATTAAATAACTGCCTACTACTGCACAAATAATTCCAACTATTATTGCTACTAGGAGCGATCGCTGCATAAAACTATATTGTAATGGTTCAACTAATTTTTCTAACATTGGTGCTTGTTTCCTCTTTTTTGTGTTTTTGATTATTTTGATTTTATCGCAAAAAAAAATAATTTTTAATTTCAGAATATTTTAGATGATTAATTCAATATTGATAGGTATTTTTCTATATTTTTAAATTAAATATATATAGAATAATCTGCTTATTTAATTAAGTTTAATTAACTGTAAAATTTGTTGTTTATTTATTTCCTCTGAAACTAAAATTATTAGAGTTTTGGTGATGTTTACTTATCAAAGTATTTCGGCAGCAAGTTAATAATAAATATGATTATAATCCCAGTTTTATTATTGTTAATAATATTAATATACACTAGAAAAATATAAACTGAATCTACATTATCTTAAGTTAGATTAATTACTTCATAATAATCATTATATTGTTCAGGATATATTACGATTGTGACATCCATTTGAACATTAGTTAATCTATTGGATTATTAGCAGGTTTATGAGTTCTATATTTCTATACTATTTTCTGAATAATCTCAAGATGGTTGTGTAACTTAAAAATTTAACTATTCTCTAATTTTTTACATCAAAACTGATTATATTTAGTTGTATTTTATTAATAATTAATGAGCTTAATCTATTTGAAAAAGATATTTTTATAAGTTTGCTCACTAATGGCAGGGTTAAGTAAATATTTTGGTTATGGTTCTGATAATACACTTGGATATTTTTCATGTTGCCTCACTGCAATTTGTAAGTTGTTGATGGGAGAAATACTAATAAAAATTTTGATGTAGATGACAATTTTTGTGTTTTTTGGCAGCGATCGCTATATTTAGCACAGGATATATAGTGTATTTCCGTAAGGCCTGTCCATTAAGTTATGGGCCTATTTTTTTGTGGCTTTTATTGTGGCTCTATGCTGTCAGAAAATAAAAAAGACATAACTAAAACAGTTATGTCTCCAAAAAATTGTTTGTTTAGATTGAATTAGCTTGGTTTTAGCTAATTTTTACTTAAAAATGGACTAAGATGGGCCATCTTTTCCTAAAATTCGAGACATAATTGTATCAATTAAGTACACTTTAATTTTGTTCAACCCCTTGCGTTTATAAGAAAGTTCAGGCAATAATACGTTTATAGAAAAGTTGAGGCAATAACAAAACTTACGCAAAGACTCTAATTGTCATGTAAATATTTAAATAAATTACCAAAAATAGACTATATATTGTGCTCTTGTGTAGGTCTTGAAAAAAAGACTACAAAAAACTAAGTGATCACAAAAAGTTTCAATAGCCTCAGTGCGGATATACTGCGCACCAGGATGGGAATGGCACTCGTAATATGAGTTTACGGGCTTTACAGCTCATATGCGATCGCCTTAACTGGTGATGCTGTACTGATTCAAGGTGTATAGCTTTGAGTCGGTTAAATGTTGCACAACAAAAACCAAAAACAACAAGTTTTCTAAATAAAGAACTATGATGACAACACCGAGCTCGAGGAGAGTTCAGAACTCTAGGAATAATCCTCCAGTAGCTGATAAGAACAAAATCACAGTATACGAAAATAGCACAGACACACCTTTAGGAATCACAGCTCCCACGGACCCTGATGGAGATCCCCTAACTATTCGAGTCATCGGATTACCAAGATTAGGAACAGTAACTAAAGCTGACGGTACAGAAGTTAAAAGACGTGACAAATTAACATCAGAGGAATTAGTGGGGTTAGAGTATGATGCCCCTAACAATTACAACGGTAAAGGTAACGCTGGAGGTTTTTTCTACTTTGTTAATGACGGTACATCCAACAGGTTAGGTAGCACACGTATAACTATTAATCCTTTACCTGAAGATTTCAAACCAGGGGAAGTCATTGTTAAACTTAAAGATGTCGATAATAAAACATCTTCTAAGAAGATTGAATCTTTCCGTGATAATCTAGATATTGAAGTAATTTCGACAATTGAAGGGATCGGCGTTGAGTTGTGGAAGTTACCAAATTCTACTAATGTACAAGAGTTTGTTGAAGAATATAGTAGCCGTCCGGAGTTTGATATTCAGCCGAATTTTACAAATACTAAGTTGTTTACTCCTAATCATCCTGATGATCCAGATTATAATGTTCTAGAGGGTTCTTCTCCTCCTGGGCTAGGACGTCTTTGGGGACTCAACAATAAAGGACAAACTGGGGGAACAGATGATGCAGATATTAATGCACCAGAAGCTTGGGGTTTTACAACAACTCCAGTAGTATCTCCTACAGTTAATTCTACTGTTCGTGTAGCTGTTATTGACACAGGTGTTGACGTAAATCACCCAGATTTAACAGGTAACTTAAATTTAGATTTGGCGGCTAATACAATATTTGGCGATGATCCTGAGGATGTGACAGACAACCACGGTCACGGTACTCATGTTGCTGGAATCATTGGTGCTGTAGGAAATAATCAGACAGGAGTAGTCGGAGTCAATTGGGATGTTGAAATCGTGCCGATAAAAGCCTTTGATGATATTGATGGCGATGGTGTTCCAGAGGCAACTGATATGGCTATTTTAGAGGCAATTAACTATGCGATTAACGTTGCCAAAGTAGATATAATCAATGCTAGTTGGGGCAAGCTACCTGATAATGATAATGATGATAATGATGATATAGCGGAACTTTGGAAGAATGTCATAGATAATGATACTGATGACGAAAGCCAACCACCACCGTCACCGCCACCACTATTCGTCGCAGCAGCTGGTAATCAAGGGGTTGATATTGATGATCCGGAAAATGCTGTTTACCCTGCGAGCATTGACTCACAAAACATTATTTCTGTAGCTGCAACAGACCATGACGATAACCTTTCCTCATTTTCCAACTTTGGAGCATCCGTTGATTTAGCTGCTCCCGGCGGTAGCGATATACCAGGTAATGGTCCTGGAAGTTCTACTGATCCTCGTAATATTTATAGTACGTTGCCAAATAATGATTATGGATACAGTGCAGGTACTTCCGCCGCCGCAGCTTATGTGAGTGGAGCAGCAGCTTTAATGCTGGGGACAAGAAGAGCCAGGAATGAGAAAACCGGTCAGCCTGATTTGAGTACTCTTCAATTGGAAGAGAAACTTCGAAATGCAATCACTCCTATTAATGGTTTGCCAACAGCCACAGGTGGTCGCCTTAATTTGTATAATGGAATTGATCAGGAAGGTATTGGTTGGGGTGACGTACACTTTACCACTTTTGACGGTCGTAAATATGACCTTCAATCCTTTGGCGACTTTATTATGGCCGAAACAGCGCGGAATGATGATGACTGGGTAGTTCAAACTCGTCAACAACCTTGGGCAAAGAATAGTTCAGTTGCTGTTAATACAGCTTTTGCTACCCGAGTTGATGGTAAAACGGTAGTTTTTAACCAGAAGTTTCCTAACAACAGACTCCAAGTTGGTGGAGTTGATTTTCCCTTGGCTAGCGGTGAGACTAAAAACATTGGGGACAGCAAAATCGAACGTGATGGCAACAAATACACAATTACCTATGCAGGAAATGATGGTATTATTGATGTTGATGATGCTAAGTTAACAGCTTTTGATAACGGCGATCATATCAATATTCATATATCTGACTTTGCTACAATGCAAGGGCTGTTAGGAAATAATGATGGTAACCCTAACAATGATTTTGCTTTAAGTGATGATACTCAAAAGTCTAACAATGTAACCGCAAAAACAATACACCAAGAGCATGGTGAGTATTGGCGGGTACCGAGTGAAGACAAAGAACAAAAGGGGGATAGAAAATCTTTGTTTGAAGACTCAGCCGAGGTTATAGGCATTCCTAAAAGATTTTTAACGCTGGATGGTTTCCCTAAAAATGACGTGGCAGCAGTCAATGCAAAGGTAAAAAAAGCAGGAATTACTGACAAAGACAGAGCAGATGCAGTTGCTTTCGACCTTCTTGCAACTGAAGATGAAACTTTTCTGACTAGTGCTGTAGAGTTTTTTAAGTCTGTAGACGAAGCAAATAATCCTGACGTTCAAGCACCTGTCCAGTTTGACTTCAATGCTGATGGAGTAGCAGACATTCTCTGGCGTGAGGAAAAAGGGCGTCGTGCGCGTAGTGATATTTGGTTTATGAATGATGATGGTACACTTAATAAAAGTACTCCACTCGTAAATTATTATTCAAGGTGGGATGTAGCAGGAGTAGGAGACTTCAATGCTGATGGAGTAGCAGACATTCTC
>ENA-UENX01000178-UENX01000178.1-marine-metagenome-genome-assembly--contig:-NODE-178-length-33707-cov-3.511938_pt1 | contig 33707 bp, 22 predicted proteins | sample MGYA00237875_ERZ529327 | MGnify/ENA primary metagenome ERZ529327 (study PRJEB26372, sample SAMN05368347) | marine metagenome | biome: cultured habitat; feature: ocean water; material: water; isolation... | reverse complement strand
CTTTTTGTTGTCAACCTATATCAGGACGGGACAACCTGTCTGTCCTCTGACAGCAAAGCGATCTAACATCTGTTTTCGTACAGTACTGCGTTCTCATATCTGTCCTCTGACAGCAAAGCGATCTGACCTCTGTCTTCTGTACCCTAGTACAACGCCATGTCAAACCGCCAACGATACTCCTTAGTCACCGGATGGGCGGGGCCGAGGAGGCGAAAGAGGGCAATGGAGGCGCGTCTCGGAAGGTCATTAGCCAGCGACTTGTCCAATTTGGTGGCTTCGATGAGCTGTTGGATGGTTTGCGTTTGATCGTCTTGGGCCAGGGCTGCTTTAGCTGCCTGCAAGGCATCTCCAGCTTGGCCGTTGGTGCTATTGAATGCTTGGAGTTCAGCAATGGTGCGTATATCCTGAGCCACTTCGGCCATTTCATCGGCGGCCTTGACGTGGGCGACAAGTTCGACGGCCTTTGGGGTATTTTGAAATACCAAGTGTTTGGCCAATCCCACGACCGCTTCTTGAATATCAGGATTTTCAGCTACGAATGCTTCCAACTGGGCTAGGCCTTCTGGTGTTCCAGCATTTTCGATCAAGGATTGTAGATCGGCTTTACGCTCGTCGGGGATATGCTCGGCGAGCCAACGTTCGATCATGTTGCGTGGCTGCGCACCGGTGAATTCGGCAACGACCTCTCCTTTATGAAACAGTTTCACATTCGGGATACTCATGATCTTATATTGCTGAGCAACCTCCGGATCTTCCTCTGTATTTACTTTTACGAGATCCCATTTATCGGCCTGTTCTTCGGCTAACTGTTCAATGGTAGGACCCAATACCCGGCAAGGGCCGCACCAAGGTGCCCAAAAATCTACCACAACTGGGCGTTCAAAGCTTTTATCCAAAACGGCTTGCTGAAAATCCATAGGTTCAAATATTATCGCTGGTCCAAAATCTTGCTGAATTGGTATATTCTAAGTCCTGTAAAATAGACCAAGCTTGTAACTTTAAATAGTCAAACTGCGTCAAAGCACACAAATCCTCCTAATACAGCAGTTTTTTTGCGCATCTAATAGGGGGACGTCTATACTAAGTACATCATCTAACAAAGAATGGTTTTAACAATTAAACTTGACTGCATATGAAAAAGATATTACTCCTAGTTTTGAGCCTTATGTCTCTTCACCTAAGTGCTCAGCAAGAAACACTTTTTGATGACCTAGAAGTACTAGGTGCTTTTGGTGGCCCAATCTTAGAAATTGGTTCTATCAATGGCGAAGTGGGTGCCGATGTAGGTGGTGGTGGCGCCTTGATCTTGAATCGTTTCTTCTTTGGCGGATATGGCATGGGTACCGAATACCCCGAGTATTCAATTGAAGATGGTGAGAATGCTGGTGATTACAACATTCAGTTCCGTCATGGTGGACTTTGGTTCGGTGCTACTTCTAAAACCGGAAAATTGGTTCACTTTTATTCTAGTTTAAAAGTAGGTTGGGGTAGAACTCGCCTAAAATCAGATGGCGATACCATTTTCTCCGATCGTACTTTTGTGTTGACACCTGAAGCTGGTTTTGAAGTGAATGTTACTGACTTCTTTAAGTTAGGGTTCACAGCTGGCTATCGTTGGGTGGATGGCATCAATCAACTTCCTGGCCTAGAAAGTAATGACTTCTCTTCCCCGGTAGGAGCGCTTACCTTCCGTTTTGGCGGATTTGGTGACGACTGGGATTGGGATTGGTAGGAAGGAAAGAAGGAAGTACAGGCCAGTATCTTGGCGTACTTCCTTCTTTTGGTTTTTTGGGTCGATGGTCCACAGTTCATAGTTGAAAAACTATCGACCATGGACTATTGACTATCAACCCTCCAACGGAGTGCTACCGCCCCCTATTCCAGCGCTAGAATCATCTTCTTCGGATATTTCACACTGTAGTGGAATCCAATCTCTTTCTTACTATTTGGAGCCAAGTCCAATTCCCACTTCAATTCTCCTGACTTTTCGTCAAACTTCGCTCCCTTGGCTTTATCCAATTTAACTTCAACCTGATCAGTCGTACTCAAAGGAACTTGATCTACTACAACTAAGTTGATGGCCTGTCGCTTCTTGTTCCGGATCTCTATCTTCCAGCCGGTCTTTTGCGTTTGCTTAGAGCCAATGAACTGTCGATCTTTAAATTGCTCATCTCGTGTTCTTTCCACTACGATGCCTTTATCCTGTCCCAAGGAAATGCTCAAGGTGTCCTGCGTACTGTTGACATCCAGGTGTGATTGCCCCAAGAAAGTGCCTTCAAAGAAGAGGTTGGCGGTACCGCTTAATAGTTGGAAGTCTTCCCAATTGGTCACCTTGGCTGTGAGGTAGGCATTCTTATCTAGTTTGGGAGCTACATAATACTCGTAGGTAGCTGGTAATTCGTGCTCGTCGATGCCCACGGTATAGGGTTGCCCATTGCTAGGTACGTCATAGGGAAGTCGGATTTGAAACTCGATGGAGGTGGTGTTTTCTACTGCGGTGGCATTGGCATAAGTGGCTTGTACTTCTTTTTTCAAGGAATATTCATCCTCCTCTGCCACTTCCTCCTGAATGATGGCATAGTCAGCTCTATTTTGTTCTAAGCGGCGCGACTTATTTCTGTAGGCAACAGGAGGGGTAGTGTACAACCACCAGGGCGTAAGCACTGGGCGAGTTCCGGACTGTCGTGGATTCCCCGTAGATAGGCTTAGTTTTACCTGGTCCCAATCCTCACCGGAATTTTGATAGACCTTAGCCTTGTATTGCAATTGCGCAGGGCTGTTAATGTCCTTCACTCTGATGTCATACAATGGTGTCCATCCAGCATTATTGATCAGGTAGGTTAGGGTGAAGGTAGCTTTGGATACCTTATCGGCGCTAACGGTTACCCACACTTCACTGGTAGCTTTAGGTTCGTATTTAGCTTTTAGGGTCTGCAATTGTTGATCAATCTTCTTGATCTCTCCTTGCAGTGTTTTGATGGATTTGTTAATGCTTAACTTCTCCAAGCGGATCTCTTTGATTCGACTGCGGTAGAATTCGGCGGTGGCCTTTAGGTTCTCAATATCGACGCCGTTCTGCTGACTAGTCAAAGACTTATTGGCGATAATCAGGCTTTCTTCTTCTTGATAAACAGATAATATCGCTTTTTCTTCTGCTAGCTGATCACCGAAAGTCTCTCTTTGCGCTCTTAACGCTTCCAGCGCCTCATCTTTTTCCGGTGGAGTCAGATGGTCTAACTTATGATTAATGGAAAGTATGGTAAAATCTCCAACAGAGGAAAATTGAATACTATTGGGATCTATCTGAGGGGAAATGCCGGTGAAGATCAGCGTGGACTGGCCTTTGGCTATATTAGTTTGGCCGCTTCGACTAACTTGTGCACCTCGTTGAAAAACGGTTACTTCTTTGATTTTGGAAGGGATCTTGTTCTCGGTAGCTGCTACTTGGGTCCATTGAAACAGACAGAGGGCGATGAGAAAAACAATACTTCTTTTCATGGTTTTTTGCTTTTTATCATAGGATGTAAGCAATACTGAAAATGCATAAATAGGTAGCGAAAAAAAGTTTGTGACATTTTCAAAACCTTTACAAAGTATTGGTTGTCATATTGTTTTGAGGTTCAAAAAAAAGTCTTTTTATGGATAGTTCTCAACTGCAAGTCATCAATAATGAGGCGAAAAATCGCTTTGAAGTCAAAGTGGATAAGTACTTGGCCATTTGTGAATATAAATTGATCAAAGACCGGATCATCTTCACCCATACGGAAGTACCTACTGCCATAGAGGGCCAAGGGATAGCAAGTCGTCTTGCTAAGGCTGCACTGGATTACGCTGTTACCCATAAGCTGAAAATCATGCCACTTTGTCCATATGTGGCTGCCTATATTAAGCGGCACCCCGAATACTTACCTCATGTAATGGAAGGCTTCAATATTAAATAGCCATCCAGCTAGATCTTGAGATAGGCTAGATAAAATCGATCAGTTTGGGATGGCTTCTAGCCATTTGTTCGTAGCTTTCCCGAATGGAATCAGATGCTACAGTAATTGGTGTGGACCTAGGAGGTACTAAGGTGCAAGCCGCAAGAGTACAAGCAGGTGATATTAAGGAAAGTCAAAAGCAATTAATCAGTTCTTCGGGGAAAGAGGAGCAGGTTGTTGGAGAGGTGAAGGCGGTGATATCAGCAGTGATGACAGAGTCGGTGAGTGGTATCGGTATTGGCGTGCCTAGTGTAGTAGATGTTGAAAGGGGCATCGTTTATGATGTCCAGAATATTCCCTCTTGGAAAGAAGTCCATTTAAAAAGCATTTTGGAAAAGGAGTTTGGTATACCTGTGTCCATGAACAATGATGCCAACTGCTTTGCGTTAGGTGAATATCGGTTTGGAAAAGGGGCCGGGACCCGGAACTTTGTAGGACTGATTATTGGTACCGGAATGGCGGCGGGTATTGTACTCAATGGGCAACTTTATAACGGACGCCATGGCGGGGCAGGGGAGTTTGGGATGATTCCCTATCGTGACCAGTACGTTGAGTATTATGCCAGCGGACAGTTTTTTGAAAATGTACACCAAGTTTCGGGCTTGACGGTAGCTCAGCAGGCAGCCAGCGGAGATGCGACCGCACTCGGCCAGTTTGCCGAATATGGTCGCCATCTCGCCAACGGCATCAAAAGTATCTTATATACCCTGGACCCCGATAAGATCGTTTTAGGGGGCTCAGTGAGTCAGTCTTATGCTTTTTTCAAGGACGCGCTCTGGGAGGAACTATCCACCTTCGCTTACCAACCCATCATTGATGATTTGCAGATCGAGGTATCAGAGCATCCTATGATTCCGGTCCTTGGAGCATCCAGTTTATGCTACGCTCCCTTAGCTTGAATTTCAGGATACCAACCTTTCCTTTGCATGGCGTCAAATTGGGCCTGGATATCATTCGATCGATCATTACCGGCTTGAAACTAATTGAAGATCGCAACCTTGTTTTTATTTGTAGCGCTTACCGTGTTTGATGACCATATCTACATCTTGCAGTAAACTGATGTAGCGCAATACATCTCCATCTACCGCTATTATATCTGCGTATTTCCCTTCGCTAATGGTTCCCACTTCATTGCTGACACCCATAATGACGGATGGCCAATAGGTAGCTGCCTTGATCGCATACATCGGATCAATACCGAATTCATTCACCCAAACATCCAATTCATTCCAAGTGGACTGACTGTGGAATTTCATCGGGATGCCCGAGTCGGTACCAATCAATAGCACTACACCAGCTTCCATCAACTGCTTCACCTTACGCTCTAGGGTAGGGCGGCGAGTGGGGGTGATCTGGAAATAAGGGAGGCGACCAGGGTAGCGAATGGATTGCTTGATATCTTGTATGATAGAGTCGGGTAGTCCCAAATGCCAAGAATCGTTATCGAGTCTTTCGGGGTTGTCTCTTACGTATTCATAGTTGTAAAGGCCTTCCACGGTAGGCGTCCAGAACAAGGGGCCTAGATTCATCTGAGCCGTCCGCTCTTTGATCATCTCAAGTACGTCTGCTGGGTATTCCGGCGCGGAGGAAAGACCGGTATGTTCGAAGCAATCGATACCTGCTTTTAGGCCTCGACGAATCTCCTCCGGGCGATGGGAATGCGCCACTACGGTGAGATTGTGTTTATGGGCTTCATCTACTACGGCTTCTACCTCTTCCATGGTCATCTGGTCCTGATCGATCAATTTGATACAGTCGACACCAGCATCTGCCAATTTCTTGACCTTTGCCCTGGCATCAGCCACCCCCCTCACGCCCCATCTGAACAACTCCGTTCCGGGATAGGGTTGGTGTTGAATGAAAGGGCCAGACATATACATCGTAGGGCCGTCAATTTCTCCTTTATTGATTCGATCGCGCACATTGATGCTGGCTTCCAGAGGTGCGCCTAGGTCTCTGGCACTTGTCACTCCGGCCAACAATAGCTGATTGGCAGAAGAAGGCATGATTACGCTTTCAAAAAGGTCGGGGTATTTTTTATCCCAATGTGCATAATCACTGTGGCCATTGATCATCAAATGTACGTGCATATCCCAGAGACCAGGCATGACACTCATGCCCTCCGTCGAGATGATCTCCGCCCCTTCTGGGATGGCCAAGTTGCCTTGATGTCCCACGGCTTTAATCCGCTCTCCTTCGATGATGATGACACTGTTTTGAATCGGTGTGCCGCCGAAGCCATCGATTAGGGTGCCCCCAACTAGGGCTTTGATCTGGGAAGATTGTGTAAAGGATAGGATAGGAACCAATAGAAAAAATACTACTTGGAAAAGCTTCATTGAACGCATGTGTGTAAGTTTTAAGTTAGCCGAATATAATCTGTTTCTGTCTGATTTTGGCTTTTTTAGCAGGATTCCAAGGGCATCCGTGGAGGAAATAATCTATATTTGCCTTGCGTTTTATTGATGTGATGGTTTCGCTACATACACTAAGACAACTGTGCCTTTCTAGTCGTTTTCCACTTTACAAGTAATTGCCTACAACCTTTTATACATCCCAATCGTCCCATGATTTAAGAGAAAAGAACACTTGTTCTACGTGCCAAACGATGCACTAAAAGATATGGACTACATTTTTTTCATTAAACGCCTTCTGTAATGAACCGAATTATTTTATTCTTCTTCGTGTTTGCTATGGCATTTTCATGCAAGCAAGCAGAGGAGAGCTATGTGACTAAAACTGCAACGGATGAGGCAGGGTACACCTATGAATATGTTACAGGTGATGACTCTAAAACGCGCATTTACACATTAGACAACGGCTTGAAAATATACACCAGTGTCTACAAGAATGCGCCACGCATCCAGACTTTTATCCCTGTGAAAGCAGGAGGAAAATTTGACCCGGCAAACTCTACTGGATTGGCCCACTATTTGGAGCACATGATGTTCAAAGGAACTGACGTTTTTGGTACCAAGGATTGGGAAAAGGAAAGAGTATTTGTAGACAGCATTGAACAGATGTTTGAACACTATCGTACCTTGACAGATCCGGAGGAACGCAAAGCATGGTATGCCAAGATCGATGCGGTTTCTAAGGAAGCTTCTCAGTATGCCATAGCCAACGAATACGATCGGATGATCGGTTTGATTGGGGCAAAAGGTACGAATGCTTATACGACTGATGACCGTACCGTTTACATGAATGACATCCCTTCCAATCAGTTGGAAAATTTCTTTAAGATCGAGGCTAACCGCTTTGGTAAGATTGTGAATCGCTTGTTCCATACAGAATTAGAGGCGGTATACGAAGAAAAGAATCGAAGCTTAGATAACGATGGCTGGAAAGTGGCGGAGGCTATGCCTCGCCTTTTGTTCAAAAAACACCCTTACGGTTTACAAACTGTAATTGGAACGATCGAGCACTTGAAGAACCCTTCTATCACGGATATCAATGCCTACTTTGACAAATACTACCGTCCGAATAATGTGGCGATCTGCTTGAGTGGTGATTTTGATCCATCCGAGGCCGTTAAATTGGCGGATCAGTATTTTGGTTACTGGGAGGGAAATGATTTAGAGGCGTATAATCCTCCTGCGGAGGATCCCATTACTTCTGTTCAAACAGACACCGTTTGGGGCCCTAATTCTGAGAATGTTTCTGTTGGGTTCAGAATGGGCGGTACTTCCAGTGAAGACTATCACTTGCTACAATTGGTTGACTATCTTTTGGCAAACAGTTCAGCAGGTTTGATTGACTTGAATTTGAAGCAGAAGCAAGCCGTGTTGGAGGCCTATTGCTATGTGAATGCCATGAATGATTACTCCATCCATAACTTCTTTGGTCAACCTAGAGAAGGCCAAAGCTTGGATGAGGTGAAGCAATTACTACTAGATCAGATCGATCTCTTAAAGAAAGGAGAGTTTGAGGATTGGTTAATTCAGGCTGTAGTGAATGACTTCAAGAAGAGTAAAATGCGTTCATTGGAAAGCAACTCTGCTCGGGCCAATAATATGGTGATGGCTTTCACAAATGAAATGGATTGGGCAGAATACATCAGCTTAATCGAACGCATGGAGAAAGTGACTAAAGAAGAGCTCATGGCTTTTGTGAATGAGCATTATGGAGATAACTATGGTGTAGTGTACAAGCTGACTGGAGATGATCCCAATAAGAAAAAAGTAGATAAGCCTGCTATTACCAAGGTTGACCTCGACCGAAATTCTAAATCTCCTTTCTACCAGTCGGTTGAGAATGCGGAAGTCGACGATATTCGTCCCGTATTCGTAGACTATGAGAAAGATGTCGTAAAATCTGAGATTGCGCCAGGTATTCCGATCCTTTATAAGAAGAATGAAGAGAACCAACTTTTCAATCTGTACTATCTTTTGGACTTTGGTACCAACGAAAATCCAAAGATGAAAATGGCATTGGACTACATTCAGTACCTAGGAACGGAAAAGTACTCGGCTGAGGAATTGAAAAAGGAGTTCTACAAATTAGGAGCTGACTTCTCTGTATTTTCTTCCGAGGAGCGATTGTATGTGACGCTAAGTGGATTGAGTGAAAACATGGTCGCTTCGATGCAACTCTTCGAAGAATTGTTAAACAATCCTAAGCCTGACGAGGATATCCTAAAGAACCTGATTTCAGATAGTCATAAGCAGCGCTCGGATGTCAAGAAGAACAAAGGTGCTATCCTGTGGGGTGCCCTTTCGGCCTATGCCAAGTACGGGGAGGACTCTCCATTCACCAACGTACTTTCCAATGAAACGATGGATTTGTTAGAGTCTGGTGAGTTATTGGATTTAGTTAAATCTATCCCGCAAACACAACACCGTATTCTGTACTACGGACCATTAGCCTTAGAAGAGCTAAATGCAACGCTTGGTGAGCATCACCGTGTGCCAGAGAGCCTTCAACCAGCTCCAGAGAAGGTGAAATTTGCGGAACTTGATGCCGATGATCCTCAGGTATTCTATACGGATTATGATATGGTGCAAGCCGAGATTATTTTCCAAAGCCCCGGCGATAAATTCAACAAAGACATTGCAGCAGAGTCACGTATGTTCAACGAGTACTTTGGCGGAAATATGTCGTCCGTTGTATTCCAGGAAATCCGAGAAGCGCAAGGTTTGGCCTACTCTGTTTTTGCAAGCTATTCTCAGGGTACCAAGAAAGAGGCAAACGATCAAATCTTTGCCTACGTAGGTACACAGGTGGATAAGCAGGTAGAAGCCATGGATGCTCTATTAAACTTATTGAATGATATGCCAGAATCAGAGCAAAGTTTCGAGGCTTCTAAGAAAGCGATCTTGAAGAAGATTGAAAGTGAGCGAGTAACGAAGACGTCGGTTTTGTTTAATTACCTAAATGCGGAAGAGAAAGGCTTAACCTATGATATTCGCAAAGATATCTACGGCAAAGTCAAAGACATGAGCATGGCAGACCTAAAGGCTTTCCATGAAAAGCATGTTAAGAATAAAAAGTACAATTTGGCGATCATCGGCGATAAGAATAGACTCAACCTGGTAGCACTAGGTAAGTATGGTATAGTTCAGGAATTGAGCTTAGCAGAGCTATTTGGCTATGATGATCCGAAGAAAGAACTGATGAACTAATAATTTCTTAGTATGACTACGAAAGCTGGATGCGAGCGCGTGTGTTGCGTCCACTTTCTCTCACTATTCTACAGCAAGGCATCTGGATGTGAAAACATCTAGGTGCCTTTTTCGTTGTATTCTACGAATCATCAAAACTATCTATGCGAAGCTCTTTCTCTATAATTTTTCTTCTGTTAGCTGGCGCCTTGTCCGCCCAACATTCCATCAACCTTTCCTTAGAAGCCCCAGTTGGTCAAGGGACTATCCTCATTGCTGTCTACGGGAGTGAGGCTGATTTCGATACAAATGAAAATGCGGTTAAGTCTGCCAAAGTGGTGGTCACCAAAGTAGGGACGTATCAAACGACCTTAGAGGACATTCCCAGTGGAAAATACACCATTGCGCTATTCCAAGATGTCAATGACAATGGCAAGTTGGATACCAATTTGCTGGGTATTCCCAAGGAGCCGTACGCCTTTTCTCGGAGCCCCAAGGTGAAATGGCGTGCCCCAAAGTATGAAGAAGTGGTGTTTGATTTACAAGCCTCCCAGGATATGAAGTTGGTGTTGAAAAAGTGGAAGAAACGCTAAAGGTTTGTAATGAATAATGTTGAATTGAGCATGGAGAATTGTTGATCCTGACTACTCTATATTTCAACATTTTTCATTCAGCATTCTACACTACAAACCCCATTCAACATTAATAATTCAACATTAGACACTAAAAATGGATTGGCCAATCATCTTTCGCATGTTACTCTTTTTTGGTGCATTGCAAGGAGCAGTGATGGGAGGGATGTTATGGCGGACAGATGAACCTCAACGGCGAGCCAATCGATTCTTAGCTATTCTGCTTTTCTTTTTGTCTTATCGCCTCTTAATGATCGGTATGGGGGTGAGTTACACCAGCTGGACCTATCATGTGTTTTTAGAGTACAACTGGTTATATGGCGCGCTGCTGTACTTCTATGTGCGCGCCTATGTGGAGACGGAATGGCGATGGCGGCGGCGCGATTGGGTGCATTTCATTCCGGTGGCGATAGAGTTTCTTTTCGCTAACTTCGTTAAGATCCAAAATTTTTATTGGGATGGTAGCCGAGATAGTCTGACCTGGCTAGGGGCGGAGGCCTATGTGCTGTGGATGCATACTCCCTTTCAACTCATCATATTCGCCGGGGTGATCCTCTTTTATACCTACAAAGGCTGGCAGTTGGTCTCCAAGGAGGGGGGAGAAGAAACGGGACAACTACTTCCAGCTTCACTCCAATGGATTCGGTTGATCTTACTTGCCTACTTCGCCTTCGGTATCCTCGTGATACTAGTCGGCTTGGTAGATTATCTTTTCTTCAACTATGCCTTCAATCCGTTTTACACTTATCCTACTTACTTAACCTTAGCTATCCTGACCTACTGGCTAGCCCTGCAAGGCTTTGCCCGTCGCAAGGAGCCGATTCACGAGCGCTTGAAAACTTTGAAGGAGGACAAAAGAGAAGAACTTTCTCAATACCTCCCAGACTTGGAGCGCGTGATGCGCGAGCAAAAGCTTTATACCGAGCCTACCCTTTCCCTCGCCACCTTAGCCGAGGCTATCCAAATCAAGCCCTACCAATTGACCCAAATTCTAAATCGTTTATTGAAGCAAAGCTTTAATGATTACGTCAATGCTTTCCGTGTGGAAGAGGCGGTGAGAATGATCCAATCTTCAGACTACGACCATTACACCTTATTATCCATCGCCTACGAATCTGGCTTCAACTCCAAGGCTACCTTCAACCGCATCGTCAAAAAGATGACGGGTAAATCACCGAATCAAATCAAGCAGGAGCGGGGATAATTCAGGCTAGGCTCAAACCTTCGAAGTTTTCTAGGATCGTGCTTGGGGAAACTTCGGATGTTCTGCCACGCTTCCCCAATTATCCATTATCCATTCAACATGCTTCATTACAAATAGGGCTCAAATAAAAAATTGAGGCGATTTGCGGTGTTGAGACCCGCAACTTTGAGGAAAAAAGAATGGATATGAAAACTTCAATCTTACTGCTCACCATCTTACTCAGTATACCAGGCCTAAGCGGACAAGCCCCGGCAGAAACGGCTCCGCTACCAGAGAAGTTGGCGGTTTTACCACAAAAACTTCAGGTCGCGCATTTCCCTAGTCCAGTCTTGGCTTCCACTGATCCTGAGGAGCCGGGCACGTATTTCTGGAAGCATAATTCCACCTTGTTTTCTCCTATGGAAGATGCGACAATCATAGAAGGCGGCGCCTACATCTACTACAATGACCAGTGGAACTTGAGGGTCAGTATGTCGGCCAAGGATTTCTCTAAACTATTTGGTGTTCCTAAAGGGGTAATGAAGGCAGGACAACCCTACACCTTCGTGGATAATTGGCGGCGAGATACTCGCTTGTACGGAGGATGGGCCATGTGGTATGTCATTGCAGAATTACCCTCTGGCGAAAAGATCTGTGGGGTTGGAAAACTAGATACAGTTGGAAAACTATACGACGAATAACAAAGAGTTTCACACATTTAATCACTTCAAAATAAAAGCACCATGAAAAATATCTTAAGTACTATTATCCTATTTCTCGGAATTACCCTGTCCACCTTTGCGCAGTCTTTTACCCTCCTCGATAGTGAAGTCGGTTGGAAAGGGAAAGCAGCCTTTAATGCTTACGCGCTTTCTGGAATGGTTGAACTAAATCAGGCCGATTTTCAAGGCTCGAAAGAGGAACTTACTACCGCAAAGATCGTGATGGACATGACCACTATTCAATCCGATAACGCTCGACTGATTCAACATTTGAAATCAAAAGACTTTTTCGAAGTGAAGCGATATAAAGAGGCAACCTTCATCATGAAATCAAAACTAAACTTACAAGAGGGAAAGCAGGAGATAAGTGGGGATTTGACCATTAAGGACAGTACCCATCCCATCTCTTTTCCGGTTGAATTGAAGCAAGAAGGAGAGAAATGGTCTATGGAAGGAATTATGTCTATCGACAGGACTCAGTATGGCATTACCTTTAACTCACCTACCTATTTCGAAAAATTGAAGGAGCAAGCGATAGCCGATGAGTTTGAGTTGAGTTTTAGCTTGACGATAGGACAGCAGGCAGCAGCTATGCGTTAAGGGGGGGGGATGTTTAATGTTGAACGAATGAAGTTTATGGTTTAGCGTTTAAGGTTTACGGTTTAAAGCGGGTGATAGATAAACTTCTTAAACGGTAAACCTTAAATTTTAAACGCTGACCATTAAACCTCCAAACCTATTTCCCGCCTACGATCTTTTCCCCTTACTCGGACTTTGATTCAGACGTTTTTGCTCAATCTTATCCTGATTTCCGCCAAAGATGAGATCCGTACTGGAATAGGTCGTTCCAAAGTTTTCGGCCAACTTAGCAACTTGACTTAAAGCATCTACCAGTTGCCATTCCGTCAGTTCTTTCAGGGGATGAGTAAAGGTGCTGATGACGAATCCTTCGTAAATACTGTACTTAGCGTCTAATGCAGTATGGAAGTTAGCGATGAGCATATTTCGAAGCTGCTTCTTGTCCAGTTCGCTTTCTTCCATAATCGGAGTGAAGATGCGCATGCGGTTGTTGGGTTCATCTGTAACGACCAGTAAGACGTGATTATGGATGAAGACTTGCCATGAACCAGCTTCACCTTCTATTGCAGCGGCATGCTCTTCCAAGATCTTAGTCATTTTCTTGTTGTTCATCCCTTTCTGGGCAGAGAGGGTTGAGAAACTGAGGCAACACAAGGAGAATACAAGCAGAGCTAGTCGCATGGAAAAAGCATTTAGGTTCCATACAAGTTAGCACTTTTAGGATAAAGCTGATTGAGCCAAATACCAAAACTTTGAAATTGTATGCCTGGGCGACAGTCTAGCGATTATAACGCACATTGCGGAATCTATCGGTCACTAGTCGTTGCCAAAGGTTCCTGTCCTCAGTAATCACCAAGGCGATACCCGCCATCTCTTGTTGGAAATCCAACTGTTGGTTATAAGTGGTATTAAGCTTGCCCTCACTAGGAGAGTCAAAATTGCCCACGGTGAGCTGGTAGATGGGTTCCGTATTTTCTCCTGGGTTAGGAACGGGAGCAATATTCGTCACCGTACCTTTTAGGATGCCGTACTCTTTGTAAGGATAGTTGTCCAATCGGATATTGACTACCATTCCACTATCCACTTTACCAGATCGGGCTACGGGCAAGGCGCCTCTGGCGATAATCATTCCTTGGCCCTCATAAGGAATCACGGTCATGACTAGTTCATCCGGTTGTACGAACTGATGAGGACTCCAAATTTTGGAGAAAGATACCTGCCCATCAACGGGAGTGATCAAGGTGTATTTGAGCTTCCATTCATCAATGGCGCCCCTCAGTTCCTTGAGTTTGGCCTGAATGTTGAATTTGCCAGAAGCGACTTCATCTGATTGTTCCTTCTCCAAGGAGATGATTTCTTTTTTGAGTCGATCGATTTCCAGTTTGTTGGTAATCTGAGCCGACTTCTTTGTCTTCAATTCTCGCTTCTTGGTAAGCGTTGCGGCGGTGGCCGCCTCGTAATTGATTTGACTTTCAGCACCATTTTCGAAAAGTTGACGAAGACGTTCCTCGTTTTTCTCCGCCATATGTACTTCTCTTTCCAAGAGGAATACCTGGTCAATAATGTTGCGGTTCATTTCTCTTGTATTCCGAATTTGATTCCGCAGCACCTTGATTCTTTTATAATTAGCATCGCTATTCAGTGTGTAGCGTTGTAAGTCTATCTGTTGCAACAATTCCGCATAAAACTTTTGGATGGGCCCTAATTGCAAGCTGGCGTCTGGTGCGCTACTCGGTAGATCAGTGGAAGCTTCTAGCTCTTCTTCATCTTCCTCGGTTTCTTCCAGATTAATAAAGTTGGAAAATTGACTTAACTCCATATCCTGTAGCCATACATCTAGGGTTTCCACGTCTGAAGATGTGGCGGGATTCTCTATCACGGCCAATAACTGCCCCGCCTGTACCTGCTCTTTATCGACAACTTTTAGGGCTTCGATCCTGCCGCGCTCCAAGGCGAAAATTTTCACTGGAGGCCTTTCTGAGGTTAGGGTGATAGGGGCGGAAACTCGGTCAGGGTAACGAAAGAAATTGGAGAATATGACAAGGATTACAAAAGCTACGAATACCAAGGTAATACCCCATCTGAGCATCCATCCAGGGGGATTGCCAAGTAATTGCTGCACTTCTTCCTCTTCGTTCAACCGAATGGCTTCAGGGTCTTGAATTAATGGTTTAGTCATATCTCTCTTTTAGGGGCGATGCCGTTATGAACCCAAAGATTTCATCATGTTATTGATCCGATCGAGGGCTTCGGCTTCAGTTATTCCTTCAAAATAATCAGCGATAAACGGGTTTTTACGATCGTTATCTTCTTGGATAACGATCAGCGGCCTTTGCTTGCCTCTTGTATGTACTGTTGTTTTAATGGATAAAGTTGAATCGTATTCTGGGATGGTACTACAGAGCCAACCAAAATAGATGGTTTCATGATCTGCTGAATTAAAATTGTCAATGTAATCTTGAAAACTCTTTTCACTCAATGACACCCACAGCCCATAATCTAAGTCCTGACAAGCATCCTTGATCGGTTGCACCATCACCCCTCTTATGAATCTATCTGTTTGATCTTCATGTCGGATGATACAGGTATCTGCTGTCAATTCCGCGATGTCCTGCTTTTCCGCTGCTGTCAAAATATGATAGTAATGCGGACTCTTGAAGCCTAGTGCAGGCCACGCTTCATGTTCTTCCCCACAGTCTGAGCAGGTGTATTTCATTTTTTAGGTTTTACATAGCTTGAGATGGGACACCGTTAACGGTAAGATGGCTTAATACTATCTTGATTGTTTAACTGCCCAATTCCAATTGATTCTTTACCAGTGTGTAGTAGAAACCACGTTTGTTGACGAGTTCCTGGTGGGTCCCCTTTTCTACGAGCTCTCCTTTTTCTAAGACGACGATTTGGTCGGCATTCTTAACGGTACTCAGTCGATGTGCTACAACGATTACGGTACGACCATAGAAAAACTGTTCCATGTTTTCCATAATGACTTTTTCGTTTTTAGCATCCAGCGCATTGGTAGCCTCATCGAAGAAGAGATAAGTGGGGTTTTTATAGACTGCTCTTGCAATGAGTAAGCGTTGTTTTTGACCTTGACTCAGACCATTGCCGCGTGTGCCCACCTTAGTGTTGTAGCCCAAAGGCAAAGATTCCACAAACTCTTGGATATTGGCCGTCTTTACGGCTCTTAACAACTTCGTCTTATCTACATTGTCGTCACTTTCAGCGATGTTTTTGGCAATGCTTTCAGAGAAGATATAACCGTCTTGCATGACCGCGCCGCAGTTCTCTCGCCAAAGACCGGTTGATATATTGGATAAATGGATGCCGCCGACTCGAATATTGCCCTTAGTCGGTTTATAGAAACCTAGAAGTAGCTTTACGAGCGTAGTCTTACCGCTACCGCTAGTTCCAACAATCGCAGTTACTTTGCCTTGTGGAATCTGCAGATTCACATCCTTCAAGGCGTAGTCAGAGAGTTTGTTGTATTGAAAAGAAAGCTGTTCTATGTTAATATCTCCTCTCTCCGGGAGCATATCGGTGTCGATTCGACCAGGGACTTCTTCCTCCTCCATGTCTTGAATCTCTCCTAATCGTTCCAAGCTGATTCTAGCATCTTGAGCGGTGCGGATGAAGTTAACAAACTGAACCAACGGGGCATTCAATTGTCCAATGATATACTGCACCGCCAACATCATACCCAAGGTCATCTTTCCTTCAATTACCATTTTGGCCACGTAGAAGGTGATGAAAATATCCTTGATCTGGCTAATGAAATTAGCTCCTGTATCTTGCCATTGGGTAATCCGCAAAGAACGCATGTTAACTCGGAAGAGGCGGGCTTGGATATTCATCCAGTGCCAGCGATGCTTGCGTTCACTCTTTTGCAGTTTGATTTCCTGCATCCCTTGGATCAGCTCTATAATTGCACTTTGATTTTCCGATTGCTCCCGAAAACGAAAGTGGTCCACTTCTGCTCGCTTCTTCAACCAAACTACAACCCAAGCGATATAGGCGATACTCGCGGCGAGGAATATCAAGAATACAACGGTATTGTACCACCAGATCACAAAACCAAAAATGACTAAATTGAATAAGGAGAAGAGTACATTTAAAGTGCTGGTAGTCAAAAAGCTTTCGATTCGTCGCTGATCTGCAATCCGCTGCAGTAAGTCTCCAATCATCTTTTGATCAAAGAACCCAATGGGCAACCGCATCAATTTGATGAGGAAATCTGAGATGAGTGATATGTTTATCCTTGTTCCGATATGCAGTAAGATCCAACTCTGTATGATTTTGACCGTAATTTGCCCGAGGAAGAGCATCAATTGGGCCATCAATACCAAATAGATGAAATCGATATCCTGCGTTTCGATACCGATATCGACAATGGCTTCCGTTAGGAAAGGAAAAAGTAGTTGAAAAAAACTGCCTAGCAGTAATGCCAAGACGAGTTGCCAAATCAATGAGCGATAGGGGCGTAAATATCGAAGCAGATACCAGAAGCCATCCATCTTCACCTTCTCTCCCTCCTCTTCATAAAAATTGGGGGTGGGCTCCAATAGCAGTGCTATGCCTTTCCCTTTATCGCTTTCCCAGGCTTTCCGAAAAGCTGCTGTAGTAAGTTTGGCCTTCCCAAAGGCGGGATCTGCAATCCAGACATGTTTTTGATTGGCTTTGTAAACAACGACAAAGTGATTTTGCTTCCAATGTGCAACCAAGGGGAGTGGCGCGTCTAACAGACCTGGGTCTTCCTCATTCTCACCTTGAAAAGGCAGCTTGATCGCCATACTGGTCATACCAATCGTTTCTGCCGCTTCAATGATTCCCCGCAAGGATACACCTTCCCTATCCAGGTAGCTATGCTCCCTCAGGTATTGTAAGGTATATTTTCGGCCATAGTGGTCTGCTATCATTCGTAGGCAGGTCGGCCCACAATCCATAGCATCCAATTGCCGGTAAAAGGGGAATTTCTTGAACATTGGGTTTACATTTGCCCGGAAAAATTAATAATAGTTTGCTTGTAAACAAAATGGATTGAGATAAGCCTCTCGCTGGAGCAAGAGGAGGATCATAGTTTTTGTAGGCTGTAGTTAGAAAGTGAAATACGAGTAGGTCTCTGAATTTGCTTTCTACTTTCTATCGCACAAGTATACGATTTTTCAACATAACAGTTACAAAAACTGGAATGCGGAGAATATAGACTAGATTAGGATTAGGAAAATGTAACTAGATCAACTTGCGAAGGCGAAATTCTACTTTGATTCTCTCTTCCCCTCTTTTCAATACGACACGGGTTCGTTTGCCTTCCTTTTTTTGAAATTTATTGATAATACTCCCCAAACTCAGCAAAGAGGTGGGCACCCCATTCACTCTGCGAATTAGATCTCCAATCTCCACACCGGCCTCATCCGCCGGGCTGCCATCAATAATATTCAAGACCCTATATTGGCCCAGGTTCTTACCTGTGGCGACGAGCGTGATGCCACTCCGATCGTAATCAAACTTCCGTTTAAAGGATCGAGTGGGGGCTAGATAGATTTTGCTAGCAAAGTAATCGACTATAACGATAAAGCGCTGCATGATCAGGTTACCAATGATCCCATTCCGATTATTAGTATAGGTGGAATCTACATTGGGAGGGAGATCCTGATAATTGGTAACGACATTGGATAGCTGATAGGGCCCCACTTGTATGCTCGGGAGCCTACCTATATATCCCTCCAGGAACCCGCCAAGACCAATTGCGATAGGGCTCCGGATGACAGATTCTGGCAGTTGCATCCCTGGATCAGTATCGGTATACAGCAAAGCCGCTAGACTGGCTCCAGTGTCATACAAGAGCTTTAGATTAAGGGAAGTATCTGCTCCAAACCTGGCTTTAGTGTAGAGGTAAGGCTTATTCCTCACGATCTCTATGGGCAGTTCTTTATATCTATTTTTAGGAGGGGTAAAATGCTGGGGAGAATAAAGGGTTACTATTTGCTTGCGATAGTTAATCTTTACAATAAATCGCCGCAGAAAGTCGGCCCCTAGGATGCCATGGACATCAATGCCTGCAAACTCATCAAACCGGAAATAATCTTCCTGTAGCACTAGAATGGATCGGTTTCGGGCACTGAGGTCTCCCATCTGAAAGCGAATGCCAGATGCCAGATATGCTACTAATTCCGTTTGCATATCGGAGCCCAATACTTTGAATTCTCGCTGGTAGTTTACCCGGAGGAGATCAGTAATTTCCCGCTTGGTCAAAATAGTATGTTCTGCACCTGTATCCAGGATAAATTTAAGTGGGAAGAAGTTATTGAAAATGACCTTTACAATAATGAAGTTATTATGAAAGTCGAAAGGCAGGTCTACCTTGGTCTGTCCCTTGCTGATATGCAAATCTCTTACTTGGCCGTAGCTATGTACAGAGAGGAAAATCAGTAAAAGTAGGCCTAATAAAAATTGCTTCATAGTCGGGACAGGTCTTAGTTGGCAAAGGGACAAATCGATCGCTGATGTGAATATGCAGGGTAACTATCTCTTGTCGTATCACTTACGTACTACACTGCTAATGTATTATGAGATTCATCAAAATACTAATTTTAGCATTTTGTATCTACCAATGCCAAATTTATTTGGTCTTCTGCTAAGAAATTAGCGACCATTCCGTTTCTCCAAATCTAAAAATTCGGATCAATTGATGAATTAATGTGCAATAGCTTTGCCGAGATTTGACAGTCAACCGACATAATCTTACTATCACCAAAAATTATTGGTCCGGCCGTGTTTATGGTAGTTTTTCTTAGACGTTTATGGGTTGTAAGAGAGGACCTGGTTAACGGGACAATCATTAAAAATAACAGCAAACTTGCAAAAAAGTTGATTGTATTGCGTACCCAGATCCTTTGCCAAATTTGAGGTTAATAATAACCAAAGGCAATATCTAATACATATAAGATATACGGTTTTTTGTGCCAAGCCAATAGCATTCCGTACAACTTAGGTCTAACGATCACTTATTAATTGAGCTGTGATATAGTTGCCTACATTTTGACCCTGCGTCACTCCATCTTCAATGGCAGGGCGGTAATGAATTCCTCCATAGAGTCGGCTGATCGCAGCTTCCTGGGAGGCTTCCATAAAGGAGTTGAAACTTCGCTCTGGGAGTCCATATTCCACTTCGACGACATCCACGAAACTGAAGTTATCCCCGAACAGTTTGGTAAGCATCACGGCTGCTGCCGTTGATATTACACTGTGGCCACTAGTATGCTCTGGGAAGGGCGGCGTTTGCAAGGTAGGCAACCAGTCAGGGTCAAGGGTCTCATTGATAACCGTCTCCGGGCGGATCAAAGAACTTCGAAACTTCTCGTCCCAGCAGCTGATAAAGGCATCGAAGAGCGAAATACTCACCAATGCATGAACTTTGACTGATTCCGCAAATTCAGTCTTTGCTTTTCTACAGGCCACTCCTGAGATACCCATCCAGTGTCCACCAGGCGTGATTTTCTTAGTAGCAAACATGACGTGCCCAGTCTGGTTCATCACGAAAGGATTACAGTCCCAAAAACTGGCAATGAGTCGCTGCTCTTCATCCAACCCATTACCGACATCATATACTTCCTTGACCAGATCGAAGAAGGGTGAACCTTCCTCCAGGTTAAAAGGAGGTGGGGGAGGAGGGCTAAACTGTGAGGCGGAGTCAATCACCATGGTCCGTATCTTGTTCCAATAAGGCTCAATGGCTTCCATATAGGCTGGGGGAGTAGGTTTCCAGCGAGATGGGTCATCCGTAACAGAAAACTTCGGCATGGAGCGAGTCTGAGCGTAGTTATCTGCATTGGACCAGTCCAAGATATGTTGGGCTACCTTTGAGGCGTATTCCTTTGATGCTTTGACAAGCTTAGGATTCACTTGCCAGCTGTTGACTAGAGAGTCGACTTCTGCCTGCCAGGTCTCCATTCTTTCTTCTGAAAAGATTAGCTGTTTGCCCACTTGATTGAAAGCATAGATGGCTGCCAACTCTACACTAACCTGTGCAGTATCAACTTCTATATTTAATGGAGGCAGGTCACTCAAATTATTGGCAAAACTCTGCTGATCTGGATAGGCAGGGCAAAGGGCCTCGAATGCTGCAATACAAGGGTAAGTATATACCCGACTCGCTACCGGGGGAGAAAAAATATCGTGTACTTGGATATCGGTCAAGTTTTCCACCGATAATAGAAACAACTCACTTTCTTGAAGATTGTCACGTATTTCTGATTGAGAAATATATTCTTTCTGACAACTTAGGCTTAGCACGGCAATGAGCGCTAACCACAATACTCTTCTTCGCATTTCAAACAGTTTTTATTTTCCTTATTTCTCCACAAAAATAATGGAAGTTTGTCACGATTCCATCCCCGCAAACCATAGAAATTCACCAGAGTTTGTACATTTTATTGTAGCCAGTCCACCAGGTAAGGGTAGTCATTGTTAGTGATAATCAGACCTTTACCTGTTTCCAGTCGGAGGATCATGCGCGCATTGATCCCCGCGGGAAAATTAAGCCAACTATCCTTTTGAAAGGTCTCTGTGCTACTATCAAATTCACCTACCATCCCAGCTCTAGCACTCATCGCATTTGCTTGAACTGCCACTAACTCCTGATTGCTACCCACGTAGTAAATACCTTTTTGATCCTGGTCCAGGTACAGGTCCTGTACATCCACCATTTGCAATCGTTCGGGTAGCGGGATGGCCTTGTACTGCTCAGTTCCCGAAAGAAAAAGCATAGAACGCAGTTCGTTGACTTCTTTCGTTTCTACTAGGCGATCCTTACCGTCGGGCAAAAGTTCGGCGAAAGAACTCACCTGAGCAAAATCTTCGTAGGAGACGAAACGTCTCTTTAGTGCCGGAAGTTGTGACAAAATTTTATCCTTCGATCCCAAGGGGATATAACGGTCGACATAATAGAAGAAAATTAAAGGATCTACGGCTCCATTTTCATCGAAATCCCCCAAATACAACTTAACGGGATGGTCTGGGTCAACATTATACAAGGCGTTGGTCCCCATATTACCAGCCAAAATATCCATTTTACCGTCTTGGTTTAAATCGGCAAATTCAAGGGTATTCCAAAAGCCTGAAAGCATTGGGAAATTCTCTTCTTCCGGTAGGAAATCTAGCTCCCCACCTCCCTCGTTTCTGAGTATAGTAATGGGCATCCAGTCACCACAAAGAATGAGATCCAAGTCCTCATCTCCGTCGTAATCAATCCACTCAGCATCGGTGACCATACCGAATCGGTGTTGATAGGCAATATCGACGGCCATCCCTTGTTGGTTAGTTAACAAGAAACTATAAGGAGATAGACCATAAGATCCAGGGATCGATCTCGCACCGACAAAAATGTCCTCAAAACCATCTCCATTAAAATCGGCTACCTTGACGACACTGGCGTTGGTGTGAGGTAGGGAGATCGGGATGCGTCGAAATTCCATCCCTCCATTATTTAGGTAGAGTCGATCTTCCAGAACTTTGTCCAGTTCTCGGGCAACACTTCCTCCACTGGCGATGTACAGATCTTTATCTCCATCACCGTCAAAATCAATAGTAGCAGCGCTTACATCTTCATATCGAGCATCTCTCTTGAACTCATTGACCATCAGGTTTTCAAAAGATCCATCCGGTTTTCCTTTAAGTAGTCGCATGGCTTGCCCATGCCCACCACCGATCAATAGGTCTTTAATTCCATCGTCATCCAAATCTTCGTAAAGTACGGCTGGGCCCTCTTTAGAAAGCTGTTCGGGAATTAGCTTTTCGTTTTCATCATCATTGAATTGGTTTTCTATGTGTTCGAGGGGTAGGAGGTTAAAGGTTCGATTGGTAATGCTAATGGGATTGAGGGCAGCGATTGGACCAGATTCAGGTTTGGTAATCTCCTGATGGGTATTGATTTCAACGGCATTGAGCACCTGCTTGCTTAAATCCGGCCAAATGATTACCAATGAATCGATTTGATCCTGCTGGCCTAGGCCAAAGTGCAAGCGGTGTGAGGAAGAGGATTGGTATCCTTTCACCGTTTGAAACTCCTGATAGCGTGCTGTCCCTCCAGCGTGTAGATAGACTTTGGTACCCAGCGTGGTGCTGCCCGAAGGATCAGCCAGGGCAAGGCTTAGATAGTTTCCTGTACTGGATTCTTGATTAAACTTCAGTATACTGGCTGGATCATTAATATTGTTGAGCACAACCTCCAAGTAGCCATCCCCATCAAGGTCGCCAAAAGCAGCACCATTGGAAAAAGTAGGCTGGTCAATCTGAGAGGTAGTAATGTCAGTGAATGACAGCTTCTCCTGCTGCAGAAACAGAATGTTGTTCAACTTTTGAGAGGGTAATTTTTCGATCAATTTTTTGGTCCGTTCTGGATCATCTTCCGTGAATTGGGAGATAGCTTGGCTGTTTAGGAAGTTGATATAATCTAGATCATTAGGGCGCTTTACAATCCCATTCGTTACAAAAATATCTTTCCACCCATTGTTATCGAAGTCCTGGAGGAGTACTGCCCAGCTCCAATCCGTAGCAAATGTGCGAGTTTTAAGGGCTACGTCTGTAAATGATCCCTGCCCGCTGTTGATTTGTAGATGATTGCGCGCAAATTGGTTTTCAAATCCTAGGTCTTTCTTGATCCTTTTAATCTGGTCGGTGTCTTCTCCTCCGGATTTAAGGTAGACCTCCTCGGAGAAGGGCAGCATGTCCGTTGAGTAGACATCGGGTAATAGATCATTGTCAATATCTGCAATGTCCACTCCCATGCTGAATTGTGTGGTATGATCCGTCCAATCCGCTACCGCTTCTGTAAAGGTTTTATCTCCATTGTTGAAGTAGATGTAGTCATTTTCGTGGAAGTCATTTCCAACGTAAATGTCTGTCCAACCATCGCCGTTTAGATCTGCACTGGAAACAGCAAGCCCATATCCGAGGGGACTGCTGAAAATACCAGTTTGTTCTGTGACATCTACAAAAGTCTTTTCTTGCTCATTGAGTCGATTCTCAAAAAAACGGTCCCCGGCCAAAGCGTCTTGTTCCTGGCGTTTGCGGGAATTTCCATAGCTTCTGACGGAATGGACATTATGGTTCAGTAAATAGACATCAAGGTCCCCATCTTTATCATAATCAATGAAGCAAGCCTGGGTAGAATAGCCTTGAAAATTCAGACCCAATTCAGTAGACATTTCCCGAAATGTTCCATCCTGCTGATTGATGTAAACCAAATTATGCGCCTCAGGTAAAATACCTACGCCCACTTTACAAACGTGAATATCTAAGTAACCGTCACTATTGAGATCTGCCATAGCCACTCCGGAAGACCAGGTATTTTCTGGTAGAATTTTTGCTTCCTCGCTATAGTCTTCAAAATTTAGATTGCCTTTATTCAGGTATAGCTTATCAGGTCCTTGATTGGCTGTGAAATAGATATCTTCCAAGCCGTCATTATTGATATCACCTATGGCCACGCCTCCACCATTATAGTAGTAGAGGTATTCGATAATATTTATTTGAGGGTCCTCAACTAAGGTGTTGGAGAAATCAATCCCGGTCTCCGCTGCTGTTAGAGTGAGCAAGGTACTACTGTTGTTGGAAACAGCTTGCTCTTGTTTTTGACAGGCGAACGAAAAAAGGATGACTATGATAACTGCAATTGGTCTGATCACTGCTCTATTCATAATTGGTCTGATAAGTCACAACTTCATCATTGTTGCGGAAGATGTAGATCGTTTCCTCAATAATTTTTATATCTCGAATCTGGCCCTTTACGGAAAATCCTAGTTCTACGGATTGGTCCGTGAATCCCCCCTTCCCATCATTAATCAAGCAATGACCATAAGAGGCGTCATACATGCCCACTTCAGGTTGCACTTTATAGAGGTTGCCACCCAATAGTAGGTCTAAATCCTGGTCATTATCTACATCTACGGAAGCGATAGCGTAAACCGGGCTAAATTGGACAGTCTTTGGCAGTGGCTCCATCTCAAATCCATTGTCTCCCTGATTTTTGAGCAGTACCGAATGTAGTTGGTTTGCCTCCAGTACAACTGCCTGACCCAATTGGTTCTCATCAAAGATCTGAGTGATATCCGCATCCTTGAAAGACTGAAAGTCAGGATACTTTTTCTTTAAGTATCGAAGCTGGGTGGTTAGATTATGTCGTAGCGCATAGGGATAATCCTTGCCATTTTCTGCGTTGAAGGTGAGCACGCTTTCCGGAAAACCATTACCATCATAATCACTTACGTATAAGCGCAAAGGATGCTCAGCGCTGGCTTCAAAACGGCTGTTCGTACCCAAGTTGCCCAGGATAACATCAAGATCTCCGTCGCCGTCCACGTCATCGAGATGTAGGTCATTCCACCAGCCAGCGTTGGGAAAGTCCAAGTCGATACGTGATAACTTTCCTCCATCATTCATAAGAATATGTACTTCCATGAATTCGCCCACTACGATAAGGTCAGGTCGTTGATCGCCGTTTAAGTCACGCCATTGCGCGTCAGTGATCATCCCAATATCCTTTAAGCCTGGATAATATTTTTGAGTAACGTCTGCAAAATTTCCCTTGCCGTCATTCTCCAAGATAAAGCCAGAACACTTGGCCCCATATTGACCAATTTTAATTCTTTCCCCAACGAACAAATCCAGGTCTCCATCCTGATCTATATCTCCTGAATGAACAGCCAGGGTACTAAGTTTTTGCTCATCTGGAAAAAGTTGTTTTGGATCCGCAAAATTGCCTTGGCCATCATTGAAAAACAGTTGATCTTGTAGAAGGCCTGAGTATTCTGTAATCTCCACCCCGCCACTGGCGACATAAAGATCGAGATCTCCATCCTGATCAGCATCGAATAGGTGAGCTGCTACGTGTTCCGCTTCGGGAGAGATGGTGCTTATTTCCTGACCGGCGCTGGTGCCAGTTTCCGATCCTAGGTATAACATACAAGACATTCCCTTTGGACCAGGAATGACCCAATCTACAAAGCCATCTCCATTGACATCACCAGTAGCCGCACGTGGCCCTTCGTTACTGTGGCCATGATACACTAAACGTTCTCGGTTGAAGTCAATGTATTTATTTTCTTGATGTCGATAATCGAGTCCGGGTGATACTTGCTGGAAAGGAGAGGCTTTTTGCTCAGGAGTAGATGCTGTCGGAGAGGAGGCCGAGGAGGCCTCTATGGTTAAAGTCTGATTGGTGGGCACGTTGGTCATCTGGGAGATTTTCCCGTCCGCCCAAGTCACTTTAATATCTACTTGCGTGGCATCCCCAACGCCAATGACCATCACGGGGTCCATGCTAGATTGAAATCCTCGCGCTGGTTGGTTCTCCAGGTTCCAAGTATGCTGAGCTGAGCTTACGCTTACGCTACTGCCAATGGCAAAGGTGTTGTCGCCTTCTCCTATCAACTTTATCTTTACATGGTTGCCACCACTTTGCCGGTTCTCGTAGACAAAGCAAGGCATATTTACATTATTAACCACAAGGTCTAGGTCTCCATCATTATCTAGATCTCCATAAGCGGAGCCATTGGAAAAACTCGGCGTCAAGAGTCCACTTTCCGTATATTCTTCAAAGCTTAAATCTCCATTATTCTTGTAAGCGTGATTGGCTACTTTGTTAGAAGGAATGATATCGATGAGTTCCTTGTAATCTACTCCTTGATCGGAAATGATGGACTGGATGACAGACTCATTGGCTATGTACTGTAGATAATCTTGATCAGTAAGGTCCTGGTAGATGCCATTGGCAATGAAAAGATCTTTATATCCATCATTGTCCATATCAAAAAACAGGGCTCCCCAACTCCAATCCGAGGCTTCTACCCCTGCCAATCGACTCACCTCACTAAAGGCATCGTCCCCCCGGTTGAGGTGTAGCACATTACGCGTAAACTGATGGTGATAACCATTATTCACATTATATTGATATTTGTCCCAATCCTCAAAGGTGGTTACGGTTTTCAGTCTTTGATATTCTGATGGTAGCATTTCGGTCACGAAAATATCCTGATGACCATCATTGTTGATGTCAGCCATATCGGCACCCATAGAGGCTCCACTGATAGACTGCATTTGATTGACGAGATCTTCCTGAAAGCTGCCATTTTGCTGATTGACATAGAGGTAGTCTCGTTCAAAGAAGTCATTGGATACGAAGATGTCTTCCCATCCATCGTTGTTGACGTCACCAACAGTAACGCCGAGCCCAAAGCCAATGACACTACCGTAAATCCCTGCTTCTTCACTTACATCTACAAAAGTGCCTCCTTGATTCTGCATGAGTTTATCGCCACCCAATTCATCTCTTACAGGCCGTTCATTCTTGCGCAAATTGAAGCTTCCGATGGCCTGGAAGGAATTGTTGAGGATATAAACATCTAGATCGCCGTCTTTGTCGTAATCAAAAAAACTAGCGTGGGTAGAGAATCCCTTGTCGTTAAGCTGGTAATCAGCTGCTTGCTCCTTGAATTGGAGGTTACCTTGGTTAATGTAGAGTTCGTTTTCTTTATTGTCACCGGCGACATCGCCAGAATTGCAGACGTAGATATCCAGGAGTCCATCCGCATTCACATCTGCCATGGTAACGCCGGTAGACCAGGCGCGTTCTCCGCCGACTCCAGCGCTTTCGGTGATATCTTCGAATTGCCAGTCCCCTTTATTAAGGAAAAGCCGGTTAGCGCCCTGATTAGCCGTCATAAAGATATCCGCAAGGCCATCGTTGTTGATGTCGCCAATAGCTACGCCACCTCCATTATAAAAATTGCGGTATTTATATACGTTGAAATCGCTCGAATAAGTCAGGTCATTGCTGAACGCTATACCAATAGCCTGATTATCCTTCAATTCGAACAATTCTTCTACTGCTGTCGAGTTAGGACCGCCACAAGCGAACAGCATGCACAAAATCAAACAAAAACCTATTCTTTTTTCCATGGCTACTTCAGCTTATATTGTAAATCTTCAATCTTAACGACTACATCTTTTTTCCCTTTAGTATACATCAGAATCTGACGATTTCCATCGATCTTGACCAGGGCAGGGTTTTCGGAACTTTCTAACTTCAATTCTAGAAAATCATTGCCAGGATAGTCTGCGAGGTATTCGTCACGAAGATGCAATAAGAGGCTGTCTGACTGCATATTGCGATTCCACGGTGCCCAGGCCACAAAAGAGTAAGTCATTTCCATTCCTCTCATGATATCTTCTTCATCGAAAATACCGAAGAATAACACATCTTTCGAGCGAAGCGTGTTCATGCCGCTAGAGTCGCGATCTGTGATGTAATGAGCCGAAGCGTCACCCGTCCCAGAATTAATTAGTTGTTGCCTGTTCAATTCGAAGCAAGCGTCGAAATACGCTTGTTTGCTTAGTCCCATGTGCAGACCGAGAATTAGGCTATCCTGGATAAGCCCGCTAGCTAATTCCTTTGCTACACGGCTTTCATATTCTGACTTACATGCCAATACACTTACTGTTACCAACGAAATCCACACTAAGCGACTAGTAAGAATACAGCTTAACTTTTTCATTATTAACTCCTACAATGATTTGGTTTTGATTAATGCGCTCCAGTCCCCGGATCTGACCTGAAATACCCAAGGTTTGGCAGCGCGCAAAAATAACACTTTCAGCGCTTTTCTCACCAAAACAAAGCCAACCCAAAGTGGCATCTTGACGGCCAAATTGGGGCTTATAATTATAGTCATTACCACCTAGTAACAAATCTGCAATTCCATCTCCATTGAAGTCTTCCGATAGCACTGCATTGACAGTAGAATATTGTGCCTCTATCGGAAGGGCTTTCTGGACGAGTTTGCCACCTTCATTCCACAAAATTAGGCTATTGCTTTCGCGAAAATACAAGGACAGGGCTTCCTTAAAGCGCTCCTCCGGAACCAAATCCTCTAAAGGGGCTTCGGCAAATTCATTGTACGAGCGGTACACTTTCTTTAGCAGTGGCAACTGGGCATAAAGCTCATCGGTGTCATGAATAGGGAAGTGCCCCTCCTCGGTTACCTGACAGGCAATCTGTTCCATTGTACCATTATCATCAAAGTCATTTACGAGTACCGTTAAGCCTTTTGTGAAGAAGTTGTTCTGTCCTAGATTACCCAAGACGAAATCAGGATCCCCGTCTGCATCTAGATCAATGCGTTCAATACAATTCCAAAGGCCTTCGCTATCTGCCAGGGTTTGCAGCTGTTCAGGGGCTGTGAATGTCCCCTCCTTGTTTATGAGCATGGTGACCGGCATATATGGACCTGCTAACATGATGTCCATCCATCCATCTCCATTGATGTCAGCGCATTCTACGGCCTTGATCATCCCTACCTCCTTAGTTAGATCGCTATCTACTAGCGAAAACTGCCCCTTGCCCTGATTCAAGAAAATCAAGGCACTGCCAGGCAAACCATATCGTCTGGTTTTCATGGCCTCTCCCAAGACCAAATCTGAAAGCCCATCATTATTGAGGTCCGCAATAGCAATATCTCCGGTGGAAATAGGATAGGGAAAGGAAATGCCATCTTGGGCTAGGGTGAAATTACCAGTTCCGTCATTTATGTATAAGGCATCGTTCAACTCTGGCGCGTAGATTGAAAAGCCTTTGCCACCGTGAGCAACATAGAGATCGAGGTCTCCATCTTGATCACAGTCGAAGAATTCGGCTGCGGTAACTTCTGATCGCCGAGTATCTGAAAACAGATTTTGTGGAATATAGGTACCCTCCTTAGATAAGAACAGCACGGATTCCTGGTTTTTACCACCCCCAATGAAGACATCTTCTGTACCGTCTTGGTCCACGTCACCCACTGCTATTCCAGGCCCCTGGCGTCCAGGCATCGATAATAGCATTCGCTCCTGGTCAAAGAAGTTTAATCCGATTTCACGATGAGTAAAAGGAAATGCCACTTCCGCTAATTGGAAAGTGTTTGCTTGTTCTTTTACACCTGGAAGCGGGAATGTGCTCCGGTCTTCCGCTTCATAGCTAATGTCATAGGTCTGACCCGTCGGAACCGTCGTTCGTATACTGGCTTCGCCATTGGGCCAAATTACAATTAGGCTATCCACTTCACTCCGGTCTCCTAGGCCGAAAATGGGCGGTACCGCCGAGCAGCTTTGGAAACCTTTGGCTGGATAGTATTCAAACATACTACGAAGGGAGTCGGCTACGATCAAAACCTTTGCACCGATGGCGTGTATATTGGCATCCTTGTAAGTAAGATTTACCCCTAGGCTTTTGGCTGGAGTTGCATCTGAGTTGTTGCGATAGAGAGAGGCAATTTGGTCTACATTGTTTGTAACCAAATCAAGATCACCGTCATTGTCTAGGTCTCCGTAGGCACTGCCATTACTAAAGGTCGGTGCTTCTAGGCCCCAAGCTTCAGATTGATAGGAGAATTTCAAGTTCCCTTCATTCTTAAACATGGCATTGCTTACTGCTTCGGATGGCATCACATCCAGTAATTTCTTTAAGACCTCCTCATCTTGGTCGATCATGGCTTTTACCCGCGCATCATTAGCCATGTAGTTGAGATAGTCTTTATCTAGTAAATCAGACCGAATGCCATTGCTGATGAATATATCTCTGAGTCCATCATTGTCATAATCCTGGATCAAGGCCGACCAGCTCCATTCGGAGCTTTCTACCCCTGCCAAACGGCCCAGTTCCACGAATTGATCTCCATTCAAGTTCTTGTGCAGTACATTGCGGGCAAACTGATGGTGATAACCCTTAGACACGGCGAGTTGATACTTATCCCAATTCTCATACACGGTTTTGGTTTTCTTCCGATCAATAGACCGGGGTAGCATTTCCGTCACAAAAATTTCAGGAAGTAAATCATTGTCAAGATCTGAGGCATCTGCTCCCATCGAACCCATCGACAAAGAGGAAAAACTACTGTCCACTCTTTCGGTGAAGGTGCCATTTTGATTATTGAGGTAGAGGTAGTCTTTTTCGAAAAAATCATTAGAGAGGAAAATGTCCGGCCAGCCATCCCAGTTGAAATCGGCGAGCGTGATGCCCAGACCGTATCCAATGCTACTTGAATAGATGCCAGCTTCTTGGGTGACGTCTACGAATTGGCCGTCACGATTTTCTAAAAGTTTATTTCCTTCGGGGTCATATCTATCACGCAGGCCAGCCTGCATGTCGAAGCCACCAACCGAACGGATGGAGTTGTTCAGAAGGTAACAATCTAGATCTCCATCGAGATCATAATCAAAAAAAGCGGACTGAATGGAAAGTCCAGTAATGTCCAATCCGTAGGCTTCGGATTCTTCTGTAAAGGTGAGGTCTCCTTGATTGATGAAGAGTTCGTTGTGGCGGTTTTCCCCGCCAGGTTTTCCGGCTTTGCAGACATAGATGTCAAGCCATCCGTCACCATTAACATCTACCAGGTTGACGCCGGAAGACCATACCTCTTCGCAAGCTACACCGGCTTGTTCTGTAATATCTTCAAATTGGAATTCTCCTTTGTTTAGGTATAGTTTGTTGGGGACTAGGTTTCCTGAGAAGTATATGTCGAGCAGCCCATCGTTATTGATGTCGCCTAGGGCAACTCCGCCACCATTATAGAAATTGCGATAGGTATAAGGATTATAATCTTCAGTTATAGAGAGGTCATTAGAGAAGCTTACTCCTGATCGATCCGGATCAACCAGCGTGAATTGAGGTGTGGTCTTTTCCCCGCATGCACTCAGCAACAATACTACTGCCCCCAATAAGATCTTGGTGATAACTATCGATCTCATATTGTGTTTTGATATGTCTTTTATATAAGTATTCCGGATTTTCCAACAAGGGAAAATCCGGAATACTAAAATATCAGAAAATGAATACAAATATTAGTACCCAGGGTTCTGAGTCAAGCCTGTACCGGCGTCGATTTGTTCTTGAGGAATAGGGAAGATAGTTCTGAAAGCCTCAGAAGCTGGCTTCTCCCACCAAGCTTGGCCATATTGACCGAAGCGGATCAAGTCTGTACGACGAGATGTTTCCTGGAACATTTCACGACCTCTTTCAGCAAGAAACTCATCTGCTGTCAAGTCACCGTCGCCTTTGTATTCAGAAACACCTGCTCTTGCACGCAAGATGTTCAAGTCACTCATTGCATCACCCCAGTTACCACTCTGGCGAGCTTTAGCTTCTGCGCGAGTTAGGTATATTTCACCTAAGCGAACGATAGGGAAATCATTGTCCATATCTGGACGACCGAACTGCTTAAAGCTAAACTTACTAGGACGAGCACCTGCTTCACGGATGGAGTTAGGTGCTAGCTCGTTGATTGCTGGTGTATAATTCAATTGGATATTATCATCATCAGCAGCAAAGTCTAGCAAAGCAGAACCACTAAAGTCAAGCTGAGGTCCTACGATGAAGTTATTAACTCTACGCTTATCGCCATTAGAGTAAGAATTGTAGAATTCTTCTACTGTGGCGTAACCGTTCCAAGGCTGAGCATCGAAGTTCCAAGTAAACTGGCTAGAATAGTGAAGGTTCATTTGGGAGAAGTTCATCCCGCCACCAGAAACTTCATCATACATTACAGAGAAGATATGCTCTGGGTTGCCTTCATTGTTAGGGGCAAATACAGCTGCATATCCTTCCAGTTCTGCTGGGTCAGCATCAACCTTTGGTCGCTTACCTAGGTTAGTAACCGTACAACCTGCGTCACAAAGCACGTAAACACCGCTATCGATGATATAAGAAGCAGCCATTTCAGCTTTGTCATACATGGGTGTACCAACATATACTTCTGCATTTAGGTATAGCTTGGACAAGATACCCAAGGCACCATAACGGTTCAAGATATAGGCACTACCACCATCAGCAAGAAGGCTATTACTCAAGTCCATGTTGGCACTAACCTCTGCGATACCAAGTGCAGCAAGCAATTCACTTTCTACAAAGTTGAATAGAGCAGCACGATCGGTTTGAGGAGGATCAGTATCTGTTTCAGTAACGATTTTTACATTACCGAACAAATCTAGTAATCGCCAGTAGAAGTGAGCTCTAAGCGCACGAGCCTGAGCAGTTTCTTCAGGACTCAAGGTTCCTCCACCCAATTTGTCATTAACGGTACCAATAGCATTATAGATACCGTTCCAAGCATTCTTTACGAAATCGTGCGTCGGGGTATAAGTATGCTGGTGCAACTGAATTAGAATACCACCATCAAACCAGTCACCACCTTTGGCTCCGATTAACATTTCGTCAGATGTAAGCTCCTGGATAGCGTAGTAGCTACCATGGTTAGCCGTACCTGCATTTCTTAATTCGGCATAGGCTGCCGTTAACTCACCCCCTGCGTCACCGCCGCCTCCGACATCAATACCGTCAACGGTAATATCGCGGGTGATATCTCCTATCAGATCTTCTTCCAGATCGGTGCAAGCTGCCAGCCCTAGGACTGTCAGGCAGGAGAACGTGAAATATTTTAAAAACTTATTCATAGTCTAACACTTTTTCCGGTTAAAAATTAAGATTTACCCCAAGTGTGTATGTTCTAGACGCAAAGTAGTTGTAGCGTCGATCAATACCTGGAGTAAGTACGTTAGGATTAGAGAACTGAATAGTTCCTCCGTTTCCTACACTTCCGTAATCAGCTAGTGCTGGCTCTGGGTCAGCTCCAGTATATCCGGTAATAACAAACAAGTTTTGACCCGTTAGAGAAACGGTCATACTACGGAAACCACTTTCACTACCGAAGCTAAAACTTCTTGAAATGGTTAAGTTATCTAACTTGAAAAAGTCGGCTTTCTCTACATACAAAGAACTGAACTGTGCAGAGGTAAGTTCTGGAACACGTAGATCAGTATTAACGAAGTTGTATGAAGACTGAGAAGCAATTACTGGCTCATAGAAGGCACGCCATGTATTCACAAGACTGTGGCCTATGGCACCACGGAAGAAGGCGTTGATGTTCCATTTTCCAAGGGTAAGTTGGTTGGTCCAACCAAACTCTAGATCAGGAATACCACTTCCT
>ENA-UENX01000177-UENX01000177.1-marine-metagenome-genome-assembly--contig:-NODE-177-length-33755-cov-157.975950_pt1 | contig 33755 bp, 28 predicted proteins | sample MGYA00237875_ERZ529327 | MGnify/ENA primary metagenome ERZ529327 (study PRJEB26372, sample SAMN05368347) | marine metagenome | biome: cultured habitat; feature: ocean water; material: water; isolation... | reverse complement strand
TACCATATTTTCTATCTTTATACAACAAAGCCGATAAAAATTAAAAATTAAATGGCATCTACACCTCAACTTCGGCGAGAAATTGGCGTGTTTGGCGCTACCCTCATGGGTAATGGTTCCATTCTTGGTACCGGAGTATTTGTCAGTATTGGTATTGCTGCTAGCATTGCAGGTCCGTCGGTAATTATTGCAGTAGCGGTAGCTGGTGTTGTTGCTACCTGCAATGCTTTTAATAGTGCCCAGTTAGCGGCAAACCATCCCGTGAGTGGGGGTACTTATGAATATGGTTACAAATATCTAAATAATTGGTTGGGTTTTATTGCCGGATGGATGTTTCTATTCGCTAAAAGTGCTTCTGCTGCTACTGCTGCTTTAGGTTTTGCTGGTTATTTCCTTAATGCTTTTGGTGTGAATAATAACACTTGGTTAGTATTGACTGCTTTAACTGCGGTGGTTGTATTAACTATAGTTGTGTTAAGCGGAATTCGTCGTTCTAATGTTACTAATATTATTATTGTTTCTATTACCTTATTTTCTCTAGTTCTGTTTATTCTGGCAGGGGTACCTCAAGTGGTCTTCTCTGAAGGGAAGAATTTAATGCCTTTCTTTCCAGGGGATAAACCTATAGCATCTTTACTGCAAGCCACTGCTTTAATGTTTGTCGCTTATACTGGTTATGGTCGTATTGCCACTTTGGGCGAGGAAGTAAAGGAACCACGACGTACTATTCCTAGAGCGATCGCTCTAACTATGATTTTTACCTGTGTATTATACATATCTACCGCTATAGTTAGTGTATTTGCGGGTCAAGAAGTAATTCAAAAATTATCTCAGGCAGATGTAAGTCTAGTTGCACCTTTAGAAGTTATTGCTAAAGTGGGAGGTTTGGGTATTCCTGTTATTCCTAAGTTAATTGCTATTGGTGCTATTACGGCAATGTTGGGAGTACTGCTAAATCTGATTTTGGGGTTGTCGCGGGTTTTGTTAGCAATGGGGAGGCGACGAGATGTACCTAAAGTTGTTGCTAGGTTGGATAGTGGGCAAACTACACCTTATATAGCTGTAGTAATAGTAGGAGTAGCGATCGCTTGTTTAGTTTTAATTGGAGATGTGAAAACTACTTGGTCTTTTAGTGCTTTTAATGTATTAATTTATTATGCTATTACTAATTTTGCTGCCCTCCACCTTTCTCCAGAAGAAAGACTTTATCCTAAATGGTTAGGTTGGCTAGGTTTAGCTTCTTGTTTATTTTTAGCTTTTTGGGTAGAAAAGCAAATTTGGTTAGTAGGTTTAGGATTAATTCTTATTGGTTTAATTTGGCATAGTTTGATTCATAGATTTATAACTGATTAGATTCACAATTTTTCTCAAGTTCCTTTCTTGACTTCTTCTTCCTTTTTCTTTTGAAAATAATAAAGGCTTACAGAACTTGGAATCATAATTTTTCCGTCCTCCAACTCTTTTGAATTGCTACTCAAATAATCCAGCAATACTTTTAATTGTGAAGGAGAAAAATATCTCGTCTTAGCACTAACTATAAAATCTAATAAATGTCTACCCAATTGAGAATCTTTCTGAAAACATTGTGCAATATTTACTGAAGAGTTTATAACTTCTTTATGAAAAGAAATATGGTGTTCAGAAAAGAATTGATATAAATCGTGGCTCCAAACTGTTTGCTTTTGATCAAGTCGCTGATTTACATAGTAACTAGGCTCCTTTAATTCTGTTTTTACAGCTATTGCAATAATTACTATCCCTTCTTCTCCAAGAAGTTCATAAATTTTCTGGAAAGAGGATTCTATTTCTGAAAAATAGTAAAATGAATGAATTAATAGGATAATATCAAAAGTTGGGGATGATTCAAATTTTTCAAACTCAACTGGATGAATTTGATATCTAAATTTATCCACTTTAAATTTACTAAGTTCCTGACACCATTCTTTGATTTTTATACATCCTAATTTGTTTGAGTCTACTCCCACAAAATGAACAGATTTATTCAACTCAAGGAGCTCTGTTAAAAAAGGTTTTTCAAAAAGTCCACTGCCACAACCTATACTAAGGATACTGTAGTTTTCTTGTGAAGACTTATATTTTTTTATAGTTTGAAATGTAGCTTCAAGCATCATCTCTTGTTCATTTTGCTGACTGCGAAAAGCAATTTGTCCTTCCATATATTCTTGCTCATCCAGTTTAACGAGCTTGAGTTTTTCGTCTGAAAGTAAATTAGCGATCGCCGACTTTTCCAAACTATCCATCATCATTTTTTACCTTTTTTTCTCTGCCCTTGATTATTAATTATATTTACAAATTTTCCCTAGTCTTTTCAAATAACCATTCTAGAATTGCGTGTTCTTTTCCATACACATAATTATATTTTTTATCTATTTTTTCCCAGTCAATAGTAGTATCTAAGCCAACCTGTTCAGAAAACATATTTAGTACTTTTCCAGAGAAACATTTTTACAGACATTTTTTCATCATCAAGGAACTTTCATCAATTTTCCCAATACATTCAAAAAAAGTATGAGTTAATCAACCTATCATTGCTTTAAATATCCACAATAAATCTTCATCATCAAATAAATTCACCCGAAAAACTTCTTTAATTACTTTTATTTTAACAGAATTTCTCTCCTTTTCATTATCAATTATTTACCACCATCTTGTACCAGGTTCCCCTTTAAATGGTCCGACAATATCAGAGGTAATCCATCCTCCGTAAAGATTACCAGATTGAGCCTTTACTAACTCATCATTAACATAACAAGCATCCATTAAATTAGCATAAAAACTATAATATCCTTTTATAGGTAGAAAATCAGGGGTTGGCTCCAAATATTGCCAGACTGGATAATTAACATACTTATCCTCTACTGAAATATCGTAATAGGAAGCGTAACCTTTCCACTCACAAAAAGTTTTCCTGGGATTAGGAATTAAATACTCTCTTTTAACATCTTCAGGAGGAATATAATAACTAGGAGGATGACTAGTTTCTAATACTCTTTTTGCTTTATTTGTTTCTGCCAAAACTACATTATTAAAAATCACTCGAATAGATTTATTTGTATCTTCTAAACGAGCTGGACGAGGATAATCCCAAACTGATTCTTGGCCTGGTTGGGGTGGAATTGGATTTGGTTTCATTGTCATTTCAGTTATCAGTTAAAAAATCAAAATTTCAGACTTTATAGCAAACAAAATTTGTAATTTTTAGTAAATATAAAATAAAAGATAGATGAAAATCATGATACTTATATCTCTATTTATATATTTCAATTTTGCTGGTTATTTGGCAGATCTAATATTAATAGCAATTTATGTCTGTATTTAACACCTATTCTGAACTATATAAATAGCTATTCAGTTTGTATTTAATTACAAAACTAGCATTAGGTAAATCCTAATTCATAAAAACATTAATTTACCCCTTTGCTTCTGTTACCGGAGAAACAATATGTAGACATTTATCACCCATCATAACTAACCGTAAACCAGGCTGATGTATAATAATAATTTATTTGCCAAAGGTATGACGAAAAAAACTAAATTTTTGTACCCTATCTATCACTTTTTGAAATCTAGAAAATTTAGCTTTGGGTAAAATAATTCTATAATTAGGATAAAATGCAATTTCTCCTCCATCAACTTTGTTCAAATACAACAAAGCTGTAATAATATTTCGAGCATAATGCCAAGGATATTTACCTTTTTTTTCAATAATATTAGTATTGCACCCAACCTGAGATATTGTCAAGGAAAAAGTTGTTTATTTGTTAGATTTTTAATAACTTGATTCACAGTTTCGCATAGTTTTTGAGATTTTGGAATCTGAGGCTGAATTATTTTTCCATATCTGACAAAATAACTTCAGGGTATGGGTTTAATATTGCGATAAATTTCAGGAACATAATTTGTCTGGTGAGAATCAGTAATTGGCTATAATCAATAATTACATTCTGCCTAATAAATAAAATTTATTTGCAAAAATTATCCTGTAATTTTTAATTCTTTTTAGGACGTAATTTGAGAGTAGTTAATGTTAATTTATCTAGGATTTTTTCTATTTCATATAGTTAAATTAATCCCAAGGAAACTTGGGATTAATATTGTTATGCTTATTGTCATTCAAAAACTTCAATTTACTTAGAAAACAGATAATGACAAATAATACTTAGGTCAGTTATTAAGTCAGACCTTTTTTTGAGTCATAATTTATGCATGCCCTTCTACTATAATATTTTAACAGCAATTTACCGAAAAAATTTAAAGTATAAAGCCTCTCCATTTATGAATAAAAATTTTTTTTAGCTTAATTCTATTCTTTTTTATAAGCTACATTCCCCACGTCAAAACGTAATATTTTAGGCTAGCCATTGAAAGCCTTGCCTGGGAATAACCATGAAGTTTATAAGTAAAAATAAATATTATAAAAACTATTGATAGTAATTATTAATCAAAGAAGCTGTCATCCACCTTCTTCCTTAAAAAATACTGTTTTAGTATGCTTTTCGTGGGAAATTTGGGTTACAAAAAGAGATAATAATTAATTATTAATTATTAATTGTTGAACACCTACAGCTTTCTAATTATTGACACCAGTTAGACAAATTTTCTAATCTGCTAAAACCATCAATTATTATCCCTAAATTTTCTAACTTTTCCAGAGATAAATATTGAATATTCTCTTTAATTATAGCAAAAATTTATGCTGAAAATTTTCTCTCCAGTTGACCTAATATTAGCCTTTACATTCACAACTTACCTGCTTCTAACCCTTGCTCTATTCCTTGTTGCCCTCCCTCTTCTCGTCCCTCTTCTCGTCCCTCCTGTCGAGCTAGTATAATTTGACCCGCACGGTCTTCTAAAAATACTTCCCCCTTGTGTACTTCCTCTAATTCTTTTCTTAATAGATTTGTCATATTAGCAATATTTAAAACTTTTTATATCTCTTCTATTTCTGCTAAATTAGTGAAAATTACTTCTAGACTTGGAGTTAATTTCACAAAATAAATCCATTTATCTGTGATGTTTTCTAGCTCATCTAATGTTTTCATTAATTTTGGTAATTAAACAAATATCATTGCTACTTCTTCATCTATATAGTCAAATGATTTCTCTTTCTCCTTAAACAAAAAATGATTAATATATTAATCTGTTTTCTCAAACATTTTAAAATCTTTAATCGTTAAAGCAATTGCTGGTTTTAATATTCGATATCCCTCTCCAGTATCTAATTAATTCCCATAAGTTTTACATAGATTATAAACTACTCGCTTTTCAAATACTGAAACGTTTAAAACTTGCATTGAAATTATCACATTCGAGCCATTATTTAAGAGAGCTTTTACATCTAGATAAATATCTTTTAAACTAATGACATCTCCCGGACTATAGGGGTCGATTATTTCTAAATCTTGAATTATTGATTTACCAGAATATATTAAAGCATTCAAAAAACTAATTAATATATCTTTACTATAAGTAGAGCCAAATATTTTTTTGAAAGCAAAGTCTATTTTTTAGCTAATAAATATCATGATTTTACTATATTAATTAGGGCAAGTATTTCCTGGAAAATCCTAGGAAGCAACAGGATATTATAGTTATTAATTTAAACACTATAAATAACTAGATTATAGGGTGTGGATATCACCTCTGTTTGTCCTATAAAAATTCCTTTTAGAGTAAACGAAGGAAATAGTTGTTTCTTAATTTTATTCACTATTATTGTTAGTTTATTTCTCAAATTATCCTTGCTATTAATTCCTTTTTTAATGAGAATGCCAAGAAAATAAAACGATATAGAACCAATAGTCCAGTACACAATAATTTGTGCTATAAAATTAAGCTTTGTATGCTTTAATAAAAAATATAATACCTGCTGAAAATTGTGCCGCTAATAGCAATTTTTAGATGAAATTATATTTCATAATAAAAATCAAATAACTTTTGTATCTTTAGTATTCTAAATCTCAACTCATTTTATACTATTTGAAAATAATTACAGCACTTTTCAAGATAGTGAGATACAGTTCAACATTAAAACATTCAACACTTCTGTAAAGATAGGTCTACCTCGTTAGTCTGAGAAACGCTATACATCTTTCTATCCCTGAACTATTCTAAAACCAACATGCTGATAAAAGTTAGGTCGGAACCAATTACGATAATATCTGAAAGCTTCTGTACCGCTAGTTATCCAACATCCTCCTAACATCATATTATGTCTACTATTAAAAAACGGAGCAGAATAATTTTCATATAGTTGATGAGTTTTATATCCTGAAAGAGGATTCAAATTATCACTTAACCATTCCCAAACATTACCCCGTAAATCATATAATCCTGATTCATTTTTTGCAGTTTCTAATAAACCAACTGGAGTTGGAGAACCAAATTTTAAATTCAAATTGTAATTATCTACCTCTACTTTTCTACCATTACCATAAGTTGCTAAATTATATTCTGCTTCACTCATTAACCTAGTATTTTTACCTCTCCAACTACAATAAGCCATTGCTTCATAATGATTGACTTCCACAGGCCAATTTAAAGGTAAATTAATTGCATCAAACATGGCTCGATATCTATATATAGATGTACCATTTTCAGGTATCCAAAATTTTGGATGTTTGATATTATTTTCATTTTTCCAATGCCAAGATTCTTGAGTCCAATAATCTTGATTTTCGTAACCACCACCCTTGACAAATTCTAAAAATTCTGCATTAGTAATTAAATATTTACTAGCAACAAAAGGTGCAACTTTAACTTGGCGATCGCCGTATTCAATATCCCAACCATAAGTAGGATCATCTTCTGGCTTACCCAGTTTAACTACTCCACCAGAAACTTCTATCATCTCATTCTCAACCACCTCACCATTAGTAGGAGCATATTGCCAATTACTAGGACGTCTTAGTTTTTCAGTCGGTAGTTGCCGAAACAACATTGAAGAAGTCTCAATATGAATACGTTGATGCTCAATACCCATCATCAATGCCCAAAGAGGATGATCTTGATGGATGGGTAGATTTAAAGGGGTTTTCTCAATTAGGCTTATAACGCTTTGATAGACTTTTTTTCGATACTGCCAAACATCTTCAAGTTGAGGCCAGTTAATGTGAGCGATCGCCTGATCTAACTCTTCTGATTTTTTTGGATCTACTCCTAACTCAAATAATCTTTCATAGTTAAAGTTGATAGGCTTTTCTAATAATCCCACGAAAACTAATTTATTGATGTAAAAAACCGCCGTATGTCCGAGATAAAAAATTAGAGGATTTCTCAAAGGATCGGGTTTTGAATAAAACGTTTCTTCTCCCACTAAACTATGCATTAAAAGATCTTCAATTTCCCAAGCATTCTTAAAATATTCAAGGATATATTGGCGAAAATCAAGGTCAGCATGACAACTATCAAGTTTTGGTGGAGTAGTAGATTTTATACTGTTCATAATTGTTATAAATAGAAAAAAATTTAATCTCTAAATTTTGCAATTTAAGATATTTAAATTCCAGATAATTATACTATTTCATGGAATTTATAGATTCATTTATTAAGATTTTTAAAATCAAAAACTTTGAGGTTCTCAGTCATTCTAGGAAATTATGTCTGAAATATTTAAAGTGAATTAGTATTAGTAAGCATTCAGGTATCAAGACTCAGCAAAAGCTTTTTTGAATTAATTAGGAAACCTACTTGTATGGATAGTTAAGGTTAGTAAATGTATTTTTAACTATAGCTAAGAATATTATTTGAGTAGAAAAAAAATAACATAACTAATTCATTATTTATAAAGCTAATAACTGAGATATGACAGTGAAGTGCTTACCATACTTTTTTATTTATTTCCTGAAGTTAAGTTTGACAAAGAATTAATCCAAACCACTTTTGAGGGTCTGTCCAAACTTTCCTAACTTTTAATCCTTTAGCTTCAAGCTCTGTTGGTAAAAGTGCTAGATTGAATTTGCGAGAAATTTCAGTTAGAATACTTTCCCCTGCCTGAAAATTAACTTTTAAATCTAGAATATCCAGAGAAAATGTTACATTTTCTTCGCAATATAGATACATTTCTATTTGACTTTTAGCTTGATTATAAATTGCTTCATGACTGAAGAAATTGAGGTCAAAATTTCCTTGAAAACGCCAATTTAAATGAGATAAAATATTCAGATTAAAAGCAGCCGTAACTCCTTGAGTATCGTTATAGGCAGATTCTAAAATTTCTTGATTTTTGTGCAAATCAATACCTAGCAAAAAATAATTTTCTGGCTGTAAACTTCTAGTAATCTGATTCAATAAATTGTCAAATTCTTGTCTAGGAAAATTACCAGCAGAACTTCCGATAAAACAAATTGTTCGTGATTTTTTAGGAGTTGATTTTAGGTAGGCTAAAGTTTGTTGGTAAGTTCCAAGTAATCCCTCAATAGTGAAATCTGGATATTTTTTTTGTAGGTCTAATACACTAGTTTTGAGTATTCCTCCACTCACATCAGTTGGTATGTATGTAAAGTAATTATCTACTTCTTGATAAGCATCTAACAATAAGCGAGTTTTAGTAGAACTGCCACTACCTAATTCCACTAGTTCACGACTACCAGTTATTTGAGCAATTTCATCAGCATATTCTTTTAAGATAGAAGTTTCTGTACGAGTCGGGTAATATTCAGGTAACTCACAGATTTGTTCAAAGAGTTTAGAACCATGATCATCGTAAAAATACTTGGGTGGCAAACTCTTGGGACTTCTACTTAATCCTCTAATCACATCTTCTCCATCATTTTTCACAGCTTGATAGCTATCATTGAGAATTTTCACAAGTTTAGGGGGCATCGTTTAATTCCTACATAGAGGTGGACACTCAATAGTTTTTTGTTGACCAAATTATGGACAAAAAAAATATAATTATAATATTATAATAGCGATAATTTTAGTATAAATTTTGTTTAAAGTAAATACACAGATAATTAGATTAATCATTCCTAGTTTAGTCTTCTTCTATCCCTAAAATAAAACCATAAAAAAATAAAATTATACCATCTAATCGAAGTCATTGTACACTCTGAATAGCATAAAAATAATAATCAAAAATAACTATTATTCAATGAAAAGTCACTATCATAAATGTTATGATAACTGATAATTAACATTTTGTAAAATTACCATAATGTCATCTTTAACAAAAGCATTAGTAGTGTTTATATGATATCCGGTTGAATACTTATAAATCAATAATTAGGGAATAAAGAGAAAGGAATAAAAGAAAAATTAAATTGTAAAAGATGAAATTATTTGTGAGCACTAATTAAGTAGAAATAATATTATAGAATATAATTATACAATAATTAATATTATAAACATATAAAATATCAAAGTTATAACTGTCTTATTGATGCGGATGCTAATTCCCGAAAATAATGCTATACTTTCTCAAAACTTCAAGAATTAAGTGATAAACAAGGTGAGCAATGTTTTTAATGGTTCTAAGCAAAGAAGGCGATTATTATTTACTCGTTCAGCCCCAGGACTTAGCTTTTTTACATGGAAGGTTCCTACCTACTCTCAAGAAGATACAGCAATACTTTTGAGATTTGATATTATACTAATCCTGATAAATATTTGCTACAAATAGCTAGGAATTTTTTTTTGCGTCAGGCGGACTAAGTCAAATAGGAATAGGTTCGATACTACTTCTTAGTTTATAACTGATATTTTTTAATTAAAGGAACACCTATTATCAAGTCTTTTTCTAGTCCTTGTTATTAGAAAACATTCTTTTTTCACCCTTGTTATTAGATGTTTTCTGGAATAAAAAATGCCTAAATTTTAGTCTAGGCAAGGAAACTATCCTGGTTCCCTAAAAATGGCTATAATAATTGGCAATGAAGAATTAATTTTTTTTTATTCAAAGCATTTATCTATATATATTTGAACCTATTTTTTGACTTATTTTTTGTGTAATTTCTATTATGTTTGTTCAAGTCAAACTGACTATTATCCAAGGAAGTCTGAGTGGCAAAGAATTTATATTTGAAGAAAGAAGTATCTGTATTATCGGTCGTCATCACAACTGTCACATAAGACTACCAAATAATGAAGAACATCGTACTATTTCTCGTTATCATTGCATACTTGACATTAATTATCCTTATGTACAAATATATGATTTTGGCAGTAAAAATGGTACTTATATTAATGGTAAAAAAATTGGAAAACTTCAAGCAAAATATAAATCTGAAGCTACGGCAAAAATGCAGTTTCCTGAATATGATTTAAAATCAGGAGACAAAATTCAATTAGGTACAACTATTTTTCAGCTAAGTATTGAAACTCAAATAGAGATTCCTCCAGAGACGATTTCTATACCTAAAATTACCCAGACAGAAACTATTGAATTATCGGCTAAATCAACAAAATCAGGAAACAATAATATCATCATTACAATTCCCAAAGGTTATAGGTTCATAAAATTACTAGATAAAGGTAGGTTGGGAGAAGTTTATTTAGTCAGAAATACATCTACTCAAAAATTAATGGTTTTCAAAACAATCTTGCCAGAAGTTGCTATCCATTCTCAGGCTATAAATCGTTTTTTAGTAGAAATAGAAAATATTAAAGCTTTAAATCATAGGAATGTTGTGAAATTGAAGGATTATAGTTATAGTGAGCAGAGATTTTTTTTGACTTTAGAATATTGTAATGGTGATAGTATTGAGGATTTGTTGGACCGTTGTGGTGATCGATTATCTATTAGTATGTCAGTCGCAATTATTATACAAGCTTTAGATGGTTTAGAATATGCTCATAATGCAGAAATTCCTTACATTCAAAAAGCAGATGGTAGTTTTGGTACAGGGAAAGGTTTAGTTCACGGGCGTATTAAACCAGCTAATATTTTTATAAGTAATATAAATAGCTCAACAGTGGTAAAAATAGCAAATTATGGAATAGCAAAAGCTTTTAATTTAGCTGGTTTTAGTAGGCAAATAATCACAAGAAACAAAGGTGAAACTTTTCGGTTTATGCCCAGGCAACAAATAATTAATTTTAAACATATAAAACCGGAAGTAGATGTTTGGGCAATGGCAGCAACTTTATATAATATGTTAACTGGTGAATATCCCCGTGATTTTGTTGGGAAAGACCCAATTTTAACTATATTGCAAACTAAACCTGTGCCAATTAGACAAAGAAATATTTATATTCCCCAATTATTAGCAGAAGTAATTGATTTAGCATTAATTGATGAGCCAGAAATTTATTTTAAAACTGCTGAAGAATTTAGACAGGCATTATTAACTAGTGATTTTAGTTGAATCAACAGGTACGTAAAATTAATTATACATTTTGTTAAGCTGAACATCTTATACGTAGATATTACATAAAACTATACTAGGATTACAATGATTGTTTAATTGCTTAGTTATATTTTAAGTAATTTCATGGGCATAAGCTGTTAACTATTTAGATTGCTTATTCTAATAACAACCAATTCAAGCAAAAACTTTGTACAGTAAAAAATTGGCTATTTTGCTAAAATTTATGATAATTCGTTGAAATGCTTAACAGCTTAGTATAATATTTTTATATATAAAATAAAAAAATATTATCAAATTGATGGATTGTAATTTTTATTAGTCAGGACTTACCCCAAAACACTATATATAGTGTATGAAAATAAGATCAATCTTTACCCTCTATTTTAGAAGATACAGCACTCCGCTACCCTCCGCGATCGCTTAACTATTTATTCAAAAAAAACTGCAGTTCTTCAAGTTAAAATTGGCTTCATTTTAATTGAATGATGTTTCAATTTAAGTTCTGCAAATATTCTGATCACAATTCGTGGCTGTTCTTTATAAAAACTTTTTCCTATTTTTACAGCAAATATTTTGAAAAAAATCCACACGCTCTATCCCACAACCAATATAATTTTTGGAGATTTTTTCTATGACAACATTAACAAAATTTTCTGGCCTGTTAATTCCTTAATTTATCCATTGAGATCTTCAATGTTGGATATATTTCGAGACTCAAAAAAGCCTGGTTTTTGATTAAAAGATTAGACAAATACCCTGCTCAAATAAAGTCCCTATGTGGCGGGTAAGATGGCCGCACCACAGAGGTTAGACTATGATTTTTGTACCTTATAGAACCCTTAAGCTGGAACTTTAACTACCTCATTAGCAGACAAACAAAAAGCTTTATGAATAGCTTGCAATGCCTTCACACCATCCTCCTCTTCTACCACACAACTAATTTTAATTTCCGAAGTGGTAATCATCAAAATATTGATTTGACTTGCTGCCAACGCCTCAAACATCTGTGCTGCTACCCCTGGATGAGAAATCATTCCGGAGCCAACTACACTCACTTTCGCGATACTACTCTCCAATACCACTTCTCCCCAACCAAAGTCAGCCGCTGTATTTGCCAAAATTTGATATGCAGTTTCTCCCTCTGGTTGAGATACAGTAAAAGCAATATCACGAGTCAAAACTCCATCCACACTGTGGCAGCGTTGAGATTGAATAATCATATCTACACTAATATTCTGCTGCGCCAACAAACCAAATATCTTGGCTGCCATTCCTGGATGATCCGGAACTTGACGCACTGCCAGTCTTGCTTGCTTTATATCCAAAGCCACCCCTCGCACTGGTGGGGGCACTTCTTCCGACTCACCAGCAGTAGAGCTACTGGAAATATCTGCAACATCCACATCAAATGCTTGACACAAAGAATTAACTGTTTTTTTACAGTCTTCTGCATCTACTACACAACTGACCTTAACCTCCGAAGTGGAAATCATTATTATATTGACTCCTGCTGCTGCCAGAGCTTCAAACATTTTGGCTGCTACTTCTGGTCGCCCGATCATTCCCGCACCCACAAGACTAACTTTGGCAATAGGTCGCTCTTCTGTTTTAACTTCTGGTTCCCCCAAACTGGGGTGAGCATTTTTTCCTAAAGCCGGCAGCATAGCATCTGCAACTGCTGCTGCTTGTTTCAATACATCTTTACTGACGGTAAACGCAATATCATTAGTATTGCTTTCGTGAATAGATTGAATAATCAAATCTACATCTATATTTTGTAGAGCAATACCAGAAAATAATTGGGCTGCCACACCAGGGCGATCCGGAAGGCGCAGCATAGAAATTCCAGCTTGGTTAGTATCATATTCTACGGCGTCTACAGGTTTAGTTAATTCTAAATCTTGCAAGGCAGGACGTTTGGGTATTGCTGAAACTACACGGGTACCTGGTGCATCGCTCCAACTTGATAAGACTACTAATGGCATTCCATAATTTCGAGCAATTTCAACAGCCCTAGGATGTAGCACTTTTGCTCCTAAGCTTGCCAACTCCAACATTTCATCACAGGTAATTTCTGACATTAACTGTGCTTCAGGTACTATGCGGGGATCAGTTGTTAAAATTCCGGGTACGTCTGTATATATTTCACACCTTTGTGCTTGGAGTGCTGCAGCTAAAGCAACTGCGGAAGTATCTGAACCACCTCTACCTAATGTTGTGATTTCCTGATGGCGAGTCTGACTAATACCTTGGAAACCTGCAACAACTACAACCTCTCCCAGTTGCAGATGTTCTTCTATCCGTTCGGTTTGAATATGTAAAATACGAGCCCGGGAATGTTGAGCTTCTGTGACTATTCCTACCTGGGCTCCAGTGAGGGAAATAGCTGGTACTCCCAACTCTTGTAAGGCCATACTCACTAGAGCGATAGTAACTTGTTCTCCTGTAGATAGTAACATATCCATTTCTCGGCGACAGGGGTTGGGGGAGATGTCGTTTGCTAGTTTGACTAGGGTATCTGTGGTTTTTCCCATCGCTGATACGACTACTACTACTGAGCGATCGCTAGCTGTTTTAGCAATACGTTGGGCCACGGCTTTAATCCTTTCCACAGACCCTACTGATGTGCCACCGTATTTTTGGACTATTAGCATATTGATTTAAGAATTAGATTTTTAACAGATAAATTGTATTAATTTTAAATTCTTGTGTTCAAATTTTTTAACTCGATTAACTATGGAGCTAAAGTTAGCTATAAATCTACAAATTGGGTATTACCTTCCAATCCTACTACTAGATTTTTTGATGACTTGTTTACCTAATTTATTCAGGCAAATACCACTAAGCGATCGCTGGCCATTTTAGTGATATTATTACTCAGAATAGCTAACTTGAAATAGATTTTCCCTAAAGTAACTATTCTCAATTTTCCTATTGTCGATGCTCATGTCCATTTGTGGAACCTTCAACAATTTGACTATTTGTGGTTGAAGAATTGTCCACCACTCCAGCATCCTTTTCTTGTGCCTGATTTTCAAAACGCCTGTAATCCAGTTATAGTCGATACAATGGTTTTTGTTGAATGTGAAATTAATCTTTCCCAAAGGATAGATAAAACAAATTGGGTAGCTTCATTAGCATCCGAAAATTCTATTATTCAAAGAATTGTAGTTTTCTGTGGTTTGGAAAAAGGTCAACAGATTAGATCTACCACTCGAAAAATTATCTGCCATTCCAAAGGCTAAGGGGGTTCGACGACTTATTCAAGAAGAAGATTTAGAATTTTATTTAAATCCCAATTTTATTCAGGGACTCCAGTTATTGCCTGAATTTGATTTGAGTTTTAATATTTGCATTTACCACAAGCACCTGGAGAATATCATCAAAATGGTGTAGAAATGTCCCAAAGTATTCTTTATGCTTAACCATATTGGTAAACCAAATATTAAAGACCAGTTGTTTGAACCCTGGAAATTACAAATTCAGGAACTAGCAGCATTTCCCAATATTTATTGTAAGATATCGGGACTAGTAACTGAAGCAGATCATCAAAACTGGACTGAAAAACAGTTAAAACCTTATATAGATTGGACAATCACTTGTTTCGGCTGGGATCGAGTTCTCTGTGGTAGTGATTGGCCCGTGTTTCAACTTGCTACCGAGTATCCTCGTTAGGTAGAAGTATTAGAATTAGCTATTCATGAATGTACTCCAGAACAAAAGCGTAAACTGTTTCGAGAAAATGCATTACACTTTTACCGACTAAATTAAACATTTCCAAAAAATACTAAGTTTTAAATGGTAGGATAAGGATTTGATAATCTTTTCGTGCTTTAGGTAAGATATCTACTGTCTAGTAGATCTATTTATTGTTGTAGATTACCAAGCTTTTATCATTATTAATACCTTGAAAATCAAACCCTACTTCATTGAATGATTTCTGATAAGTATCCAACTTAAACAAGATAATAGTTACTTTTTCTTGAGCTAAAAATTCAGCCTTTTCTTAAGGCAATAGCTTTTTTTTACGATATCAATTCCAAACTTTTGTATATTTCAAAAAATGAACCTCCTTTTCGTAAATGACCAACTAAATTTTTGAGTTATTAATAGTTAGTTTCAACATCAGGAATATGACTGACTAACTCTAAGCGATCGCCACAACTAACAAATAGCCAAACTCCTCAATTTGATATAGCAACATCAAAAGTTGTATTTAGTTCCATTGTTAGAGCATCAGCTACAATTAACTTAGCTTTATTTCCCAAACATTTTTTAGTAATTTACAGAAACCATAGTGTAATATCAACCCCCGTAAACTCACAAGTATTGTCAAGTTTCATGTACTTTTCTGCAAGTAATCCCGTTCCTACTCCTAGTTCAAAATATGACAATTATTACCTACAATTAAGTATATTAGTTTAGCTCTATCATCATAGTTATAGTAACCATAAATCATCAATCAATACTAATAATTAGTAATTATTTTATATTGATTAACCATTTTTTTAATTAAATTTATTACCCAAATTTTTAGCTTTATTTCCCAAACATTTTTTAGTAATTTACAGAAACCATAGTGTAATATCAACCCCCGTAAACTCACAAGTATTGTCAAGTTTCATGTACTTTTCTGCAAGTAATCCCGTTCCTACTCCTAGTTCAAAATATGACAATTATTACCTACAATTAAGTATATTAGTTTAGCTCTATCATCATAGTTATAGTAACCATAAATCATCAATCAATACTAATAATTAGTAATTATTTTATATTGATTAACCATTTTTTTAATTAAATTTATTACCCAAATTTTTAGATTTAATCATATCAAAAAAAACCATTTTTTTAAAAAAAATTATATTAGTTAATTTTGAGAAATTATTTTTATTATTTATGAGCATTTTTTACGAATTGTTTATAAATTTACCATAAATTTTTAGCCTTAGCACCAGCATTTATAATCCTCAACCTTTGATTTAATCTCTGAGTTTAATAAACTGAAAAATACAATTTATTATTACCTTACTTTTCTATGAATAAAAATCATAACTATTCAGGAATTTGCCATAAATTTTCAGCTTCAGTACCAGCAGTTTTCATCCTCAATTTTTGACTTAATCTCTGAGTTTGAGAAACTGAAAAATGTGACCTCCAATCTCCCACCTTTCCTTGACGAATAAATGGAGTCATATTAACAGGACGTTGACTAGACCAACGACTTTGATTTTGGCTCATACTAGTAAAACTTGTATGATGAAGAATGCTTTCTAGAATTTGTAGATTTTCGATTTTTTCTAGATAATTATCACCTAAAAATTTTGCCATAGCAATAATATTCATTTTCGGGTCATTTTTCATAGATTCATAAGTTAGAAACAGAACATTTTGATCATTTTTATGTTGAACCCAAGAAAGCAAATGATCGAAGTAATCTCCCCAGTCTACTTCTCCAGTAATAAAACATTCAAAAAAATCATCAAATGTACCTTCAGCAAAATCATAATGTTTGATAAATCCTTGAGTATGATAATAAAAAGAAACAGCACAGTCAAAAGGATTACGAGCTACATAAATGTATTTTGTATCAGGATTATAGGGAGTTAAATTATAAGTTAAATGAGTTTTTATAAAACGAGGTTTCGATAAATATTTAACAAAATCACCTCCGACTTCTTCCAAATGAGGAACTTCTAAATTAATATTTTTATCTAAAGGTAATGGTTTTCCATCGTGGGATAACATCCAAATAATATGTTGAGTCCAAGTTGTTCCGCATTTAGGATAAGTAACAATAAAAGTATCTTTTTCTTGAGCTTGATATGTAATTCCAGAGTCAAAATTTTCTGGAGTAAATCCCATTGGTAAGCGAAAATTTTTGTGTAGTTTATAGCTTGGTTTTATACTTTTTTTCATCAAAGCAAGCTCCTGTTTATAACAAATTTACTAGTAGTTTACAAAGCATTTTTTTGATCATATTTTGACTATAAATTTATAATTGTAGTTCAAGTCAGAATAACTTAATAGAAGTAAATATGCAATCCATAACTTTGGAAAAATTACTTTATGAAAGGCTGGAAAAGAACTTTTATGAGTATAAAACCCAAGCCCATCGTAATTGGAAACAACCTTTAAATACACAATTAGAAACTATTGAAAGTCGAGCAATGAAAAATTTATTGCTGGAAAAGAACTTTTATCAGTATAAAACCCAAGCCCATCGTAATTGGAAACAACCTTTAAATACACAATTAGAAACTATTGAAAGTCGAGCAATGAAAAATTTATTGCAGGTTTAGCAAAAATCAAAAATTTGATTCAAGATATTCCTAATATTAATCATCTTTCAGACTTTTTACAAGAACAAATTGGATAGCAATTATGGCCAGTTATAGGATTATTAGAAGCAGACACATTTTTTTATCTGCTTTCTCATCGTTATTTTGCCATAGCAACTTTTATCAGATCGGATACTGATATTAATTTTTCTCGACTTCTCAATCTTTGGCATGATATTTTTGGTCATCTTCCCTTACTTTTTTTCCTAATTTATTCTAACTTTTTAAAATATTTAGGCAATCAATATATAATTAGAAAAAATGTTAATGACCAAGATATACAACATGAAATAGCTAGACTTTTTTAGTATACAATTGAAGCTAGTGTTTGCTATGAAAAAGGGAAACTTCAAGTATATGGAGCCAGTCAACTTTCTAGTATTCAATAAATAAGATATGCCTTGAGCGATCGCCCGATTAGATATCCGTTTAAATTAGAGAAATTGATAAATTATCCTGTAAAAACTGAGCAAGTACAAGATAGGCTATTTGAGATTCCTTCCTTTGAATATGAAAGAGTAATTCAAGATAATTTTGAAAATTATATTCAATCTAATTAAAATATTGAAAATATAGAGAAAATCATCATTATAATTATTTATTATTTCTATGTTCCATCCTGATCCAGAATTGTTTGAAAATCCCAGAAATTATTATCTTAATCCCTGGATTTTTGGTATCTTAATTATTGTTGTTGTTTTCCTATTTATAATTATGTATTCTCTAGAATATCAATCCAAATTTTTAACAGACCCATTTCTCCAAGTTCCCACAAAAAATTCCATACAAGTTGTTTGGTTTACTGAATTTCCTGGCAAACGTAATCTTGTTGTTTATGGTGAAAACTTGAATCAAGTTGTTGAAGCAAATACTACTAAACTTAGTCGTACTCGTGAAGACCAAGATTCTTTTGTCGGAAAACAAACAGAAAAAGGCTTAATTTATCAACAACCTATTGTACGAAATATCTGGCGACATGAAGCCAAAGTTATTGGTTTAACTCCTAATAATTATGTGCCATACCGAGTTATTAGTGAAAGAGAAAATGGGGAAAATATAAAAAGTAAAATTTTTCATCTTGCTCCTAAACCAACCCCAGGTACACCTTTAAAAATTCTCCTAACTTCCGATCATCAATTAAAACCAATGAGTTCAGCAAATCTCCAAAAAGTAACAGAAACTTTTGATAAATTAGACGCTATTTTTTTTGCTGGAGATTTAGTTAATATTCCCGACCGTGCCTCAGAATGGTTTGACGATAATCGAGGAAATGCTTTTTTTCCAAATCTCCAAGGTAGGGCAAATTATGAATTAGAAAAAAATGGCAAAAAAACTATTTATAAAGGTGGTAAATTAATCCAAAATATGCCTCTATTTCCAGCAATTGGAAACCATGAAGTTATGGGAATATTTTCCATGGAAACTTCTTTGAACTATCAATTTAGTCAGTCATATCCCAGGCAAGCTGCCAAAGATTTATATAAACAAAACCCACAAAAATTTCAAAATATTAGCCCTGATACCTGGCTAAAAAATAATTCTTTTAATACAGAAACTTACCAAGAAATTTTTAGTCTGCCTCAAAATAGTTCAGAGAAAAAAAATTATTATGCCCTGACTTTTGGTGATATATATTTAGTAGCTTTATATATCACAAATATGTGGCGAGTGCCCCATTTAAAGGATAATGCTAGAGGCAAATATCGGGAAAGAAAACAGGATTTTAATAATCCCGCTGAATGGGGTTACGGTCAGCATATTTTTGAACCTATTATTAAAGGTAGCGAACAATATAATTGGCTAGAAAAAGAACTAGCAAGTCAGGAATTTAAACAAGCAAAATATAAAATAGTTATGTTTCATCATCCGCCTCATTCTCTTGGCGAAAATATTATTCCTGCTTATACTAATCCTATCCAATATATTGACAGAGATAAAAATGGTAAAATTACCATGATTCGTTATGAATATCCCCAACAAAACGACTATATTATTCGAGATGTTTTACCATTATTAGAAACTGCTGGTGTACAGTTAGTATTTTACGGGCATTCTCATCTTTGGAATCGTTTTATTAGTCCTGGTGGAATGCATTTTCTAGAAACATCAAATGTGGGTAATAGTTATGGAGCTTATTTAGGAAATACAAAGCGCAATATTCCTCTAAATTATCAGGAAAAATATCCTGAAGTTGGTAATCCTAATGGTTTAGAAGCAATAATTCCAACTATTGCTCCTTTACTAGATGAAAATGGTAGAAATCAGGCTTTTATTGCTAGTAATGATATTACAGCTTTTAGTATTTTTGACACAGAGACAGGAAAAGTTAGTAGTTACTATTTTGACACTAGAAAACCTAATTCTGACGTCGTAAAATTTGATGAATTTCAGCTTCAAAAATAAATATAAATTCAGTTTGTCAGACATTTTTTAATTCCAAAAATCAGCTAAATTAACTTTAACAAAACTAGCTAAAGCACAACTAAAAACACGATAAAGAATGGCAAAAGTAACTAATTTATAAAAATTTTTTGCTTTTGCCATTCTATAGCAGCAGTAGTAGGGCATCCTAAATTTCCTTGCTACAACTAACTCAGCTAATTATAAGTTTAATAATTTACTAGCTAGTAACATAAAAAGCAAATGAACAGTCAAAATTACCCCAGGAAAAATAAATACAACTAGTGCAAATTCTATAACTTTCCAGATATTAGCACTAGCTCCAATTACAGCAAAAAAATATCTGCATTAACAAAGCACTAATTTAATCTGCTACTCTTGATTTTTAGAAATATTTTGAAAACTTTGTGGCTAGAGAAACTAAAAAAGATAGATGAATTAAATTGTTACCTTACAAATGCCTAATAAACTAGCAAAACTAACATAATATTATACCTAAATCCCACTAATAGCTAATTCTTAACTTATCTAAGTAATCGTGCCAAATTCATTAAACACCTATAAAAACTAAATTATTAGTATTCTTATGAGTTCAACTAATTACAGTTCGCTGAAAAAAACTCAACCCATTTACTTAAATATTACTAAGAGCTTTTGTTGTGGAAAAAATGTGCAATAATATTGCAATAATTTGCTCAAAATAGAAGATATTAAAGTATTAGAGGGACAACAATTGAAACAAAATACTTCCGACTACATACTCTGTAATTCCCATTTATCCGTGCAGCTCCAATTAGATCGTGTCTCCTTGCATTCTCCCCCTCACCTATAAACCTATTCATTAAGTCCTAATTAGCTTATATAAATAATAATGCAACTTCACTTCTATAACCGATAATTATTGTGTTAGTAACTCATAACAATTCCTTTCATTTTATTTTATAAAGCTTGTATCTTAAAGCAAATTATTACCAACAAAAATTTGTTTTACCCGTTTCCGATAAAGTCAAGTAAATAACAATATAAAAAACTAGGTTATAGTCAAATTATCTACTGTTGTTACTGTACCTAAAAAATATCGCACAATCTAAATTTAATTCAATAATTGGAGCAGTATAAAAAAACTATATATCCACCTATATAAGTAGTCAATAAAGTTCCAACTAATTTCCTATATAACTCACTTCTATTAGTCAAAAAACATGGTAGTTTACTAGAAAAAAAATTTCAAATAATATAAAAATAATAAATTAAAACTTGCCCAGATTCACATGGAAATTAAAGTAGAGAAATAGAAATAGAAAGAAAACCATAAAAGAGCAAACTATATTATCAGCAGGAACATCAATCAGTCTAATTCTTAAATTAGACAGAAAAAATGTTACTATCATAGTTATGACGGCACCAAAGTTACTTGCGCCTCACCTTTTTTGTTCTTCTCAAAAATCAATAGTTACTGCCGAGAGAAGAATTGCTCCAATAGTGAAACTTTGCTCAGGTTGAATCAACTATTTGTCTAAACATATTAAAAATTGTTTTTTAGGGATAATCACAAAATTTGACAAAAATATCTTAGTAAATATAATAGATATCTCCAAAAAATATATAATTTCTGGCATTTTTAGATACAAAGCAACTAGCAATATATCTTTATTAAAATATAAAATTACGGTTTTTAATTAAAATTAAAATTGCCAAAATAATCATCAATCTTTATAATTTTATATTCTGCATTTTAAGCAAAACTTAATTATGAATCTAAATAAAATAGAATCAAAAAAAGCTCTTTTATTAGTAAATTTTCATGCCAGAAAAGCTAAAAAAAATCTACATTTAGCCTTAACTTACTTACAAAATTTTGGGCTAGAAATTATCTACAAAAAAGTTGAATTTCCCCAAGATTTTAACTATTTTATTCAAAGCTATAAAAATCAGGTAAATCTGATAATTATCGGTGGTGGGGATGGCACATTAAATTTAGCCATAGATGCTCTGGTTAAAACAGGTTTACCTTTGGGAATTTTACCATTAGGAACAGCTAATGATTTAGCCAGAACTTTAGGAATTCCTATTTCTTTATTTGAAGCTTGTCGAGTGATCGCTACTGGTAAAAAACGTTATATAGACTTAGGCTTAGTCAATGGTAAATATTTTTTCAATGTTGCTAGTATTGGATTAAGTGTAGATATTACTAATCATTTAACGAAAGAAGCAAAGCTTCGGTGGGGTGTACTAGCTTATGCTATTGCTGCCATTAAAATGATTTTACAAAGTCACCCTTTTACAGCAGAAATTAGTTGTAATGGTGAATCAAGAATAGTTAAGACTTTACAAGTTGCCGTAGGAAATGGCAGACATTATGGAGGTGGAATGACTATCGCTCATGATGCTACAATTGACAACCAAAGGCTAGATTTATATAGCTTAGAAGTGAAATATTGTTGGCAATTTGTTGGTATTTTACCTTCTATATGGCAAGGAAAATATCAAGAAAGCTTTGGTTTTCGTTCTTTATCTGCTTCTTTTATTAATGTTTATACTCGGAAACCTCGTCCTATTAATACTGATGGAGAAATTGTCACTTATACTCCGGCTTATTTTCAAATAGTTCCTTTAGCTTTAGCAGTTATAGTGCCGAAGAAATTAACAATTGAAAAGGAAAAACTTAAACCTGTAATTGATTAAAATCAGGAATTAATATAAATGGGTAAACAAAATAAATGATACTTATCAAGAAACTGAAATCTAATCTATGTATAAACATCGTACTTTTTCAATAATTTTGTGTAGTTGCGCGCCAAGGTTAATGACAACTTATATTTATTTTTTTGCTTGTTCTCTGCTGCCTATCTTCCCTACTCTCTAATTCCTACTCCCTAGTTCTTAAAATCTTAAAAATGACAGAAAATTTAATTATTCCTATCCATGAAACATTCCAAAAAACTATTCAAGGAGAAGGTTATTGGGCAGGTACACCAGTAGATTTTATTCGTCTTGCAGGTTGCCCAGTAGGTTGTCATTATTGTGATACTGGTTATGCAGATGGAGGCATTAGTTTACCTCGTCAAATTCAAACTTTGGATAAGTTAATTAATGAGTTATTTTCTCCTAGAGTTGTTATTTCTGGTGGCGAACCTTTTATTCATAAACAACTACCAGCTTTAATAAACAGAATAGAAGCGACAGGTAGACAAGTTTCTATTGAAACCTCCGGTTGCTACTGGCAAAATATTTCCCCTAACGCTTGGGTAACTCTTAGCCCTAAAGAACACATTAGTCATAAATATCCAATTGTCCCGTCAATGTGGACAAGAGCTTCAGAAATCAAATTGGTTATAGAAACAGGTAAAGAATTAGAATTTTATAGTAAGATTTTATTAGTAAAGAATAAGACTCCTGTTTTCCTACAACCAGAGTCGTATAACCGTGATTTCACTCTACCATTAGTCCAAAAATTACTTCGGGAATATTCTCATTGCCGACTATCTATACAATTACATAAATATTTAGGCATAAAATAATTAAATAATCATGAGCATGAGACTGAAAAAATGGTATAATTAGAAAATGCTGTCTATTGGGACAATAGACAGCGATTTTAGAACTGCAGATGAAAGATACGCCCTGAATAGTTAAATGAAAATTAGATGCCCTTGATGGACAACTCCTAGATGGACTAGTTACCTGATGGCTTAACTCCCTAATGGTTTATAATCCACATCCCAAATATTAGGATTTAGGAGAATATAGTGATAAGACTACTAATACCTCAATTCCAGTTTTTTGTAATCCATCAGGTTGTGCCTATGTTTCTTATATAATTACAGACTGATTCTTTGGAATACAAGAGGGCTTTTGCAAAAACCCATTTTTTACAGGTGGCAAAAGCATTAGTGGTTAATTCCAAGCACTAGACAGGGTTCATCTACTACCATGAAACAGAATATTATCGCTTTCGGATTAATAGCCTCCGCAGGCTTAACATTTGGCCAAATGCCAAAGGCTACTACCTGGAACTTAGGGCTATCTTATGGGACAACGATTGAAGAGAGTCAAATATTAATTAGTGATAAACCACCTTACGAAGGAAATGATGAAGATGGAAACGCAGAGGTCATAGAGACAAATCCATAAATATACACCGAAAGTATAAATAAATTCCGGGAGAATCGTTCATACAGATTAAACTAGATTTAGAATTTGGTAGAACTCTCTCTGACCGATTAGAGTTCTACCTTCGATTATTCTAGTAATATGTTCTGATTAGTATTATTGACCAAAATAATGGATACAACAACTACTACACGCAGAAAAAGGCTTATTACGAGAACTGCAGAAAGAAGACAAGCAACTCCGAAAGAGAAACAGTTAATCCATTTGTTAGCTAATCTTGGATGTAGTTGTGCCAGATATGCCTTTCAACACGCTACTAGCAAAGGGAAAATACCTCCTGAAGAGCGAAAACATTTGGCAGAGTGGCACTTTCTTCGGTTACAGCAAATTAGGAGAGTAGAAAGAAGCTTGGAGCCTGTAGCTCAACTTAAGCGTGTTTATTATCGCTCTCAGCTTAGTCCAAGATCCCTCAAGTCTTTAAAACTTTTGTGGGTTGAGGATGATAAACAAAGAGTCAAACGACTTGACCCTGAATTGGACGAACTCTTAAGTTTCAATCTTAATTTAGGAGATACCCTTAAACAGATATTTCACACTATTGAATCAAGGGAAAGGGTATTCTCAAGAACTCCTATACAAGGGGTAGGGGTAGTGCCATTATGGGTTGATGAGTGGGAAGAGTCTGAGTACGATATTAATTTTTTTCCTCCTTCTTTCCCAGATTGGGCTCAAATTGTGGATGACTAAGTATGAAATCTACATGGCTTGACTTAGAAGGTTTGGGTAGGGAAACTAATAGTTTCTATCATCCAAAACTTACCATAATTGCTGTCATATTCATGAAGAATTAAAGTCAAAGGACTGTACTTTCAACTGTCCTCCGACAGTAGAATAATTATAGACTAGGACTTAAATGTGACAATTATGTTATCCCAATATGGATTCGTCAATGTTAGAACTAGGGTGGGCTGCACCCGCCGAATTTATGCTTGTAAACTGTTTGGAGCCAACTCCCCGGTTTGAAGCAGAAAATAAAATATTACCCACCTTTATTACTTCCCTGGAGAGGAGTATTAGGGGTGGGTTAAGTTTTACCTAACAAGGCCTGAATTCTGTGGACTGTGTACTGTAGATTTTAATAATCCCGATTTCAGGGATTTCAAAATTTACAAAAATTCAGCTTTTTCAATGAAATTTAAAATAGAGAGATTTGGCGCTTTGCTTATGACACATAATTTAGTAAGCCTTTAAAAATGTTGACAAATTTGGATGATTTTGTGAAATTTTCATTTGTTCGATAAATGATTATTACTTTTATTTAGGAGATAATTTCCTACCTGGCTTTTTCCTTTGATCACAGATAATACCAGATTCTAGCCAAGACCTTATGTGCCCTCTTCAACTGTGTTAATTTTATCTTGTAAGTGTTCGACCGATATTTCTCGAAGCTTTCTATTCCTAAATAAATCCTCAGAGTTACAGGTTTCCCCTACTGAACATACCCAGAACACGATGCTCTGGTAATGTTTAATTATTTTCTCAGATTTGATATAACTCCTAACTCCTCTCTTGGTTATTTATAACTATTAAACCGAGCATGATATTAATCATAATTCAGATTTAGTTAATTATTCAATTCTGCAAGAGCTATTGCTATTCCTGTTTTTAACTGTGAGTTAAGGCTTGCTTGTGCAGATAAAAAAATAAGTCTTTGATATGCTTTTTCTGAATCTAATTGTTTCATCGCTGCTACAGAATGAAGTCTAACACTATTATCTTCATCTTCTAATAATTGAATTAGAGATTCTAAAGCATGAATATTTCCTAAGTATCCCAGAGCTAAAGCCAAAGATTTTTTCACACAAATATTTTCTAGATTAGAGTTATGACTGGTAATAAATTCAATTAAAATATCTGTTGCTTGAAGTTTTAATTCAGGTTTTTCTAACTTACCCAATGCCGTGATAATTTCATTAACAATTTGTGCCATATCATAATCTTCAACTAAGAAATTATACTCTAGTAAATTTTGCAAATATTCTAAGGATACTTGAGTTTCAATTCTACCTAAAGCACGCACTGCATCTATCTTTAAAAATATTGGCACTGTGGCAGTTTTTAATAGTTCATATAAAGCTGTTGCTGCTAAATTGGTACCAATTTTTCCCAGAGCGATCGCTGCTTGTTGAGAAACTTCAACATCCATATCCCATAGTAAGGGTTGTAGTAACTTCACCAAACCTAATTCTTGGTGTAAATTAGCATAACTAGCTAAACTAATCACTGCTGTTTTTCTAACTTTTGCCACTCTATCTTTTAAAGCCGAAATTAATACAATAGGAATGCGTGAGTCACAATAATTATTCAAAGCAGAAATTCCCATGATTCTCACTTCATAATTTTCATCTTTAACGAAAGTTAACAATGCTGGAATCATACTAATACAGTTAATTTTAGCTAAAGCTTTAATGACCAATAATTTTAACTCTGGCTTTGCTAATAAATTTGTTAATAAATCAACTCCCGAATTACCACAATTTGCTCTTATTTCTGCTGCTATTTCCTGTATATCTTTTGGCTTTGATCTAATAACTATATTCCCCATAACTTCTAGGAATTCTTCAGTGTTAAACTCTGCCAATATCCTAGTTATAAACCAACGTTCTTCTAGATCTACTTCTTGGGCGTTAAGAATTTCAATTAAGGGAGCGATAGCTGGTTTTCCAATTTGCTTAAACAGTTTATTAATATCCCATTTTTCTTGAAAATCTCCATTTTCCATAACTTCTATTGCTAAGTCAATTACCTCATCTATAACAACATTGTTGTCTGGGAATATTAAAGGAGTTTTATTTGACTTACTCTCTAAGATAAATTGCTGTAGATAATAATTGACTAAAGACCAGTTTTGTTTTTGGGCAGCAATTTTTGCCTGTTCAAGAAGATTTGACATATAAAAATAGGAAATAGGGAATAAGGAAAATTTTACCTAAAATTTAATTTGACCAGCTTTAACTTTAGTATAATTAATTTATTAGGTATACAAACCAGACTAAAAATTCTACTAATTACAGTGTATTGATGCTCAACTTAGGTGACACTTGAATTATTAAGTAATTAACATTAATACATAGATTTTTTATAGTTACTAGCCAGTTAAATTAATTATCCATATTTTGTCGGGACATTAACATGCAAATTTCCTACTTTGCTCTCGGACTTTGTATGCAACATCCCTACTGTCAGTCAAGAAAATGTAAAAAAGTTTTTGAGAAATGGTCTTTCCGCCTAAATCAGATTGAATATGAGAAAATATTATGGCTATTTTCATTATTTCTGTAAGACAGCTTAGGGCATAGATTAACCTCTGAAGTATGCAGTTAATTTTTAGGTCAAATAAATTATAACTTACAAACCACTAAACTCTATTTTATAGAACTATTCATTTAGAGCGCGGACATTTGTCAATCCTTTTTTGCGGAGCATTAAAGCCGGAAAAACTTATTCAGAAATTAATTTTAAATTTTGACTTCCACCAATTCCCATTGATACTATGCTTAGGGAACAGTTCATAAATTTCAGTAATTAACACTAGGAAAACAAATTCTTACATAATTTTAGCTAACTTAATGTTGATTTTTATTATGTTTACTTGTATCCCACTCCCCTGCTATTCAAAATATATAAAAGTTTTTAAGACATGATATTAATCCTCAGACAATACCTATTTTCTCAACCTCTAAACTTTCACAATTTTTCTTGATTTTAATCTTTAAAAATGCTTGATAATTGCATCAGCAAACTCAGAACATTTCAAAGCCGGCACAGATGGTTCCATTAATCTTGCTAAATCATAAGTTACCTCACCATTAGAAATAGAAATCTCAATACCTTTTTTAATCAAATCTGCAGCTTCTTGCCAGCCTATATATTCTAACATCATTACACCAGAAAGAATTAAAGAACCAGGGTTTACTCTATCTAAACCTGCGTGTTTTGGAGCAGTACCATGAGTGGCTTCAAAAATAGCACATTTATCACCAATATTAGCACCTGGACCCATACCTAAACCACCAACAATAGCTGCTGCTGCGTCGGATAAATAATCCCCATTCAAATTCATAGTTGCCAGAATAGAATACTCCTCTGGTCGAGTTTGAATTTGTTGGAAAATACTATCAGCAATTCGGTCATTTACCATGATTTTCTCTTTCCATTTTCCATGCCCATGACTATCCCAAATAGCTGCCAATACATCCTCAACTTCTTGGCAAATTTCTGCTTGTTTTTCTGGTGTTAAAGCATCATAACCAGGGTCAATTTTTCGAGAATTTTCCTCACTACTAATATTAAGGTTTTCCTCTTTATTAGAAAGAATCCAAGATTCTCTTTCAGTGACACATTCTTGACGAAATTCTGTAGTTGCTAACTCATAACCCCAGTCACGAAATGCGCCTTCGGTGTACTTCATAATATTACCTTTATGTACCAAAGTTACCATTTGTTTGGACTTAGGTAAACGCAAAGCATTTTGAATAGCACGTTTAACCAAACGTTGGGAACCAGTTTTACTTACAGGTTTAATACCAATACCAGAGTCGAAGCGAATTTGCTTTTTGCCGTGTTCGAGAGTAGCAGGAATTAAGTCTTTATTTAAAATGTCAATCAATTTGCTAGCAATATCAGTTCCCTCGCGCCATTCTATTCCCAGATAAATATCTTCTGTATTTTCCCGGTAAATGATGACATCTAATTTTTCCGGTGTTTTGTGAGGAGAAGGTGTACCCGTGTAATATCTACAAGGACGAACACAAGCATATAAATCATTAATTTGACGCAATGCGACATTTAGGGAACGAATACCTCCACCTATGGGTGTTGTTAAAGGACCTTTAATGGCAATACCATATTCTTTTATGGCATTTAGAGTATCTTCCGGCAAATATTGGAAAGTGCCATATTTGTCACACGCTTCATCACCAGCGTAGATTTTAAACCAATTAATTTTGCGTTTGTCTCCATAGGCAGTAGCGATCGCTGCGTCAAAGACTTTTTGAGATGCTGGCCACAAATCTAATCCAGTACCATCGCCCCTAATAAATGGGATAATAGGGTCGTCGGGAACGATGGGTTGGCCGTTACTGAAAGTGACTTTAGACCCTGTGGTTGGGGGGGTTATTTTTTCGTACATACCTTGATAGTTTCTTGATAGTTTGGAGTAAAATATATGCTTTTGTGTCCAGATTATCAATGTATAATGACATATTTTGAAATATACATAAGATTTTTTTTAGGATTTAATAGGACTTACCCACGCGCAATATATTTTTTTCATTACGAGGGACAGTCTTCGGGTCGCAGTCGGTCAAGATAGTAATCTCAAGGGAATTCTTTTGGAGTGGATATGTCAGTCTTATTTAAGTTAAGGAAAAAGGAAGGAGGAAAGAAGAAATTTAATTATTTTTGTAGGTTTTTGGAGTGCAAAAGTAGCGTAAATAGCAGATTTTTTATGAATAAAATATACTTTTTTGTAAAAAAAATATATGCGTTTTTTGTGTTTTATATTTCTCTAGTTAAGTTTGTAATTATGGCGAATTTTAGTAAGATAGACTACTAGTTGCAGCATTAAATATATCAATAGTAATGGAATTGTATATATAAATTTTAGAGGTTTTTGAAGAGTCGAAAAATATTGGTAATTTTGATGAAAGAATAGTTCTTAATTTCTTGTCAGAAGGTAATTATTTGGTTAGAGTTTCTCAGAGACTGGTTGTAAAAAAAAGATGGCTATGAAGAAATATTGAAGGTAGGAAAATAAAAAAATAATGATCACTGCCAAATAAATGTCGCGAAAATCTTTAGCCAGGGATCTAAGCCCTCGCGAGTGGGAACTACTCGAACCTCTGCTACCGAAACCTCTCTCAAGCAGTGCCCAAACTAAATGCTAATCTCACAGAAGTAGTAAATGGTATATTATATATCCTTTACTCTGGTTTTCATTAGCGTTCTTTTCCCCAGAAGCTACCAATTTTGCAAACTTTATCAATAAAATTTCGTAAATACTACGGATATAGTGTTTGGGAATAAATTAATTATACTCTACGGTTAGAGACAAGAGTCTAAGAAGTACGACTCCAAAAACTACTACAGCAGTTGTTGACTTTTATAGGGTAAAAACAACAGCAAAAAGAGGGAGGTGTATGGCTTAGATAGTAGGTAAAAAAGTAAAAATTATGAAGGGTCGTATCTTATTTTCTAATCAAGGAAGACTACTAGGAGTAGTGGTAAGTGAGGCAAATATGGGAGAACCCTGATGGACTAAAGTCCTGGTCATGGAACAGAATGAAAATATTTCAGAAGGACGAATTAGTTTGGGCTGAGTCTGGTTATAGAGGATCGAAATTGGCTATGGTGATCGCAGACCTGATTTCAGCAGGAGTGGAAATAGTCAAGGGTAATACTCAACAATTTGAAGTTTTACCTAGAAGATGGCTAGTTCAGAAGTGACGTTTAGCTGTGGAGTATAAATAACTACCTGAGATAAGTGAATATCTGATTTAGACTGCAATAATTAGATTGATGTTACGAAAGCTTGGTACTAAAAACTCATGCCGTTTTTAAGATTTGTTTGACAAACAGCCTTGCAGTTTGATCGTGATATAAATTATTCATTGTTTTTAGAAGCTAATCAAATTTAGAGTCGTCAATAATAGTAGAACCAGCAAATATTGAATTATCTTCAAAGAAGGATAAATTTTGACCTCTTTCTTTGCCAGCTCTAAATTTAGTTATTGCTTGGCTAAGGAAAGTAAACAAAAATATCTCTCTTTTGAAAATAAATATATGATCAAAATTTGTTGGCCAGGGAAAGGAGTGGGCAATAGTTACATTGATTAATTTTTTGGTATTTTTTTCAGTTATATCATGTCCGGTAGAATCATTATTAGGGAAAATAAGGAAGGAGAAATAAGGTTCTAGTTATCTAGGAGAGAAGGTTCAAGAAAAGGAAAAACCTTAAATTAGATATTTCCTTAGCTTTGACACTAGACTATACCAACGGACATGATATTAGGTGAAGGAAACCCCAAAATTTTGAATATTAATTTAGTGGTACTTCTTGGAAAAAACTATTTGTTTGTGCAGCATTTGGAAAAGTCAATTTATACAAGGGAATTGCGTCAATGCCCTAAAAATGGCTAAAACCCATACTTATTAAGGATTTATATGTTTTTGACGTCAAAACTTTTACTTGTCTATACTTGAGTATATTTTCTGCTACTGTTTTGTCTAATTCCCACTAACTCAAAATCCAATTCACTAGAGTCCGAACACCATAACCAGTTGCACCTTGATTATTGTAACCATTTTCTGTATCTACCCAAACCGGACCGGCAATATCTAAATGTGCCCAAGGCGTATTTTTAACAAATTGCTTCAAAAATAAAGCTGCAGTAATAGCACCACCAGGGCGAGGACCGGTATTCTTCATATCAGCATGCATAGCTTTCAAACCCTCGAAATATTTCTCCTCCAAAGGCATCCGCCACATTTTCTCTCCAGCTTTTTCTGCTGCTGCTGTTATTTCTGCAGCTAAATTATCATTAGGGCTCCACAGACCAGCAATATCATTACCTAATGCCACAACACAAGCACCTGTGAGAGTCGCTAAATCTATAATTGCATCTACTCCCAACTTTTCAGCAAAGACTAATGCATCTGCCAAAGTCAAACGTCCCTCTGCATCTGTATTATTAACTTCAATAATTTTACCATTGGAAGCAGTCAGAAAGTCACCGGGATGTATGGCGTGACCACTAACCATATTTTCAGTTACAGCACTGATAAAATGAACTTCTACATCTGGTTTTAACTGAGCGATCGCCTTAATAGTACCAAAAGTTGTACCTGCACCACCCATATCAATTTTCATCATTTCAATGCCACTACCAGAGACTTTTAAGTTTAACCCACCAGAGTCAAAAGTTAAACCTTTTCCTACTATTGCTAGCTTGCGACGAGGAGTAACTTCTGGTTTATAAGTTACATGAATGAATTTTGGTGGCAAGTCAGAACCTTGAGCAACTCCAAGAAAAGCTCCCATTCCTAGTTTTTCACAATCTTCTTTTTCTAAAATTTCTAGAGTTAGACCAAACTCTTTAGCTAAGGTCTGAGCAGTTTCAGCCATAGTTATTGGGGTACAGGAATTAGCAGGAGCTGCTACAAGTTCTCTGGCAAAGATGACTCCTGAACAGATTTTTCGAGCATGGGCGATCGCTTCATCAGAAGCAGCCAAACCAATTAACTCCACTTTTTCTAGATCTGGCCCTAGATTTTCTGGTTCAGATTTAAAACGATTATCTTGATGGAGGGCTAACTCAATACCCTCTGTAATAGCTATAGCTGTAGAATCAGCATCCTGACACATTGGCAGGCTAATCCCTAAAGTTTTACATCTCTCCTTTTTTGCCAAGCGTCCACAGGTAGCTGCAGCTTGGCGCAGAGAATCTAATTTGAACTTCTCTAATTTACCTAGGCCAACTACAATAATTTTCCGAATAGAGGTTTTTATACCGACACGAGTTGAGACACTGCTATTCGCTTTACCTTTAAATTCTGTTTCTTTAATTAATTCAGATAAAGTACCAGATAGCATTTCGTCCAATTCGGCCATTTCCTCAGTTAATTCTATAGCATCTTCAGTTAATTTTATAGCATCTTCAAATAAACCAATAGCTAGAGCATCTCCGGCCCATTTCAACTGAGGTATGTTACCTACTTTAATTTCCATGTTGATTTTTTCTTAAGTGTTTATAAGTAGATTATCTTAATCTGTCTTGCTAATATATTTGCTTTGCGCCTTTCATCTACAGTAGAATGGCTTGAGGCATTGCAAGTCATTACTTTACCTCAGAGATACCTACTTTCAAGTAACAAAATCAATCTTAGGAGATAAAAGTAAGGGGCGAAAAATATTACGCCCCATCAAATAGATAACTGTAGTTAAAGTTTAAGAAATAAAGCTGGAGCTACTCTAGATAGCTTAGGAAGCTTGATCTTGATCTTGATTTATTTGCCGTTCTATAGTTTGAATAGCCGCATTAAGTCCGGCCAATCTGGTTTCTAAGTCATCTCGCATCCACTTAAGGAATTTAAGTTTATTCTCCTGGTGGGCCTTACGAGTTTCTGGTTGAAAAAAGTCCCCACCACAGCAGGACTTAACGAAGAATGGAAACATAGACAATACTCTCAACTCATCTTTACTTAATATTTTGAAACAAAAATTTAAAAATTGACACCCACTAAATACAAATATTATTATAGTTCTATTTTTTCCTTTTCTGCCCTATTCTTTACTTACGGAGCTTTTCAGATTTATCAACCACATTTTCACTACTAAAACTTTCTCAGAACTTGCCATGGATCTTCCCTTCTATAGTATATCAAACTGTCCAGAGTATAAAGCAAAGCTGAAAGTCCAATCCATCAATATAATTACGGTAAATCTGATTGACAGCCCTATAGTGCTTGACACCCGCGAAGTCATTTTCACATATCACCCGCTTATTGACTCAAT
>ENA-UENX01000176-UENX01000176.1-marine-metagenome-genome-assembly--contig:-NODE-176-length-33874-cov-3.342395_pt1 | contig 33874 bp, 23 predicted proteins | sample MGYA00237875_ERZ529327 | MGnify/ENA primary metagenome ERZ529327 (study PRJEB26372, sample SAMN05368347) | marine metagenome | biome: cultured habitat; feature: ocean water; material: water; isolation... | reverse complement strand
GATATGCACGCTCTTGAACCGGTAGACATATTGCAAAAGTATTGGGGTTTTGAAGGCTTTCGGGCCTTGCAAGAGGAGATCATTCAATCGGTACTAGCGGGGAATGATACCTTGGCCCTACTACCCACTGGTGGCGGCAAATCCGTCTGTTTCCAAGTACCGGCCCTAGCCATGGATGGCATTGCTATCGTGGTATCTCCCCTGATCGCACTCATGAAAGATCAGGTCGCCAATCTCCGTAAGCGAAAGATCAAGGCCGAGGCCATCTTTTCTGGCATGTCTTTCCGAGACATTGATCGCATATTGGATAACTGCGTTTATGGACAGGTGAAGTTTCTCTACCTCTCTCCCGAACGGCTACAATCCGAGCTAGTGATTGAACGGATCAAAAAGATGCAAGTCAATCTAGTAGCAGTGGATGAAGCCCATTGTATCTCGCAATGGGGCTATGACTTCCGACCTCCCTATCTTCAGATTGTGAATTTACGCGAGCTCATTCCTAATACGCCCTTTATTGCTCTGACCGCTACGGCCACTGCCGAGGTAGTGAAGGATATTCAGGAGAAGCTGGCCTTTCGTGCTGGAAAGCAGCAGGTGTACCAAAAGAGCTTTGTTCGTTCTAATTTGTCCTACAGCGTATTGCAAGAGGAGAACAAATTTGGCAAGTTGGCGCAGATCCTCACCAATGTGCGAGGTAGTGCGGTAGTTTATGTAAGAAATCGCCGTAAGACTAAAGAAATCGCGCATTATCTGGGTAAGAGGAAAATCGCGGCGGACTATTATCACGCTGGCTTGCCCACAGCCACTCGAGATTTGAAGCAAGAGGCCTGGACGGAAAACCGGACTAGGGTCATGGTTAGCACGAATGCCTTTGGCATGGGCATCGATAAGCCTGATGTTCGAGCCGTGGTGCACATGGATCTACCGGATAATCTAGAAGCCTACTTTCAAGAGGCAGGAAGAGCGGGAAGAGATGGACAAAAGGCCTATGCTGTCCTCCTTTACAATCAGCAGGATAAAAAGCAACTAGAGCGGAACTACGAATTGGCCTTTCCGGAAATCGGCGAAATCAAAAAGACCTACCAAGCCTTAGGCAGCTTTCTACAGTTAGCTATTGGTGGTGGAGAAGGTCAGAGCTTTGATTTCGACATTATCGACTTTGCGCAGAAGTTTCAATTCCATCCGGTAAAGGTCTTCAATAGTTTGAAGGCGCTGGAACAGGTGGGATTAATCATACTTACTGAAGCGGTCTTTATTCCGGCTAGTTTGCGTATCAAGGTAAATAAGGATACCCTATACGATTTTCAATTGCGCAATCCCAAGCTTGATAAGATCTTGAAAGTCATTCTCCGGTCTTACCAAGGCGCTTTCCAAGATTACATCAAACTGAGGGAAACACAGCTGGCTAGATCTTTATCCATTCCCAAAACTGATCTCCAACGCGCCTTGCTGTTGCTGCGTAAGGAGGGCATTGTTGACTATGTCCCGCAGAAGGAAAACCCGCAGATCATCTTCCTACAGGAAAGATTGCCCCTTGAAGATCTTTTCATTGATCAACAACTCTATCATTTTCGGAAGAATCGCTATTTGGAACGGGTCAATAAGGCTATCTCCTATGCAGAAACTGTACTATGCCGGCAGCAACAATTGGTACGCTACTTTGGAGAAGACACTGAAGATAAATGTGGAATCTGTGACGTGTGTTTAGGTCGGCACAAGGCTGAGGTGGATAAAGATGAGTTCGAACGTTACAAGACGAAGATTCATCGCTTACTAAAAAGAGAACAGCTGAGTTTGGGTGAAATTGTGGATTCCTTTACTTCAAGACATGAGAATAAGGTTTTGCAGGTAATGGAATATTTAGTGGATGAAGGTTTTGTGGAAAAAGAAGGAGAGTCATTCAAATGGGCGAAATCATGAGGGGGCGCATCTGTTTTTCGGTCACCAATGATCTCAACTACGACCAAAGAATGATCAGGATATGTACCAGTTTGCAACAGCATGGGTATGAGGTGTTGCTGATCGGTCGGTTAAAAAAAGTCTCTCCTCCCCTATCCCAGCATACTTTCCGGCAGAAAAGACTTCGCTGTTGGTTCCAAAACGGTGCCCTTTTTTATGCTGAATACAACTTGCGTTTATTTCTATTCTTACTCTGGGTACCCGTGGATATACTTTGCGCCGTTGACCTGGACACCATACTCCCCAATTTAATTGTCAGTAAGCTGAGGAGAAAGAAAAGAGTCTATGACGCACACGAATATTTCACCGAAGTACCTGAAGTGGTTCGTCGACCCAGAATACAACGGATTTGGGCAAGAATCGCAGACTGGGCAATTCCTCAATTCAAATACTGCTATACCGTTGGAGATGCCTTAGCTGACATCATGACTAAGCGGTATGGCCCCGCATTCGAAGTAATCAGGAATGTTCCCGTGGTTACGCAGCGCCTTCGTAAATCTGAATCTCCTCCTCCATTTATTCTAATATATCAGGGAGTGCTTAATGAGGGGCGCGGCCTAGAGGTCCTGATTCAAGCCATGCTAAAGCTTGAACATGTTGAACTGTGGTTGGCGGGAGAAGGGGATCTCTCCTTGGCCTTACGTGATTTGACTAGTGAGCTAAATTTGCATAAACAGGTAAAATTCCTTGGTTACTTAAATCCGGAGGAGCTCAGAAGCATCACCCCACAGGCACACCTAGGCCTAAATCTTCTGGAAAACAGAGGCCTAAGCTATTATTATTCACTTGCCAATAAAAGCTTTGATTACATACAAGCGGGGCTACCCTCCCTTCAAATGAACTTTCCAGAGTACAGTGCCCTGCAAGAAAAGTATGAAGTATTTGAACTTTTGGAGAACCTAAGTATTGGATCTGTTGTTACAGCGGTAAATAAAGTAAAGCCCACCTCCGATCGATATGTCATCCTAAAGAAAAATTGTCATGCAGCGCGTCTAGAGTTGAATTGGGAAAAAGAGCAAAAAAAGCTCCTGAATTTTTATGCCCAGATTGATTAATGATTCCCAACCCCATGAACCTTCCCCTATCCCTTTACGTAGAACTCTTTCCCGACCTATTCCCAATACATTAGATCATGAACAAGTATACCCTAGAAAATGACCGACTAATAGTACAGGTCAATAAGAAAGGAGCCGAACTAGCAGGAATCCGTTCAAAGGAAAATGGATTAGAATACTTATGGGAGGCCGATCCGACCTACTGGGGCAGGCATTCTTCCATTTTATACCCAATAGTTGGCAGAGTTTTCGAAGACCAGTACAAATACAAGGGCGAAGATTTTCAGATGAAGCAACATGGCCTGGCCAGGAATCTAGCTTTCAATGAAGTCCAAGCCAATGCTTTGCATCTGGAGTTGGTCTTGCATAGCAATGAAGAAACTTTAAGGCAATATCCATTTCCATTTGTATTTCGGGCCATATACGACCTGAAGGATAATGAACTGGCGATCACCTATAAAATCGAAAACCCAGCCGAAAGTATAGCCTACTTTTCCGTGGGAGCACATCCTGCCTTCAAATGTCCATTGCTGCCTGGTGAGCAACGATCCGATTACCGCCTGGTTTTCAATCAGTCAGAAAAAGCGGAACGGCAGCTACTGGAAGGAGGATTTCGAAGCGGTGAAAAGAGTCTCGTGCTAGAGGGGTCGGACACTTTGGCCATTAGAAACGATCTATTTGATCAAGATGCTTTGATATTTGAGGATATGCAATCCCAAGAAGTTTCACTGGAAAACAAATCCGGGCAAAGGTTTTGGACCTTCGACTTCAGCGGATTCCCCTACTTAGGCATCTGGTCAAAAAATGCAGAAGCCCCATTCGTATGTATTGAACCCTGGTTTGGAGTAGCCGATAAGATCGGAGGATATGCAGACCTGAGTGAGAAAGAAGGCATTTTAGCATTAGAAGGGGGGAAATCGTTCCAATGTACACACAAAGTTAGGATCTGGTAAAAATTCTTTTCTTGTTGGATGGGCGACAAAAATTAAAAAATTGTGTGGGGGATGCCCCACAGAATTCTGATCTGATTCGTTTGCTACATGGAAAAGAAAGATTAATTACTATCTTTGTTCAGCGAAATTTCGTCCCAAAGCTACTTACAGAACTAGTCTATATCATCAACAAGTCTACATCAAGACATCTCTTAGAATTAACAAACAAGAAATATTAGAACATTTTCAAGGTCGAAAATTAAAATCTCTCAAAAAAATACTTTTTTTTTGCGAGCTATTAAAAATAAGTTTTCTCTCTTGAGCCTTCACATTTAGTTCTGGTCTTCTCAATTTCTGCGCAATATTACATTGAGAGCCTAGACGTGAAGAGCGGGTGGGAAAAGGATTTATTTTTTACAATTAATTACTCATTAGTATGAAAAAACTCTATCTAGTACTGTTATGTACAGTGCTTGCTGGGGCAGTTATGGCTCAGCGTGCTGTATCAGGGACTATCACCGATGATGCCGGTGAGCCTCTAATCGGTGCCTCCATCCTCGTAAAGGGGACCACTTCAGGTACTGCAACAGACATCGACGGTAATTACACCCTCGATCTTCCTGCCGGAGCCGACATTTTAGTAGTATCCTACACCGGTTTCGAAACTCAAGAAGTACAAGTCGGAGCTCGCACAAGAGTTGACATCGTTATGGCGTCAGGTGCGGAATTCCTGAACGAAGTTGTCGTGACGGGTTATTCTACCGAACTCAAGCGTGAGGTTACCTCTGCCATTACCAGTGTAAAGGCCGAGGAAATCGAAGGTTTGCCTGTACAGTCTTGGGACCGTGCTATCCAGGGTAAAGCGTCTGGTGTTCAGGTTACTCAGGGTAGTGGTGCTCCAGGTGGTGCAGTTACTATCCGTGTTCGTGGTACTGGTTCTATCTCTGCAGGTAGTAACCCGCTTGTAATCATTGATGGTGTACAGGTTGGTTCTACAGGACAGGGAACTCAGGGTTCTTCCAACCCATTGAACTCCATCAACCCTAATGATATCCAATCTATTGAGATCTTGAAAGATGCAGCCTCTGCCTCTATCTATGGTGCTCAGGGTGCGAATGGTATCATCGTGGTAACCACTAAGAGTGGTAGCCGTGAGGGTAAAGCAAAATTCAACATATCTTATCAAGAAGGTGTGGTTCAGCCAATGAATCTTTACGAAATGATGAACAGTCAGCAGTACGTGGATATCCGTACACAAGCTTTCATCAACGCAGGTAGAGGTGCCGAAGCAGCTCAAGAGTTGTATGGTAATCCAACCGATCCAAATCTAGAGTACGAAGACTGGATTGACGTATTGTGGAGAGATGCTACTTTGCGTACAATCGACGTTTCAGCTTCTGGTGGTGGAAAAAGCGCCGACTACTACTCTGCTTTCTCCTACAACCGTCAAGAAGGTCAGGTTATTACTAATGACTGGCAACGTTTGACTGGTCGTTTCAACTTGAATGCTGACTTGACTGATCGCCTTTCTATGAACTTCCGTTCTTCTGTTGCTTGGATTGGCAACGAAGGTGGTCCTTGTGATGGTGGTTTCTTCGTAAACTGCCCATTTGCTCCTTCTTTCTGGTCAATGCCTATTTCTCCAGCTACAGATGAGAATGGTGAGTACAACCCATATCCATTGAACGGACAGGGTCACAACTTCAACTTCAATCAGTTGCAAAACGCAGAGAACGTAACTCGTCGTTCTAGCACTTTGCAAAACGTGAGTAGCTTGGCTTTCAACTACCAGATCATTCCTAATTTGACAGCACGTGCTTCAATTGGTATTGACTACGTTAACAACCAAGACTTGAACTCTCGTCCAATTTCTATTCCTTTCTTCAGAGATGCATGGGGTGGACAGTTGTTCAATCGTGACCGTGTTTCTTTCAACTGGAATACTTTTGGTACTTTGACTTATGACTTCTCTGTAGGTGAAGGACATGATTTCACTGCGCTTGGTGGATTTGAATATCAGCAGGCAGACTGGAACTTGTTCAACGCCACCGGTCGTGGTATTGCTGATGCTTCTTTCTTGAACTTGAACTCTGCTGCTACTCCGTTTGCAGTAGGTGGTACTTCTTCTACTAACAGAAGACAAGGTGGATTCGCATCTTTGAAATATGCTTACAATGACAAGTACATCGTTAACGGTACTGTACGTTACGATGGTTCTTCTCGTTTCGGTGAAGACAACCGTTGGGGTCTATTCTACTCTGGATCTCTAGGTTGGAGAATTGGAGCGGAGAGCTTCCTTGAGAACGCTACTTGGCTAGAAGAATTGAAACTACGTGTTTCTTACGGTATCACTGGTAACTCTGCCATTGGTGACTTTGCCGCTCTTCCTGAGTTCGGTACAAGAGGTCAGTACCTAGGTGCTCCTGGTTTGGCTCCTTCGAAGTTGGCGAACAACTTGCTAGGATGGGAAACTGCTGAGCAGCTTGACATTGGATTGGACTTCTCTTTCCTTGGAAACAAGATCTACGGTACTATTGACTTGTGGCAAAAGAATAACAAGGACCTTCTGCTAGGAACTCAGATTCCTTCTGCTGCTGGTATCTCTAACTCGTCTATCACTGAGAACGTAGGTGAGATCCGCAACGAAGGTGTTGACATTGAATTGAACTACACGGTTTTGAACTCAGGTGGCTTCCGTTGGACTGTTGGTGGTACATTATCACTACAGCGTAACGAGGTTGTATCTTTGAACGAAGGACGTGATACCATCTTCTCTGGTGGTTATCCTCAATTCATCGTTGGTGAACCTATCTCTTTCTACAACTTGCTTCCATGGGCTGGTATCAACCCAGCTAACGGTCGTGCGATGGCTTACGATCAGAATGGTGTTCCAACTTATGCTCCTACTGCAGAAGACGTAAGACAATTTGACGGACCTTTGGCTGACTACTTCGGTGGTTTCCGCTCTGAGTGGAGCTACAAAGGATTCACCATCTACGGTTTCTTACAATTCCAAGGTGGTAACCAAGTATTCAATAATGACTTGTATGCATTGGCTTCTGCTAGTAGAGACCCGGACAACCAGCTAGTTTCACAAGCAGCATACTGGAGAAGTCCAGGTGATGTAACCAATGTTGGTATTCCATATGACGGTGGTGTGATTGAAGGTATCGATCAACAGTCATTCGGTTTGACCGGTTCTACACAGTTTTTGTCTGATGCTTCTTATCTACGTTTGAAAGAAGTTAAGGTCTCTTACCAGTTCCCATCTAGCTTGTTGCAGAAAGTAAACTTGAGCAATGTTACCATTTTCGCTCAAGGTTTGAACCTGTTGACTTGGAGTGAATTTGACGGTATTGACCCAGAGGTTGTAAGTACAAGACAAGCTTTTGGTGGTGGATCTAGTTTCGTATTTCCACTTGGTCAGCAGTACTCTTTCGGTATTAACGTAGGCTTCTAAGAGCATTCTACACAACTAAACTAAGAACAATGAAATTTAGAAATATATTCCTTCTGGTTCTTGTAATGCTTGCGGGGTCAGCCTGTGAAGAGGCACTGCGAGTATCTGATCCAGAATCTCTTTCTCCAGAGGACGTACTAGATAAAGTCGCTGGTTTTGAATCGGTTATGCTATCAGCTTATAACCGTGTACACAACTTCGGGTATTATGGTCAAAACCAGATCGTAGCCCCCGAAATCATGGCAGATAACTTAGATTTCAATAACCGTACTGGACGTTACGAGCAGCACTACGTAAATGCAGTTCGGACTCACATGGGACGCTGGGGTAACTACGTTGGCATCAACGATGTAAACATTATCATCAGCCGTATTGACGATTTGAAAGATTTGTCTACAGACGATATCACGCTTCGTGACCAGTTGAAAGGTGAAGCATTGTTTCTTCGCTCTTTGAACTACCACGATATGGCGCGCGTATATGGCTATGAGCCTGGTCAAGAAGTGAACGGTTTTAACCTTACTGTTCCTCTTCGTGTATCTGAAACAAAAGGTGTTTCTGACGCCTTGGATGTAAAGCCAAGAGCTACCAACACTGAATTGTACAGCTTGCTAAAAACTGACCTTACCTCTGCAACATCTCTGCTGCCAACCACTAATTCTAGTGCTCCTTACCGTGCAGGTCAGGATGCAGCTCACGCATTATTGTCTCGTGTATATCTATACGAAGGAAGTTGGTCTGAAGCGGCTGCTCAAGCAGAAGCGGCTATGAGCAAAACTTCAGCTAGCTTAATCGAAGACAAAGCAGGGTACTATGACTCTTGGTTTGCTGTACCTCACCCAGAATCTATCTATGAAGCTGAGATCCGTTCTACTGACTGGTCTACGGTTGACGGTGCCAACAATAGCTTGAGCACATTGTCTAACAACACCAGTTCTAGTTCTCAGTTCATCTTGGTAGGTAGCCCAGAATTGATCTCTGTTCTTGACAGTGAAGCTGGTGACTTCAGAGACACGATCTGGACTAGATTGGATGACATTCCTGCTGGAACTGCAAAGTGTGAAAAGTGGCAAGGTGAAAAGGGTGACTTCTTGGAAAATATTCCTGTTATCCGTTACTCTGAAATGCTATTGACGGCTGCAGAAGGTCACGCTAGAAGTGGAAACGATGGTAGTGCTCAGACTCACATCAACAGATTGCGTGTGGCTAGAGGATTACCTGAGACTACTGCTACTGGAGCTGACTTGATTGCTTTGATCATGAAAGAAAGAAGAGTGGAGTTCGCTTTGGAAGGACACCGTTGGTTCGACCTTAAGCGTACTGGATCAGAGATCACTAAGTCTGCCACTGCAAACGTACCAAACCTATCTTACACTGATTTCCGTCTATTGGGCGTGATTCCTCAGTCTGAGTTGAGCTTGAACGAGTTCTTGGTACAAAATCCTGGGTATTAATGTCAATGAACCAATTGTAATGAAAAGTGAAGAATGAAGAATGAATAACTGAGAATGAATGATTGAGAATGGATAATTAAGACATTATACCTTCAAGATTATTCACTAAGCATTATTCACTAGACATTATTCATTAAACATTGCCTCTGTTCATTTTCAAAAAGATCAATAATGAAAAAAATATTATATAGTTTAATCGTAATCATGGCTGCTACCTTCACAGCGTGTGAAGACCCAGGTTCAGCTCTACTCTATGCAGAGGAGTACCTTGAACTGGATGCAGCAACCACCGTGACTGGTTCTAGAACTTACAACTACCTTCGTGTAAATGATGGTGTAGGTTTACCTAGCGGTTTCGTTGTGAACCTTGGCGCTGCTCAATCTAGCAGTCCCATCAACTTCACTTTCGAGATTGACGTAGCTAACAGTACTGCTATCGAAAATCTTCACTTTACCGTAGATGCTACCACTGGTACTATCCCAGCTAATTCAAGTACTGCGGAATTGCCTATCACTATCTTGGATGACAACATCAACCCAGGCGAAGCGCCTACCGTTGTAATCAATTTGACTGGTGGTGATATCGCTGTTAATCCAAACTATCAGACAGCAACTCACGTTTTGCAAGTACTTTGCGAATCGAACCTAGGAGGAATGTACACTATGGTAACTACTTACCACAGACATGACTTCCTTCCAACTTTCGATACGAATACGCAAGATGTGGAGTTGGTAGATGAAGGAGACGGCGTATACTCTATCACTGGTTTTGACGGTGGTTTGTATGCAGCAGGCAATCCATACAACACTAGCTATGGTACTTCTGCTTTGACTAACAAAATCCAGGATGTTTGTGGTGCTATCACTACTGATGGAGCAAGCGATCCATGGCAGCAGTTAAATGCAGATCCAGATCGTCCTAACTCTTACGATGCTGGTACAGGTGTAATCACTTTCTCTGTAGTAGGAAGCGTTTACGGTGAGAACTGGACTTCTGTTTTGACACCGAAATAATAGGTTTCAACCTATTTGATTTATAATAAAGAGCCCTATTCGTCAAACGATTAGGGCTCTTTATGTATACGGAAATTACAACTAGCACCGTCATCCAACCTCCTTGTCAATATCGTCGTCAACTACACACAAATTTTAGTGTGAGATGCCCCATCAGAGCTGTGAAATCCCTAATTTTGGTTTGATTTCTATCTTTCACAGCTAGGAATAAAATTTGGTGATTTATCCTATAAAGAAACTGCCCTAGCTAGGTATAATGCGATTAATATGAAAAACAAACTCTACCTCGTACTGCTACTAGCAGTTACTTCTCTCTCTCTGCTCTCCGCACAAAAACTTGAATACGAAAAAGATGAAGTAGCCCTTAAAGCCTTGTTGCATGAATTGCGCCAAAGTGATGAAGAAAGGAATGCTCGAGTGGCGGATTACCTAAAAAAACATCCTGAAATCAGTCACACCTTTAAGGAAGATGGCAACACCTTTATGCTGTATGATGTGGAGCGTGGTCAGCCCGTCTTCTTAACTACCCATAACGAAGGATCTGTACAAAGCGTGAATGCTGATGAAATAAGGCAGGGAGGACGTTTTGGCCTGAACATCACGGGTGAAGGACTCCGTATCGCGGTTTGGGATGCAGGAACAGCACTCAGAACGCACGAAGCCTATGAAAACAGACTGCTAGTGACAGGAGGTTCTGAAATTGACAACCATGCCTGTCATGTGATTGGTACGGTGATGGCTGGCGGGACTGATGCCGGTGCCCGGGGATATTTATATGAGGCGGTAGGAAAAGCCTATTGGTGGAATGACTTTTTCCAAGAAATGACCGAAGAAGCCTTGAATGAAGGGCTACTAGGCTCTAATCATTCCTACGGGATAGGTACAGGTTGGTCAGGATCAAGCTGGTTAGGAGATGCCAGCATCAGTAATGAGGAGGATTATAGGTTCGGATTTTACAGTTCAAGAGCAAGAACAGCGGATGCCTTAGCATACAGTGCTCCGTACTACTCTATCTTCAAATCAGCAGGGAACGACCGAAATGACTCAGGAAGTGGACCTCAAAGTCCTGATGGCCCTTTCGATTGTATATCAGATTGGGCAGTAGCTAAGAATATTTTTGTTATTGGTGCGGTGCAGAAAACAGATGGAAATTATAGCGGCCCCGATGACATTGTTATGAGTAGTTTTAGTAGCTGGGGACCAGTTGATGATGGGCGAATCAAGCCAGACTTAGTCATGCCTGGTGTTTCGATCTACAGTGTTCTTTGTGAAGATGGAGAAGATCAATATGGTAACCTCAGTGGTACATCCATGGCCTCTCCTGGCGCATTGGGTGCAACAATGATGATCAACGAGGCTTACAAACAGTTCAACAATGCCAATCTACGATCAGCTTCACTTAAAGCTTTGATGATCCAGACAGCCATGGAGGCAGGAAGCAATCCTGGCCCAGATTATTCCTTCGGTTGGGGCATGATTGATGTGGAAGAGGCAGTGGACTTGATCATAGCCAGAGATGATATTAATGCTTTCATCCGGGAGGAATCACTAGCTAACGGGGAGACTTTTGAAATGGAGTTGAATCCTGTAGCGGGTAAGAAAATTACAGCCACCATTGCCTGGACAGACCCTGCTGGAACGCCCGTTGCAGCTGCCTTGGACCCCACAGATCTAATGCTCGTGAATGACTTAGACATGCGTATCGTGGATGAATTAGGTAATGAGGTAATGCCGTGGATTCTTGATCCAGCAGTACCAGGTAAAGCTGCTGGTAATGGAGATAACTTCAGAGATAATGTAGAGAAAATAGAATTCGCCAATCCTCAACCTCGCCGCTACTTCCTGCGCATCACGCACAAGGGGAGCTTGGTGAATAACAGACAAGATTTTAGCTTGGTATTGCGATATACTTCTGAAGATCCCGGCATCGATAATTTGTATTGGGTAGGTGGAAACGGAAATTGGTCGGATCAGAGTCACTGGTCCTTAACTTCCGGTGGGCAACCTAGTAATCTTACGCCAGGCCCCAATTCCAAATTGATCTTCGATGACAATTCATTCCCCGGTGAGGAGCATACGGTTGTTATGGATCAAGATTACAGTGTAGCAGGTATCGTAGGCCTCAATAATAAAAAGGTCACTTTTGACTTTGGCGGTAATGAGTTAATTACGTCAGGTACAGCCCTTCTTTCTTCAGAGAATTTCATGCTGGCAAATGGTGATCTTTTATTGCGAAATACCGGTGCAAACGTAAGCCAGATTCTAGATTTAGATGGAAGTAATTCTTCATCGCTTAACATTGTATTGCTTGACGAAAATCAAGCTACCTGGAATGTCAACGGCGGTGAATTAAAAGCCGATGTACTCGCGATAAATGGTGGAACCCTATTCGCCTCCAATACCCAACTTAAAGTCAAGGACGTTCAGGTCACTGCCAATGCGGGTATGCAGATCACAGGTACTTCCATCGAAAACTTTGATCAATTCTTTTTAGCAGAAGGAGCAACTTGGGTCGATGATGCATCCTCCTCCTTTTTCATCGGTGAGGCAGATAAAGACGCCACCTTCCAAGCTCCAGCAATAGCCTTCCAAGCTCCATTGCAAGTGGACCTAGGTAAGCTAACGGTCACTGCCCCCCAAGCACAATTCCTAACAGTCAGAATGGATATGGGGAACATGGTGATTAGTGATCCTTTGTCCATCACCGACCTTGCCATACAAGGAGGAAGTGAATTCAAGATACAAAGCGGCTCAATTGTTGATGTAGAAGAATTAGAGCTCCAGGCCACCGCAGGTTCCATGATCACCATGATTGGCACCAGTGAGGGGCCAAACGCTGTCCTTCAGGTTAATCCGCAGAAAAAGTTCTGTTTCGATTATCTGAACCTACTAGACATTGACTTAGGTGGAAACGCCTCGATTAGCATTGGTGAAAACAGCCAACAGACTAATTCCAACAATTGGTTCGTTGGAGCTTGTGAGGATTTACTCTTTGCCAACTTCAACGTCACGTTTGCCTGTACCAACGGCATCACCTTCTTTGAAGATCTCAGTGAAGGGAATGTGGCAGATCAAACTTGGTATGTGGACGGGCAGGAAATCGGAAAAGGTGCTAATGCAGAGTTTTTCTTCCCAGTACCCGGCACCTATGAAATTGCCTTGGAGATAACTGATGGCTTAGATAATTTCACATCTCTTACAGAATCTATCGAAGTAGTTGAGTCTGAGATAGAACCCAATAGTATCATCCAAAACCCAACACAACTAGCTAGTCTGAAGGTGGGAGATAGCTATCAATGGTACAAGAACTACGAGCCTATTCCAGGAGCTACAGATCGAGTATATATGTATCAGGGAGAAGCCGCAGTTTATTTCGTCCTAACCTTTGTAGATGGTTGTAACAGGATCTCCGAGGTCCTAGACTTACTGGGTACAGCTGTAGAAAACCTAGATAAAGATCCTAATCCAGATATCCGTATCTTCCCTAATCCAGTGAACGATATGCTGTATATTCAGAGTAAGGAGATCTTTAAGGATCCAGTGCAAGTAAGTCTTAGCAATGCCCTCGGGCAAAAAGTGCTGCAAACGCAATCGAGTAATAGCCAACTTGTAAGTATAGATATAGCTGCCATGACCCCAGGCATTTATATATTAAGCCTATCCGTAGGCGACCAAGTATTCACCAAAAAAATCATCAAAAATGAATAAGCAAAAGCTCACAACTCTGCTTGTTTTCTTATTTCTAGGTTCTATTATGCAGGCCCAAAGTGACCCCATGTATAATAGTAATAATGAGGTTTTCACAGAAAAGCGTTATAGCCAAGTACAAGGATCTCCCTATTTCAACAAAGAATGGAATAAAGGAAGCTTGTATGATGTCAAGGACCAGGTTTTGCCGCATGCTAGCATCAACTATAACGGGGAGACCGGACTGTTTGAGATCAGGGAAGACGAGAAAACCATCCAGCTTAATGAAAATCTATACAACCGCGTAGAAATCATGGTTGATGGCAAGAAGCAGGTGTTCGTAAATCGAATCACTCCAGTAGACTTGACCTACTATCGAGCTATCTATCAGAGTGAGATCATGCAATTCTTGGAAAAATTCGAATCCACCTTGAAGGAGGAAGAGGTGGCCACCTATGGGGCTTCTAGTTCCCGTTCAAAGTTTGTCAACAAAACCAAATACTACATCTTCCGGGATGGTAAGATGAAGGAGGTGAATAGAAACACCAAGAAGCTGATCGACCATCTGAAGTCTGCCAGATTAAAGGGGTATGTGAAGAAGAACAAGTTAAATCTTAAAAAAGATGAAGACTTGGTTAAGGCACTGGCCTACTACGAAAGCAGTATGATGAAGAATAAGTAAGATAATGAAGATCACAAAATACGTTTACTGGGGGAGTACAGGCTTGATGTGCCTGGTTTTCACCTTCTCCGCAGTCATGTACTTCTCAAATTTCGAATGGGCCGCTGGCTACTTCGAGCGTTTGGGCTATCCTACCTGGCTGGTGTACCCATCTGCTACGGCTAAAGTACTTGGAGTACTGGCAGTGCTGACCAATCGTTCCTACATGCTTAAAGAATGGGCCTATGCCGGCTTTTTCTTTGATGCGCTGCTGGCCTTTAGTTCGCACACCATAGTTGGTGATGGTGAGGGAGGCATTGCGTTGGTTGCATTGCTTGCAGTAATTGTATCTAGATATACACAGTTTCGCTTGCAGGGCTCTTCCTAGGAGATTCTGCTAAGGGCGATCAGATCAATCCCGAATCTTGGCTACGGCTATGATTCGGGATTTTTCTTTGTAGAAATTACGATATCACCCAAAAATCACCCGATCGGGTGAAGGAATGCCTCTGAAATGGGCCGTTATTTGTAATCGTAAGACAATTAATAACTTCAAAACCTAAATGATGAAAACAATTAAGTTAATGTTCGCCCTAGCAGCGATCTTCATGGTTCAAGCCACCTCTTCTTTCGCTCACACACCTGGTTTACCCCCCGTAACAAAGTGGGATAAATTGGGACAACAGAAAGTAAATTTCCGCCTAGACAAAGATGAGATCAAAGTGACTTTAGTACAAGGGCTATTCACCGCGATCAAACTTAAAGTGAAAGATGGGCCAATCAACATGCACAAGTGTGTCGTACATTTCAAGAACGGTACCAAGCAAAATGTGAACATTCGTAAAAACATCCCAGCCGGTGGCGAAACTAGAGTAATCCAACTTGACGGTGGTGGAAAGAGAATTATCAAGAAAGTAGTTTTCTTGTATGATTCTAAAAGACCTCGCGATAAGGCTACGGTAGCCCTATGGGGTAAACATTAGAAAGCGTTTAGAAAGGAATATAAGCAAAGAGCAAGTTCGAAATGATAAGTGATTCGGAGCCCTTCCGTACAGCCGTACGGAAGGGCTTTTTTAATGCTCAGCCCACCGAAGTCTGTCAAACTTCGGTTGTCTAGCTTCAGCTCCTGACGGGAGGCTGAATTCCAAGACATGATATTCCCAATTCCAGTTCCATACTTCCCACCTGCAAAACGTATCTTTAGCGCAAAAATGAGCGGATTTGAGCAGGTATTCGAAGGACTAAAGGTGATAGAATTAGCTAGTGTACTGGCAGGGCCAGCGGTAGGCATGTTCTTTGCCGAATTGGGTGCGCAAGTATTGAAGGTAGAAAATAAAGCTACCCAAGGAGATGTCACGCGGTCCTGGAAATTACCTAAGGAAGATCCCCAGAAACCCTGGTCTGCTTATTTTCACTCCGTCAATTGGAACAAGACTTATTTACCGGTAGATCTCAAGCAGCAAGCGGAGCAGCAGCAGGTGTTACAACTGATTGCCGATGCCGACATCGTGATTAGCAACTTTAAAGTTGGATCAGCGGCTCAGTTTGGCTTGGATTATGACAGCTTGAAAGCTCGTTTCCCACATCTTATTTATGCCTCTATTACAGCCTACGGCCACGACAACCCCAAACCTGGTTTTGATGTAGCTATCCAGGCGGAGACCGGTTGGATCTATATGAATGGAGAAGCCCAAGGGGCGCCCGTCAAGATGCCAGTGGCACTGATTGATCTTTTGGCGGCTCATCAGCTCAAAGAGGGCATTCTAGTGGCCTTATTGCAAAGGTTTAGAAGCGGAAAAGGTTGTCATGTTACGACTTCTCTGTTTGATGCCAGTATTGCCTCGCTGGCCAATCAAGCCTCGAACTGGCTCAACCTTCAACATATACCACAACGTATGGGCAGCCAGCACCCCAATATCGCGCCCTATGGAGACACTTTTAAAACCAAAGATGGGAAATCCTTAATTCTGGCTACCGGGACGCAAAAACATTTCCAGGAACTTTGCAAATGCCTCGAACTCCCCGGTTTGATCGAGGATCCAAGGTTTAGTACGAATGCCTTACGGGTCGAAAACAGACATATTCTTATAGAAAAACTGGGTACGGCTTTCCTACAATGGAATGCCTCAGTACTCTTAGCTCGCTTTGAAAAGGTAAGCATTCCGGTTTCTCCTATTCGAGATTTATCGGAAGTGTTTAAGTTACCCGCAGCGCAAGCATTGATCTTAAAGGAGACCTTACCGGATGGAGGAGAAAGCCAGAGAGTAAAGACCGCGGTTTTCCAAAAAGTAGTATCCAGTTAAAAATAATTCACTTTTGTCCATTTCTCCTTGCCGAATACTCAAGGGAAATTCTATTTTGCTACCTCATTTGAAATATATTGGTCTATGCCCGACTCCACTTCATATCCACTCCGTATTACCAAGGTAGAGATCTATGAAATGACAATTCCCCTGAAATCACCATTCGTCATTTCCTTAGGCCCAATCACACATGCAGAAAACATTATAATTAGAATCCATACAGATGCAGGAATCTACGGCACAGGCGAATGTAGCCCCTTCCCTACCATTCATGGAGAAACACAGGCAGGGAATAAAGCAGTTGCTAAGGTACTAGCACCGCTGTGGATCAGGAAAGACCCATTGGCTATCGAGGATCGTATGGATGAATTGGAAAGAGCAATTGCCTTCAACCCCTGTATTAAAAGTGCCTTTGACATGGCATTGTTTGACCTTAAGGCCAAATACTGTCAAATGCCTCTGTATCAACTCCTTGGAGGAAGTAACACAAAGGTGTTAGAGACAGATATGACCGTCGGCTTAGGGACGCCGGAGAAAATGGCTAAAGAGGCTCAATCCTTCATAGAGGCAGGTTTTACGAACATTAAGATCAAATTAGGCGGTACCACGGCCCAAGACGTTGCCCGAATCAGGGCTATTCGAGAAGCTATTGGATCAGAAATACCCTTAAGGATTGATGCCAATCAAGCTTGGTCTGTAGATACCGCTATTCACACACTAGTTGCACTGGAAAGTTTTGATATTGAGCATTGCGAAGCCCCTATTCCACACTGGAATGCTCACCAATTATCCCTCGTTCGAGCAAAGAGTCCCATTTCAATTATGGCAGACGAGGCACTTTTCAACCAGCATGACGCCACGCGTTTAGTCCAATGGAATTCCGTTGATTATTTCAATATAAAACTCAGCAAATCTGGTGGTATTCGGAACGCTATTCGGATTGCAAGTATCGCCCAAGCCGCCGGTATCCAATGCCAGGTAGGCTGTTTTTCTGAAACGAGATTGGGTATTTCTGCCTTGGCTCACTTTAGTCTGGCCTTTTCCAATATCATCCACTTTGATATGGATTCTCCATTGATGCACAGTGAAGACCCCGTATCGGGCGGCATTGCCTATAGCAAGGGAGGAATCGTAAAGGTCCCGGAAATACCAGGTATTGGAGCAGACTTCGACTCCAATTACCTTAGTCAATTACCACAACAAGTTATCCAATAATACAAGATGACAAGATCAATCTACTTGGCCATTTGCTGCCTCTTTCTAATCTCATGTCAGACGAAAACCGATCCAGAATTTGACAAACTCCTATCCGAAAGCAAAAGCTTTGATATCCTGATACAAGGAGGAAGAATCATAGATGGAACGGGGGCTGCCCCATTCCTGGGGGATGTGCTGATAAAGGGCGATGAAATCGCCTACATCGGGGAGGTAGATACAACAGAGATCGAAATAGCCACCATCATACCTGCTGCTCAGCGGATCATCAGCCCGGGCTTCATTGATGCGCATGCACATGGGGATCCCATTACCGACACCTCCATGACCAATTTTCTAGCTATGGGTGTCACCAGTATTCTCTTGGGGCAAGATGGGGCCAGCCCCAACTACTTCGACATCCATATCCCCGGGCCTACACAATGGCTTCAGCAGATGGCCCGCTATGACCTCCAGCCCAATATTGCCTACTTGTTAGGTCATGGCACGTTGAGAAGGATGGCTGGAGTCCCTGACAAGGAAGCACCATCCGCCCAACAGCAAACCGAAATGAATCGCTTGTTGGGTGATGCTGTAGATGCCGGTTTTTTCGGAATGAGTACCGGATTGGAATATGTTCCAGGCTTATTTGCAGCAGAGGAGGAACTGATTGAGTTGGCAAAAGTCCTTGGTGAGAAGAATGGCTTGATCATGAGTCATATGCGCAATGAGGACGATGATGCACTCGATGACTCCATAGAGGAGCTAATCCGTCAGGGAGCTCACTGCCGCGTTCACATAGCCCATCTGAAGGCCGTATACGGCAAGGGACCAGAACGCGCCTTAGAAATCCTCGACAAGATAGACAAAGCACAGGGAGAAGGAATTTTTCTTTCTGCGGATGTTTACCCCTATATGGCCAGCTATACCGGCATTGGCATTTTATTTCCCGATTGGTCCAAGACAGCAGAGGACTTTACCCTGGCAAAAAACCAGCGACCGCAAGCCTTAAGAGATTATTTATACCAAAGAGTCCAGCAGCGGAATGGTCCTGAAGCTACCCTATTGGGTACAGGACCTTATGCCGGTAAGAATCTCGCACAGGTAGCCGAAGAGATTGGTAAGAGCTATGTTGATGTACTAATGGATATTGGGCCGAATGGTGCCTCGGGAGCTTACTTCATCATGGATGAGTCTTTACAGGAGCAGTTTATTGCCAGTCCATTGATCATGTATTCTACCGATGGTTCTCCTAAAATGCGTCACCCCCGAGGATACGGATCTTTCGCCAAGATTATTCAACGGTATGTTGGGGAGAAAGGCTTACTCCCACTGGAACTAGCCATCCATAAAATGACCGAACTGCCTGCCAAAACGATCGGTTTCAAGAAGCGCGGAAGATTAAGTCCCGGCTTCAAAGCAGATATCTTGGTATTCGACGAAACCCAGGTCGAGGCTACGGCCAATTACGAGAATCCGTACCAGTTGGCAAAGGGCTTCAACGATATCATTGTCAATGGTAAGCTCGTTCGATTGGCAGGCGAATGGAAAGATCTATCTGCTGGTAAAATATTAAGGAAGGAAAACCAATGAAATACGTGCAGCGAACAGTACTACTAGCTTTAATGCTATGGGTGATCACAGCTTGTCATCGTCCGATAGCTGTACATAGTCTGCTTGATCAAGTTGTGCAATCGGGTCAACTTCGAGTCGGCACAACAGGAGATTACCAGCCCTATAGTCATCTACTTCCTGATGGTCGTTACGAAGGAATTGACATAGAATTGGCCAAAGACCTAGCGCATAGTTTGGGCGTAAAGCTTGTGATAGTACCTACTTCCTGGCCCACGCTGATGGCAGATCTCAAGGCCAAAAAATACGATATTGGCATGAGTGGCATCTCCAAAAAACTAAGCCGTCAAGCTCAGGGCTTGTTTTCACGTGCTTATACCGTTAGTGGGAAAACACCTATAGCCAGATGTGAAGATCAGGACAAATTCAATTCCTTGGCAGATATTAACCGAAAGGAGATCAAGGTAATCGTCAACCCTGGCGGGACCAATGAAGTTTTTGCTAGGCAGCATATTACTGAGGCACAGCTCATTCTTCATCCAGAAAACACCACCATATTTGAGGCCATCATAGCAGGAGAAGCAGATGTCATGATCACTGATGAAGAAGAAGTGCTTTTGCAGAGTGCAAAGTCGGCTGTGCTCTGCCCTTGTATGCCCGGAAAAACCTTCAATCAGTTTGAAAAAGCTTACTTACTGCCACGTGACTTGATTTGGAAGGCCTATGTTGACGAGTGGTTACAGCAACGCCAACTAGAAGGGAAGGTCGATGCTATTTTCCAGACTTTCCTCGGTAAAACCTCTGACTAATAGCCGGACCTATTTATTCTAGTGGTAGACCATTAGCGTCCGTTGTAAGCACTTCACTCATGTAATCAAAAAACGGCCGAATATTGATGAAAGAGGTGGCTACCTGATTTAAGAAGTCTTTTGCTTGAACCTGCTTATCCGTGAATTCCCGTGTCACGATGAATTGCTTATTGCGAATGAGGTCAATGGCTGGATGTTCCTTGGAGTATCCTTTAGGCGCCGTTTTTACCTGCTCACCTTGCAATTGGCCAAAGGTTTCGACAAAAACAGGATCGCTAATAATTTTACGCAATGGCTTGTCATCAAAGGCAATGTCTTCTCGTATTCGCTTCAGGTCTGGACTATTAGGAGCCCAAAAACCTGCAGCAATGAAGGATCCTCCAGGTTGAATGTGAAAGTAGTATCCTCCTCGCAATTGCTTCGTCGCTCGCTTCATTTGGCCGCTAAAATGGCCTTTATAAGGTGTTTTATCCTTGGAGAAGCGGGTATCTCGATAAATACGGAACAAGCTCTTCTTGCCAGAAGGGGTTTCAATATTGTCATGCTTATTCATCTCATCGATCAAGGCGTCTGCAAAAGCAACGACATATTGATGTTCTTCCTGATATTTGGGTTTGTTATCATTAAACCAAGGGCGGTTATTATTAGCCCTCAAATCCTTTAGGAAAGCAAAGACCGATCCAGGAATAGTCACGTCTGGCATAGTTTTGTATTTGTTTGTGATCAAAAATAAACCTTCTTAGGCATTTCTTCTACAGATGCTTGACCGAATCACTTTACATTACCCTAGAAACTACAAAAGCCTATGATTACTAGAGCTTCAAATTGGGATTCTTATTCCCCTTGATTTTACTGACCATATCCCCATATATCATTCGCTGAGCTCCGGCTCGCAGTACAAAATCATGTGGAAAACCTAATGGAATGGCACTAACTTCATCCAACTTCTCTATACTAGAGGCATCCAATTTAAGTTCCAGACTCGAAAGATTATCTTTTAATTGATCCAGAGTCCGAGCACCGATAATCGGGATTACCCCCTTGTGTGATAGCCACGTCAGTGACAGTTGAGCAGGGCTAGTCCCTAATTCTTTTGCCAAGTCCACTACTACCCTAGCGATAGCTTCATTCTTCTCGTTTAAGCGATAGGAGGTAGTACCTTCCATTCTACCACCACTCCCCTTCCCCTTCTCCTGCAAATACTTTCCGGTTAATATTCCAGCTGCTAATGGGGACCAGGCTACAACGCCTATATTCAGGGCATTTGACATCGGAAGCAGTTCGCGTTCAGGCGTTCTCTCCGTAAGATTATACTCCAGTTGATTACCGATGAAGGGCGTCCACCCTCTCAATTCAGCGATCGTATTGGCTCGGGCAACGACCCAGGCCGGGGCGTCAGATATCCCTGTATAGAGAATCTTACCCGCGCGTACCAAATCATCCAACGCTCGCATCATCTCTTCAATGGGTGTCAGATAATCATAAGCATGTACCCAAAGAAGATCGATATAATCCGTTTTCAGACGCTTCAAACTCGCCTCCACCGACTGGACAAGATTCTTACGGTGATTCCCGGACTTGTTAGGGTTATGTGTAGTATTGGATAAAGTGTATTTGGTGGCTAAAACGATATGATCTCGCTCTGCCTGGATTAATTCTCCAAGAATTGTCTCACTACTTCCTTCCGTGTAGACGTCAGCTGTATCTATAAAATTCCCTCCTGCTTCCAAGAAAGTATCAAAAATGTCCTTACTCTCCGCAGCTGTGGATCCCCATCCCCAGTCTTTACCGAAGGTCATGGTGCCTAAGCACAAAGGGGAAACCCTTAGTCCACTATTGCCAAATAACTGATAGTACATACTGGATATTTGTATTTGAAAAAGAGAGCCTTTCGGCTATGAGTTGCTGGATTTATGGCGAGAACTAGCTCGCAAAAAGAAAAGTCGATGCCGGATTTCTCCGACAGAAATGTAAACAGTAGCAAGGCCGAAGAGGTTGTCACTTCTAATAAAATTTCATACAAAAATCCCAATATTAATTTGGCCAGACCGCATTCTAGTAAGGAAAGAAGTGGCTAAGACATACAATTTGCCAATCTAATGCTTAAATTGTCCAATGCAATTTTATAACAAAACGCAAAAACCAGTATGTCTACTTTTCTAGCTGAATTTTTCGGAACAATGGTGCTCATTATTTTAGGAGGAGGCGTTTGTGCAGGTGTGGCTTTGAAAAAGACCGGTTCAAATGATTCCGGTTGGATTGTGATCACCATGGGGTGGGCTTTAGCCGTGACCCTAGCTATTTACGCTGTAGGCTCCATCAGTGGAGCACATATCAATCCGGCTGTGACTTTAGCCATGGCCGCCGTTGGAGAATTTGACTGGGCCAAGGTGCCTTCCTATATTCTGGCTCAAATGCTTGGCGCCATGGTCGGTGCCACTTTGGTTTGGCTTCATTATCTGCCGCACTGGAGAGCCACCGATGATCCAGGCACCAAACTCGGTGTTTTTTCGACTGGGCCTTCCATTCCATCTCGTTGGGCCAATTTGCTCAGTGAATTGTTGGGAACCTTTGTTTTGATCGCTGGCCTACTATTCATCGGAGCCAATAAGTTTACAGAAGGATTAAATCCACTGGTAGTGGGCGCCTTAATTGCCGCCATCGGTATCTCCTTAGGAGGGACTACTGGCTATGCCATCAATCCAGCTCGTGATCTCGGTCCTAGAATTGCACATGCTATTCTTCCGATTAGCGGGAAAGGGTCCTCCAATTGGGACTACGCTGCAATTCCCGTGGTAGGGCCAATTCTTGGCGGGTTACTGGGAGCCACCATGTATCAGTATTTGTTCCAAGGACAAACCAGCATATGGTTGTGGGTATCTTCGGCACTTACGCTGGCTGTAGTAGGTTTGGCTGTGCAGGAAGACATGGCAAAAGACAAATAGACGAAGGCTGTCGAAATTTTACTATCTAGCGTTTCAATTTTCTCTTTCTTTTAGTCCCGTAAAGAAGTAATTTAATCCTCCTTAAACTGGCGTGGAAAGAGCAAGTGCTTATAGTCCTTGCTTTTTCCACTCAGCTGTCATTTTCACCCTTCACTCCGACTGCGTATGAACTACAATGAATGGCTTGCTAGACCTTTCTTTTCTTGGCTGATTTTGGTGTCAGTCACTCTATCTCTTCAGAACTGTCCCAGCCACAAGAAGGAAGAATCCAGCTCCGTGGAAGTCTTTACCCCCAAGACAGTCCGAGCATTAGTTCAACATTGGAAGGAAAATTATCAGGGTGAAGTTTTACTATCCTACACTTTTACCCAAGAGACAGTAAGAATTAGAGACGGAGTGGCGCAAGAACCTGCCATCTGGGAGGAGGCAGTGCAATATCCTAGTTTCTTCCGGATTGACCTGCCCAAGACGGAAGAGGGATTCAACATAAACTTGAGCAGAAATGATAGTGTTTACGTATTTCGTAAAGGGGTTATTGTAGATTCATCCCGTCAGATACAGCAATTTATGATCATGGAGGGTAGCCTATACTTCGATCCGATTGACAGTACCTTGTCGAAACTTCAAGAAGTAGGAATAGATACCAATCTACTTACCCTTAGTCAATACGAACAGCGTCCTATTTACATTATCGGTGCCAAGGAAGGCGACTTGACAGTGCCACAGATCTGGCTAGATGCAGAACGACGATACAACGTCAGGCGGTTTAGCCGGACTGGTAGCGGCAAACTATTAGAGGTTCGCTATAGTGAATTTAAGGCGTATGAAGGCCATTGGATGGAGCACTGGTTGGAGTTCTTGGTTGAAGGTAAAATGGTTCAGACAGAGCGCTATACAGACATTGACATTCATCCAAAATTGTCGAAGGAGACCTTTGATCGACAACAATTTGATAAGCACTTCTGGTATTGAAAGATTTCTTCTAATTCTGTCAGCTGTCTTACACTAAATGGGTGTTCACTTCCGTTAAGAAAACAATAGCAATAGCACTTAAATCAAACACAACACCCAAACATGAAAAGCCTCCTCTTTTCCCTTAGCCTGGTATCCCTATTTGTCATCACTACCTACAATTCTTCAGATCCTACCGCCATCCAACTAGAAATTCCAGACATTATAGATCTCAATTCTGCCGATTTGGATGCGATTGAACAGCAGATCGTAAATAGCACAGCTTTTGCAGAAATCGAAGTGTATGATAAATGGGGAGAAAAGATTTATCAATCTCAAGATCGTGATGCTTTGCTGGCCAATATTGCGCCAGAACTAAATGAGCAAACAAGTCCTCTGCTTTATGTCTTGAAATTCAATGTGGAAGAACAAAAGGAAAAACTAAATAGCCAAGTGGGCCAACTCATCTGGTAGCCATACATCTTTTAGCCATTATTACTTTTCCTGGCTCGATTAAGTTCATTCTGGATTTTCGATCTTCTATTTTTTTGTGGCTTGACGGATTGTTTCCCAAAATTCACTTGTAAAGACAAAGTGGCGAAGCGCGTATCCCGATAGCTCAAAAAGGTATCATCAATACGACCAAACTGAGTGCGTCCGCGAGGATAGCCTTGGTAGAAGATATCATTGAAATTCAGGCGCAGGCTACCTTTTCCACCCCATATCCGCTTTTGAGCACCAACAGACACTTGCGACATCAACCTCACTTGGGTAATACTACCCCAATGCGGTGGCAAATAAAAAGCACCGAATTGTAGGCTGTATCCTTTTGGCAAGCGTACCGAATGATTGGTATTCAGGACGAAGACCGGATTCAATCGATCAAATTGAAATCCCGTAATTTCTCCATTAAAATCGTTCATGGAGAGATTCAGGTTCCATTGGCTGGTCCATACCTTGGTAAAAGAAATGGGAAAACTTAAGGTCATCGCATAGCTCCGCAAATTGTCAATATTGATCGGCTTTACTACTACCACCTGCTCCGTGCCTTCTTGCACTATGGCCCGGCTTAGATTATCAGTCGTCAGGCCATAGTTCAGCGCGACACAGTATCGTTGGTTGTAGGTATAGTTCCATTCCATTCCCCAGGTATATTGCGGGGTAAGAAATGAATTCCCCACCCGGAAAGTATTAAGATTGACAAAGAATCGGAATGGATTCAAGTCATTGTAGCTCGGGCGATCGAGTCTTCGGCTCAAGGAAAGACCAAATAAATGCTTTGGATTAGCTGTAAAATTAATGGAGGCCGAGGGAAATAGATTTAGATATTGGTTCTCAAAACTGACCTCGGTAGTCAGCTGATCTCCCTCAATATATGTTTGCTCCAGGCGAAGGCCTATACTAGCGTTCCAATTCTCTCTTCTCCAGCTAAGGTTCGTGTAAGCGGCATAGATCTGCTCGTCATAGATAAAGTGATTGCTGAGTTGTTGATTCGGCGCTCTAACGCCATTTATCTCGTCGACATATCGGAGATCATTATCTGTTGTAACATCAGTATTTTTCCACCCGAGTTCCCACTTAATCCCATCATCCAAATCCAATTCGTAATCAATGGATAAGCCTCGAAGATCAAAAAAGCCATCCACCTCTCCAGTCAAAAGTACTTCACTAAGTGGTACATCTAGTTCATCCAAAAATTGAGAATCAAATCGCTGGTCTTCTCGATTATCATAGGAGGAATAATCAAGATCCACACTTAGAGCTCCCCGATCTCTGAAGCTGTGTCTGAAGTGTAGGTTGGTCCCAAACTGATACCATTTCGCTACCGTAGAACCCTCCGTGGTTTGTCCAGCCAATGGCTGTTTCTTTCCATCAAACTCATCAATATCACTTACTAACTCAGATCCAGTAAAATTGGCAAAGCCAGAAACGAGCAACCCGATTGAAGTCCTATCATTAAAATCATAATCAAAACCAAGACGAGGCGTATGATTTTCGATCGGTAAGCGAAAGTCGTTCTGTAGATCAAAAATGGAGGTTGGCTCCCCTTCATCCAGGAAGGTTCGGTCAATTACAATCTCCATATATTGATTTCTTTTGGCAAACCCATATTGCCCGTAGAGATTCCATTTGGCCGTTCTATGATTGAAGTTCAGGCTATTTTCCCATCGGAAGTATCTGCCGTAACCGGGGCTCAGCGTAAGACTTCCATTGGTGCCATAGAATTTACCTTGCTTGGTGACAATATTGATAATACCTGCATTGCCCTGGGCTTCATACTTTACCGATGGATTGGTGATCAATTCTACTTTTTCAATAGTGCTGGCGGGAATTCCTCGGAGTAGATTGGCCAGCGCATCCCCTTGCAGCCGTGTATCCCTATTGTCAATATATACCCGTACCCCATTTCGTCCGCTCATCGAAATCAGATCATCCTGATCCACAATCACACCTGGGGATCTTCGGATGATTTCCAAGACACTGTTTCCGGAGCTAAGCACATTTCCGGCTACATTGATGATTAATCGGTCTAATTCTTTTTGGATCATTGGCTTCTTAGCCACAACTTCGACGCCTTGCAATTGACTGCTGGCGGCCGATAGGATGATCTCTCCCATATTGATGGGAGCATCTACATTTATGATTTGTGACTCGTAGCCTAAGTAGGAAAGTTCAATTTTATAGGGTCCGGGGCGAGATAGTTCGATCGAAAACATGCCTGTTTGATCAGAAACAGCCCCTTGCAAAAACAAAGAATCTTCCAACTGAAAAACTAGAATATTAGCTCCAACTAAAGGTGCCTTTTCTTGATCCACAAGCTTCCCCGTCAAAGTCCCTTGTCCCCAGGTCAGTTGAGTTTGCAGTATAAAAACTAGACAAATATATCGCCACATCTTGCTACATCTTTTGGTCTCTGCAAAACTGTATCAAAACCGATGACCCAGATAGTAAATTTTGGACAATGCGTATAAGTCTATATCTACCAAATGGACTGTAAAGGTGAAATAGTACCACTGACCTCCACTGATCCATCATCCGTGAAAAAGATGATCTTATGAAAGTCCATCTTGGGAAATACCAGGTCCGTCAAAGCTACTGCTCCATTGGCTGCCAGCAATTCCACAGAAGAGCGATCAATGATAATATCAAAGTCCATTTCTTCTCCTTTCAACTTGTACGGCGCCGTATGAATAGCTGATGCAAACTTCTCAGAGAAGCTGTGATCTCCGGCGGATCTTCTATCGCTAAAGAAATGTTGCTTGCTTGCATCGTAGCCCAAAGTATAATAGTCTTCTTGAGCGCTGACCAGCATGATTCCAAAGCTCGTGATTCCAGCAGAAATGGATCTGAACTGCAATTTCAATCGGGCTTCTACGGCCTCTTCCTGTGCTTGCGTCAGCAGATTGATGGTATCTTCTACGGTCTGATTGGCTAAAGTCTTAGATTCAATTTCTAACTTATCCACCTCTCTCACCCAAGCTTGCCGCAGGCGCGGCCCAGACTCGGTGGCTTCTAGTGTCAAATTGCGCGGCAAGGTCATTGCACTTCGCCAAGCTTCCGTAGGGACGAGTCTCGCATAGTCCCAATTGCTCATCCAACCGATGAAGATTCGCCGGCCGTCTTCTTCCGGGATATCTGACCAAGTAACACCGGCATAGTTATCACGCCCATAATCCAACCACACGGCTTGCTCTTCCCCCGATTCCATTTTGTCTACTTGAGGTTGAAAACGATCATCTAGGGTGAACCGTTTTCCATCAAAATCTCCGATAAAATATTGCGTGGCTGAACCTCCATTAGGCCCGCCAGGATTAATACTTAGCAACAAAACCCAGTAAGTCTTGTCTTCTTCTTCCAGATAAAGCGGAAAAAGGTCTGGACACTCCCAGACACCAGCATGACTCCCGTATTCCTTACCAAAGTCACTGAGATGCTGCCATTCCTTCAGGTCCTTTGATCCATATATCTTGACTTGGTCCTGAGCAGCAAAAACCATTACCCACTGCTCCGAATTCTCGTCCCAGATTACTTTGGGATCCCGAAAGTCTCGGATACCAGGATTCGGGATCACTGGATTTCCCTCATACTTGATCCAGGTTCGCCCCTTGTCATTACTATAAGCTATTGCTTGTGATTGAAAGGTAGAAGTTTTCGCTCTTTCTCCCTCCATATCGTGGTAGGTGAAAATCGCTATGAGGGGAGGATTCTCTTCACTTCCGAATCCACTGGTATTTTTCCAATCGACTACGGCACTGCCGGAGAAGATATACCCCAGGGAATCGGGATAAAGGGCAATCGGCAAATGTTCCCAGTGCACCAAATCTGTGCTGATAGCATGCCCCCAATGCATAGGCCCCCAAACTGTACTATCGGGATAATATTGGTAAAACAAGTGGTATTCTCCTTCAAAAAAGACCATCCCATTGGGATCATTCATCCATTTCTCTTTGGGAGAAAAATGAACTTGGGGTCTGTGCCGCTCCTGATATAGTTCAGGTGCAGCCATGGTTTCGGTTTCATTAGACATATCTTGGCATTGCGTAAAAACGATCGCAAAAATAGCACAAAAAACAATGCCAGTAAATCGATTGCTCATAGTTAATCTTTGATTAATCTTCTTTCTAACTCTTCTAATGGTACCCCCTTGGTCTCCGGCATCATAAATAGCACGAAGAGTAGTTGTAGTACCATCATTCCACTAAACATGGCAAAGATTGGCCAAGGGTTATCGGAAAAGAGATCTATCACCACGGGGCCGAGCAGTGTAATCAAAGCCGCGAAGATCCAATGGATGCCGGACCCCCAGGCCTGCCCGAAAGCTCTGACTTTAGTAGGGAATATTTCGGAGATGAATACCCAAATCACGGCACCTTGCCCAATGGCATGAGAAGCGATGAAGGCTAGTAGAAAAGTCATTAGGAAAGTGGAGCTGGCTCCGCTGTAGTAGGCATAGGATACCATAGCTAAGCTAATGATATAGCCTAGTGAGCCAATCAACATCAACTGCTTCCTTCCCATTCTATCGATCAAGTACATCCCAATCAAGGTGAAAACAAGATTAATACCGCCAATTGCGATGGAGTTCTGTAGAGATTCCTTGGAAGCTAGGCCAGCCTTTTCCAAGATTTCTGGTGCGTAGTACAAGACAAAATTGATCCCCGACAGTTGGTTAAAGAAGGCCAACAAGAAGGCCAATATTACCGGAGTCCTATATTTTCGAACAAAGATATTCTCCCGCACCGTCGACTTAACCGAGTCCTTAATGGCTGCAATTTCAGCTGCGACATCCGCGATGCCAATTCTAGATAAAATATCCTTGGCGCCTTCCTCGTCTCCTTTTGTCAACAATAGCCAACGAGGGCTCTTTGGTACTCCTATCACCAAGAGGGTGTAGAGCAAAGCTGGAATAGCCTCTACCCCAAGCATCCATCGCCAATCATTCCCCCCGTCAAAGCCTTTCAATAAGTAATTGGAGAAGAAGGCTATGAAAATACCCAAAACGATATTGAACTGGTACAAAGCCACCAATTGCCCGCGGTTCTTCTCGGTAGAAATCTCTGAAATGTATACTGGTGCGGCCACGGAGGAAGCTCCTACTCCCAACCCACCGATGAAGCGAAAGATGGAAAAGCTGTACGGATCCCAAGCAATAGCAGAACCCACTGCTGATAAGAAGAATAGTATTCCAATCCAAATCAAGGTATTTTTACGCCCTAATCTCTGACTGGGGATTCCCGCAAATAGTGCCCCGACTACTGTACCCCAGAGGGCCATAGACATGATGAAAAAACCGTGGAATAAGGGAGTGGTGCCCCATAACTCCTTAATGGGTTGATTTGCACCAGATATTACTACCGTATCAAATCCGAAGAGAAAGCCGGCAATAGCCACGGTAATTGACCAGTAGACAAGATTACTTTTCATGCGAGTGGGTTCGTTTTGTTGTTAGGAATGGTTGAAAATGTTGATTGGTTGGGGCCTACTAGGCTTATAAAGAAAGTAAAACTTTTCAAAATCGCCCGCATCCCTCAACTAAAATTGCCCTGGCTATCCATTTGCGAATAGTCAGGGCATGCCGTTGTTTAGCGCTCTAAGCGCTAGGTTATTATCAGTAAGTTATACTAAGATCTAATTTGATCCACCTTATTCCAAGCCGTGGTCAGATCTTGACCAATGGCCTCTGGCCATTTCTTGTTTAGGTTTTGACGAATGTAGGAAAGCAAGGCCATCTGCCGAGGAGATAAAACGGCATCGGGTTTCTTTCCCTGCCCAATCAGGCTGTTAGCTTTCGTGGCTTGGATTTCCGTCATGGGTAGATATTTGTAGACCGTCTTAGACATATAATATTTAGGTTCGCTATCTAATCTAAAGTTGCCTAAAGGTTGAACTTTCGATTTCCCTACTATGGCCCTAGCCTTTTCCTTCTGATCTGAGGCATCAGCATAGACGCGACTGGCACACTGAGCCTTCTGGGCTTCTTCCACCAAATGTTCATAGCTGATTAAGGAAGGATCAAAGGCTACCTGCACCACTTCTCGACCGTTCATAAAACCAGGTTGTGTCTCTATCACACCTTCTAACGCTCCCAGGTTTTTCTCACCTGTCCAAAAGCAGTACATGGACAAGGTAGCCTTCTCCGTTCCCTGTTGATTCGCGAAGAGCTCTTGTTCAAGCAGTTGCAAATAAGAAGGAACTTCTTTTCCAGATCGCTTCAAGGCAATAATCATGGATTGAACTACCCCCAGAGGGGTGTAATTACCACTGATACGCTGTACAATATCTTTCTTATCAGTATCTATAATTCTTACTACTGGATTATTCCAAGAGGGCTCCCGGAAATAAGCTAAAACCTTTGCATCTTCGCCACCCTTATTATTATATATGGCTACCGGTGTGAATAGGTCTTCGATAGCTTCCACGATCAAGGGGTGCGACAACACATTATGTCCATAGGAACGGCAGGTAGCGCACCCTGGCACCTCCTGAAATAGGAGGAAAATGGGCTTGTTTTGGAATTCAGCCATCTTAATTCCTTTCTCTAGCCTTCTCTCCCAGTTGACTTTCCCTAGTTCCACGGGATTACCAACTTCTGCAGTGATTGGCAGGATCTTAGCAACGGGTTCGGCCGTGCCTACAAAACTGCTGATGATGAATAGCAGAAAAGACCATTTGATATTCAGCATAATGTTTTTTTTATCCTCAAAGTTATGGGTCAAATTTCACAATAGTATCACGAATTTGTGACGAAATCAGCAACAAAAAAAGCTAGTCCAAGCTTACTACTGCTTGGACTAGCTCCAGATGAATAACTGAGACTAAATTTATCGCTTAGCTCTTATCTCCTCCTTCACGAAGGTAGACCTTGTTCATCTCATTAAAGAACTGCCATAGCGCATTGCTATCTCCGTCCTTCATTTTAATCAAGAAAGCTACCTTCTTGCGATTGGCAATCATCTTGAATTCTTGGAAGGGCATTTCTTCTATGGCATCATCTATCAGCGCTATGCCATTGCTACTGGTATAAGCAGAGGCAATATTATCGGGCATCAGGTTGGCCATGTTCTCTATGGTCTGCCCTCCTCTATCAAATCGATTTGTGGCAATCTTATCTAACAGATACTCACTGTTGCTGATATAAAGCATGTCACCAACTCGAAGCAGCATACCGTCATCATAAGATCTTGCTTCCAGCGCATACCGACCATTTCCTAAATCCACCAAAATCTCCTTGTCTAAGGCAAAATTTAGCAGGGTTTCAAATCGTTTTTTCTTTTCGATCGGTAGGACTACCAGCGGAGTGGCTTCGTCCTCAGGAGTAGCATACAAAGCAATCGCAACTTCCCCGCTAAAGGCTCTGACAAAGTCTTCGAAAGAAAGACCGAATTCGTCTAACTTCTGCATCCCAGCACCTTTAACATGCTTTTCGATTAAAAGCTGGTTGATACCTTTCAAATCGATTGCAGCAGCCATCATGCCGACTAGGTTTTCCCCAGGCATGAACTTCCCAAATTTAGTTTTCACCTCATCCTTGAAGAGCAACTGCAAATCATTGGTAAGGCCGCGTTTCAAGTCGAAATAGCTTTCGCCTTCCACCTCACCTTTTCGGAAGTGCAAATAAGAATTGATATAGTTATCCGTCAGATCATCCTCGTCAATGCCCAAAAGGCTAGTAAAAAGATTTTCGTCGTCAACTTTCAACATGGCGTCAATACGACTCCAATTGGCAATGTCGAAATCCTGTTCTAAGCTCTTCTTCAGATTTCGATTCTTTGCTATGCTATTCTTAGGCGTTGTATTGAGAAAGGCTTCCAAGTCTCTTTTCCAGGCTGACTCCTGAGGACCAGCCCCCATAATCAGTACTTCATCGTTCCATACGATATGGATATCTTCCACTTTTGAGTAGCCAAAGTTCTGTGAAGCCGGGACAAACTGAATATCCAAGGCAGACATATTGTGCTCCAAGGCTTCCTTATCCTCAACAGCTGCTACGAAGGCTAGGTACCCCTTATAACCTCGACTACGCTGGCTGAGGAAATCCTGCTGCATCGCAAGATAGAAGTGTTGGTTTACGTCCAAACCTGATCTACGTGGGTCTTCCAGCACCTTTGCTATAGTGGGATTTTCATTGGCAGCCTCCAAGATAAAGCGTTTGTACGCTGGCAATTGAATTAGTGCATCATAATCAGCTTTGGCCATCAGGTCAGGCATATCGATAATCATCAGACTATTGATATCATCCGGAATGTACTTGAGCGCATCTTTTTTATAATCGTGCTCACTTTGGCAGGAAACAATAAAAAGGAGAAGAGCAAGAAGTGGAAACCAATTTAATCGGAAACGCTTCATAATGATAATTTTTGGTTGTGGACAAAGTCGGGCTATACAAGATGCATTCATTGCATCTTCCACTCCCATGATCCCGACTTGGTTAAATTGAATTTTCTGCTAGCAAAAGTAGCACATACTATCCGAGCATGATATCTTCTTGGATGAAGGAAAGGCAAATATCGACAGACTACCCTTTTGCCTGTGCATAGGCAATTTCGGAAAGCTATTCATGGTTTGTCTGCAAGCTTGCCTTAGCTTATTTCCGGTTTCCCGGCTGTTTGGATCGATTGTCCAGCTTCCGCTTGACGTAATAGTAGGTTTCTACTTGAGAACGAATGGCCATATCGCTACCATTCTTAAAATAATCATTATTTGAGTCCTCGTCCAATAATCTCGACTTCACATTATCCCGCAGCTGGATATTGATGAAGTCCTTGATTTCTCGGCGCAACTTGGCATCTAGAATGGGAAAGCAGGTTTCGATCCGATAGGAAAGATTTCGAACCATCCAGTCTGCAGAAGACAAGTAGATCTTTTCACGCCCCCCGTGGGAGAAGATAAAGACACGACTATGTTCCAAAAAACGGTCGACTATACTGATGGCTTCAATTTTTTCACTCAGGCCTTTAACCCCTGGAACCAAGCAGCATATCCCCCTGACAATCAACTTAATGGTCACACCAGCTTGACTTGCTTCGTATAGTTTTTTGATCATAGTCGGATCCTGCAAGCTATTCATCTTAAGGATGATCTTAGCTGATTTCCCAGCCTTTGCTTTACGAATCTCAAAGTCTATTAAGGATTCCAACCCTTCTCGCAAATTAAATTGCCCGACTAGCAGATGCTTAAAGGGTTGAGGTGGTTGCTTGACTGTTTCTAGATAGGAAAATACTCTAGCAACCTCGCTCACTATGCGTTTATCCGCTGTAAATAAGCCCATGTCGGTGTAGAGCTTAGCAGTATCCTCATGAAAGTTTCCAGTTGACAGATAGGCGTACATCCTTTCATGGTTGGACTCTAATCGACGTACCAAAGCCAATTTAGAATGC
>ENA-UENX01000175-UENX01000175.1-marine-metagenome-genome-assembly--contig:-NODE-175-length-33896-cov-3.269409_pt1 | contig 33896 bp, 25 predicted proteins | sample MGYA00237875_ERZ529327 | MGnify/ENA primary metagenome ERZ529327 (study PRJEB26372, sample SAMN05368347) | marine metagenome | biome: cultured habitat; feature: ocean water; material: water; isolation... | reverse complement strand
TTAAGCACAGTGGATCAGCATGGATCACAAATGGGAGAATGGGCCGCCAGACTACTGCTTGAACAATGCCATGCGAAGGGAAAGAAAATTACCCCAGAAAAAATAGTATTACCTGCAGACCTAATCGTACGGTCTTCATCAAGCAGAAAAAGAGACACTACTAACAAGTAATAGAGCCAACCTAAATCATCATTCATTGGTGGGCTCTTTTGCTTCAATACATCAAAACAATTATCGATTACATTATGGCTAAGTACACAAGAATTGAGGTAGCTCAAACCATGGAAAGGACCGGCTTAGTCCCTCTTTTCTACCACCCGGATATTGAACTCGGGAAACAAGTAATTGCGGCCTGTTATAGAGGTGGAGCAAGAATATTAGAATTTACTAATCGGGGTGACTTTGCCCATGAGGTATTTGCCGAGCTCAACAAATTTGCATTGAAAGAATTGCCTGGTTTGATCATGGGAGTAGGTTCGGTAGCAGATGCCGCTACGGCGTCATTGTACCTGCAATTGGGCGCGAACCTGATCGTCACACCGGTTTTTAGAGAAGATATTGCCTTGGTGTGCAACCGGAGAAAAGTCCTTTGGTCTCCTGGTTGTGGAACCCTCACAGAAATAGCCAAAGCCGAGGAGTTAGGCTGCGAAATCGTGAAGGTTTTTCCTGGAGGCACCTACGGACCTAGTTTTGTGAAAGCCATCAAGGGGCCACACCCTTGGACCAGCATTATGCCGACCGGTGGAGTATCACCCACGGAAGAGAACCTAAAAGCTTGGATCGATGCCGGAGTAACCTGTGTTGGAATGGGCTCTAAGCTAATTACCAAGGAAGCCCTCGCCACAAAGGATTTTGCATTAATAGAAGAAAAAACTCGTTCAGCTATTGATTTGATTCAAAGACTAAGAGCCTCATGACAAATTTACCACCCTTTCTCCAGCTACATGAGCAGGACAATGTACTGGTAGCTCGACAAGATTTAAGCCAGGGAAGCCAAGTGGAGTGGAATGACAAGTGGATCGAGCTTCAGGAAGATATCCCAGCTAAACACAAATTTACCATCGAAACCCTCGAAGAAGGCGGGCAAGTGATTATGTATGGTGTATTGGTGGGCAAAACCACCAAAGCCATACCCTCTGGAGGCCTAATTAGCACAGAAAATCTAACCCATGCTACACGTTCTTATGAACAAAGGGTAGCTAAGTTGGATTGGAAGGTACCCAATGTGAGCAGATGGCAAGATCGCCACTTTCTTGGTTACCACCGCAAGAATGGAACGGTTGGCACAGCCAACTACTGGATTGTAGCCCCGCTCGTGTTTTGTGAAAACCGAAACATCAAGGTCTTAGAGGCTGCGCTTTCGGAGGCCTTGGGCTATCGTACCGAACGGCTATTTACGGTGGATGTGCCCTCTTTAGTTAGTAAATACCAGGCTGGGGCAACCATAGAGGAAATACAAGCTACTCCCATTATACAGACGCCAGAAGAGCGATTACAGAACCGCCCTTTCCCCAATGTAGATGGAATAAAATTCCTGACGCATCAAGGAGGGTGTGGCGGTACTCGAGAGGATTCCGAAGCACTTTGTCATTTATTGGCGGGCTACATTACGCATCCCAATGTAGCAGGGGCAACTATCCTCAGTCTCGGCTGCCAAAATGCCGAAGACAGCTACTTGAAGACAGCTATTCAACAACGAGACCCAGGTTTTGACAAGCCCTTGGTCATGTTGGAGCAGCAAAGCTCAAAAAGTGAACGTGAATTTATCGAGGATGCCGTCAAATCCACCTTTATTGGCCTAATGGAAGCCAATCAGTTGAAACGTGAACCTGCCCCCTTGAGCAAGTTGGTTTTAGGGCTTGAATGTGGAGGATCAGACGGCTTCTCTGGAATCAGTGCTAATCCAGCATTGGGACACACTTCCGATCTTCTGGTAGCCCTTGGCGGTAGCAGTATTCTCGCTGAATTTCCAGAGCTGAATGGGGTAGAACAGGAGTTGATCAATCGTTGTGAAACGCAAGAGATTGCGGACAAGTTTGTAAACATCATGCGAACCTATAGCGAAAGAGCGGAAGCCGTCGGCTCTGGCTTTGATTACAATCCTTCTCCAGGAAATATTCGCGATGGTCTAATAACGGATGCCATAAAGTCAGCAGGAGCCGCTAAAAAAGGCGGGACCTCTCCGGTTCGGGATGTACTGGACTATACAGAACCTGCCGTCAAGCCCGGGCTTCATCTCCTATGTACACCTGGAAACGATGTAGAAAGCACCACTGGCTTAGCTGCCTCAGGAGCAAATCTCATCGTTTTCACTACTGGTTTAGGCACGCCTACCGGCAACCCGGTCACTCCCGTTGTCAAGATGTCAACTAATAATGACCTACATCGAAGGATGGGAGATATTATCGACATTAATGCAGGAACCATCATTTCCGGCGAGGATAGTATCGAATCTAAAGGAGAGGAATTACTAGATTATCTCATAGAGGTAGCCAGTGGACGGCAAATCCCCGCCGCCGTGCGCCTAAAACAAGATGATTTCATTCCCTGGAAGCGGGGAATTTCCCTATAAAACATAGGATAACGCTCTTGACTTATAGAAAAACCAACACCAATGCCACAAACCTTAAAAAGAACAAGTACTAGTCCTCCCCTGCCGTCCTCTACAAAATTCATGCTATTCGGAGGTGGTAATTTTATCCGAGCCTTTGCGGGCTGGATGATTGATCGGCTGAATCAAGAAACCTCTTTTGAGGGTGGGATGATGATTGTAAAGCCTACCCCAGGACGCGATTACTCCGCTTTAAGAGCACAAGATGGGCTCTATCATGTGGTCCTAAATGGATTACAAGAGGGACAAGTAATTGACGAATCCTATTTAATTTCTACCGTCACCGAAATTGTCCATGTCTATGATGAATGGAACACTTTTTTGGGATCGGCACAGATTGCAGACCTTAAATATATCATTTCGAACACCACCGAATCTGGAATTTCTTTTCTAGATCACGACCAGGTGACTGACGCTCCACCGAGTAGTTTTCCGGCAAAGATGTGTTTATGGCTGAAGGAGCGCTTTGATTATTTCCAAGGCGAGGCATCAGCAGGCGTGGTATTTCTACCTTGTGAATTGTCTGCGGACAATGGCTCGAGCTTAAGGGCTTGTATTCAACGATATATTGATCTCTGGCAGTTAGCACCAGCATTCAAGAGTTGGGTGATCGACCATTGCATCTTCTGCAACACCTTGGTCGATAGAATTGTCACCGGATATCCTAGTCAAAAGGAGGAGGAATTCCATCAGAAACTGGGCGCTGCTGACCAACTCATCGCCGTTGGAGAACCCTACCACAGCTGGATAATTGAAGGGCCATCCACTCTCGCTGAAGCACTCCCCTTCCATGATATAAACCTCAATGTCAAGTGGGTAGATGATCTCACCAAGTACCGAGAGCAAAAGGTGAAAATCTTAAACGGCGCTCACACCTCCATGGTTCCAACAGGGCATCTAGCCGGCATCGTCAGTGTCAAAGAAGCTATCGATCATCCTGAATTGGGAACATTCATTGAGGAGTTATTGCAGGAAGAAGTTTGGCCTACCTTGGCCTTCGCCCGCACAGACTTAGAGGATTTTACTGCTAAGACGATGGATCGCTTTCGCAATCCCTTCCTATTTCATAAGCTACTTGATATTTCCTTGAATTCCATTAGTAAGTTTAAGGCTAGGCTATTGCCAAGTTTGCTGCAGTACTACGAGCTAAAGGGTAGCTGTCCTCCTCGAATAACTTTCGCTCTGAGCTCCTTATTACTTATGTATAAAGGCTAATGGGATGGAAACTCAATACCATTGCGTGATGCTCCTGAGGTACTGTCATTTTGCCGATTGCTTTGGGAAGAGAGTGATGATTACCGAGCAGTGATAGAAAAATTCTTGGCCAAGGAAGAATATTGGGGGCAAGATCTAAATCAGATTGAAGGCTTTGCGGACTTGATGCTGCAATTTGTACAAGCCATTCAGCAAGAAGGAGTGATTGCCAGCTTGCCCTTGATCAAATCATACGCCAACACCTAAAAACCTGTGCAAATGATTATTGACTCACATCAGCATTTTTGGAATTATGACCCCGTACGCCATGAATGGATCAATGATGAAATGGCGATTCTCAAAAGGGATTTTCTGCCGCCAGACTTGCTGAAAATTTACGAAGCAGCTGGCGTGGACGGCTGCGTAGCGGTACAAGCCGATCAATCTGAAGCTGAAACGAATTTCCTCCTTCAGCTTGCCGAGGAAAATGCTTTTATAAAGGGAGTAGTTGGATGGGTAGATCTGCGGGCTCCGAATCTGGCCGAACGCCTATTGCATTTTAGTGAGTTTCCCAAATTGAAGGGATTTCGACATGTCGTACAAAGTGAACCGGATCCCAACTTTATGCTACGCGAAGATTTCCAAAGCGGAATCGCACAATTGCATGCCCATAATTACACCTATGACATCCTAATCTTCCCAAATCAGCTCCCAGCGGCGATAGAGACCGTACGGAATTTCCCTGATCAACGCTTTGTGGTTGACCATATCGCTAAGCCATACATTAAAGCAGGCAAGATCAAGGAATGGGCAGCCCATATGGAAACCATAGCTAGCTTCCCAAATGTGATGTGCAAGGTATCAGGAATGGTAACGGAGGCCGACTGGGGCAATTGGAAAAAGGCAGATTTTGTTCCTTATTTGGAAGTCGTCAGTAAGAGCTTTTCCGCAGAACGTCTCATGTTCGGCTCTGACTGGCCCGTATGTCTATTGGGTGGGGCCTACCCTAGCATTAAGAACATTCTAGAGTCCTATCTCCAAGACTTCAGCGAAGAAGATCAAGCAGCCATATGGGCTGGAAATGCCACACACTTTTATCAACTCTAAAGCAACAAAATGGATTTACAACTAAAAGATAAAGTATACATTGTTACCGGCGGCTCCAAAGGTATTGGGGAAGCCATCAGTCGACAAATCGTCAGGGAGGGGGGAAAACTGGTCATCGCTACTCGTTCCAAAGACGCTACCGAGGCTTTGGCTAAAGAACTCCGAGAAGCAGGTGCTCAAGTCCATACTGTGATCGGGGACCTACAAGACCTAGCTGCTTGTGAAAGAGTAATTCAAGAGACCGTCGCCGAATTTGATCAAATTGATGGGATTGTGAACAATGCTGGTGTGAATGACGGCGCGAGTTTGGAAAAAGGTCCCGAAGCATTCCGAGCTTCGATAAAACTCAATCTCTTCCATTACTTCGATCTCGTTCACTATGCTCTACCCTATCTAAAAGCATCTAAGGGAGCCATTGTCAATGTCAGCTCCAAGGTGGCCATGACTGGGCAAGGCCAGACTTCAGGATATGCCGCCGCAAAAGGAGCCCAACTCGCTTTGACTAGAGAATGGGCAGCCGCATTACTTCCAGACTCGATCAGGGTAAACGCTATTCTTCCCGCAGAGGTGATGACGCCATTGTACCGGAAATGGCTGGATAGTTCATTCGAGGACCCGGCCGCGAAGGAGGCGGAAATTGTGGCCAATATTCCACTAGGGAAACGCATGACTACTGCGGAAGAAATCGCAGATATGTGTGTGTTCCTCCTATCACCAAGATCAGGACATACTACCGGACAATTCATGATCGTAGATGGTGGCTATGTCCATCTAGATCGGTCGCTGACTTGACAGGGAAACTAAACTTAAAGAAGTACTAGGCTGTTCTTTCCTATAATGGAAATGGCTTGTTCAAATTGCGGGAGTTCTTTCAGCTGTGGTTCAGACCAAGCCAGCCCATGTTGGTGTAGCGCATTACCCCCTATTCTTCCGCCAGAAGCCGGCAAAAGCTGCCTATGTCAGGATTGTTTGAAAACCGAGATCAAAGCGGAGATTGCTGCATATGTGGAGGCTGTGAGAAAAGGATTGATCGTCAATCAAGCCGCTCAGTACCAAACCTCCAAATTGATAGATGGGATCGACTACTATATGGATAACGGCCTAATGGTACTAAGCAGTTGGTTCCATCTCAAACGGGGTGAATGTTGTGGCAATGCTTGTCGGCATTGCCCTTACGATCACATTAATGTGAAAAAGTAACCCTGAGGGCATGCTCCTCGCTGGCATAAGCATATTCCACTTCACAACCATTAACCTCACAAATTCTTTTTACGATAGCTAGGCCTAAGCCCAAGGTCCCTTTGCTTTGGTTATTCTTTTTGAAACGCTGAAAAAGTTGCTCTGTTGGTAGTTTCGGTGGCTCACCTGAATTCTTCACTTCGAGATAGTCTCCCGTAAGGTGAACTTTGACCCAACCTCCAGGCACATTATGTTGTAAGGAATTTTTTAATAAGTTCGTCACCAAAATATCGGCCAAGACTGGGTCTATCTTTATCTGTACACCCTTGTCGAGTTGATCTTCTAGCGTAATACCTTGCATCTCGGCTAGCTCCCTGAAGTTCTGCACATTTGAGGCAATGATTTTACTGAAATCAATACTTTCCTTGCCACTAAATTCTTCGTTATCAATCTTGGTCAAGAGCGTCAAAGCTTGGCCAAGGCGAGAAATCTTATTGATAGACTGCTGAGTCGTATGTACTAGGGATAATTGCTCTTCGTCTAAGTCTGGACTTTCTAACAGGAGCTCTAGTTTCCCTTGTGCAATGGCAATTGGCGTTTGCATCTCGTGAGAGGCATTCTCAGAAAACTCTTTGAGGTTTTGATAATCCAGGCGCGCCTTATTCGTCATTTCCTCGGCAAACTGGTTGAGTCGCTTAAATTCCTGCGTTTTTGTGCTCATGGTCGATAGCGGCTCGTTGGTCTTAATACGAAACCTATCCAAAGATTTCAGCAAATGCTCAAAGGGTCTGAAAAGATTCTTAGAGATCAGAAAATTGCCAATTAGGAGCGCTGCTGTTAAGAAAAGAAACAGTCGAATGATAATCCAGCTTACCACCGAAATGATATCTCCTTCCTCGATAATGATTTCGGAGATCTCAATGTGATAAAATTGATCTTCTAATTGAGTGTTGGTGATCAATTTACGGAAGCCCTCTACCCTGTCCGTTCGTTTGAGGTAGATAAAAGTGTCTTTTAATATTGTGTCGGGTCGGATAATATGTCCTTTCGGAAATGCTCTTATACTGACACTATTTCTTTCATTGTAAATGTCTAAGCCATTTTCAAAGGCAGCGGCATTACGAATTTCTCGGAGCGTTTGCTGCAACTCATAATCAGTCTCTCGGTTTACCACTGTCCGTACCATGGACATTGCGATAAGCCCGCCGATCGTAAACATAATCAGCGCAAAAACGAGATACCAAAGTGTAGTCTTGGTGAGTAATCGCATAGGTTGTAATTCAGGTCTCGTTTATTTGTCCGTGAATTTATATCCTAGTCCGTAAATGGTCTTTATGTAATCCCTTCCATCGTTGGCCATAATCTTTTTTCGTAAATTCTTAATGTGTTGATACACAAAATCAAAGTTCTGTAAGTAATCCACATTGTCTCCCCATAAGTGCTCAGCGATAGCTTGCTTTGTCAAGACTCGATTCTTGTTGGTGACAAAAAACAACAGTAATTCGTATTCCTTTAAAGTCAGCTCCAAAGAAGCATCATGAACTAGTACTTCATGATTGTTAGTATGTATGGCGATCTCATTAAATTGAAGAACGGTTTGTCCTTGTAATTTTCGGCGCCTAAATATGGCTCTGATTCTGGCATTAAGTTCTGACAGGTGAAATGGCTTAGTCAGGTAGTCATCCGCCCCCAAGTCCAATCCTCGCAGGCGATCGTCCAAGGCATTCTTTGCGGAGACGATCAAAACCCCGGTATCTGGGTTCTCATTCCGAATATGGCTCAGAATCTGTAAGCCATTGCCATCTGGAAGCATGATATCCAGAATGACCACATCATAGTTGAAGCCTGACAACTTATCCAAGGCTTCTGCTTTGGATGAAGCAGATTCACAAACAAAATCTCCGGCTGATAAATAGGCCAGAATGTTGTCCATTAGATCTTTTTCATCTTCTATGATCAAAATCTTCATGGAGCTAAGGTAGGTAATGAATTTGAGGAAAATTTGAAGCCTAAGCTACAGAATCTAGTCTGATTCATTACCCTTTCGTTGGTTCTTCAGAAAGGCCAGTAGGTCTGCCATAGCTTGGAGATCGATGTTTTGTTCTAGGCCTGTAGTCATTAGTGAAGTCGGGGCCGAACTAATAGTAGCAATATTCTCCCTGCTAATCACTTGATCTTCAACTTCCAAGAATCGTAAAGTAATGGAGGAAGGTGATTCTTTGGCAATAATCCCACTGTGCTCAGCCGCTTCCTTGGTCGTTACCGTCCACACATAACCATCAGCAATCGCTGCATTGGGGATTAAAATATCATGCAGGATAGATGCTTTGGTACGGTTCCGGATACTTGCTAGATCTGGCCCAAGTGGATAACCATCTACTCCGCCCAATTGGTGGCAGTTCGAACATTCAGCTTGGAACACTACTTTGCCCTGGGCAAAATCTCCAACATTATCCAAGGACGGTTTATATTTTGCTAGGACGGCTTCCCGTTCGCCTTCCTGCGGCTGAAACAATTCGGTGGCTCGACGACGAACAGATTTATCATCATTCTTGAGAATCTCGAAAACCTGCTTAGGACCAACACCCTGAGCTGCTATCTGGCCTTCTTCAACCGCCGTTAGAAACAAATGCATCCGTTTTGGATAACGTCTAAAGGAACTCACCACGGTGGCTCGGACTGCCGGGGTCAATTGATCCCATACTTCCAATAAGAAAGCCGCATTCTCCGTCCCAGCAATCGTAGCCAGTCCCTTGATCGCCGCCTGCTGCATGGCGGCCGGGGTACTTGGTTGAATTTGTGCCCTAAATATCTCTTGCAAATCTGTGGTTCTAGTAAGAGCCAGGAGACTGATGGCATCCGCTCTGAGCTGTTGATCCACTGCTGCGTTCGCGATCAGATCTAAAGCGGTATCCTTTATTTCTTTAGTACCCTGCGAAGAACCAGGTAAGCCAATTTTCTTTAGCAGATCTAGACAGGCACTTCGCAGATCTGAACCTTCACCCAATGACCAGTTCACCAGCTCTTTCCTGTTAGCCGTCGAAATTCCTTTTCGATCTGAGGATACGCCCATGGCAAGTCCTTGGAGGGCTACTGATTTGAGCGCTGTGGACAGGGTGCCTATTTGCTGCAATAGGGAGTTAAGCTCCTGATCATTTGCTTTTCTTCCAATCAAGGCACTAAGGTTCTTGATAAAAGGGCCTCCTCCCTGATCCATTTTATTGGACAAGGTCTCAATAGCCCATTCAAAAAGGGCTAACTCCTGACCTGGGGAGGCAGAAAGTGCTGCTAAGTGGGTCCATTCACTTTCCAGGTCCTGTAATAACAATTGTTCTCGAATACTTTGTGCTTCAGCGCTTTCTACAAAGCCCAGGGTGCAAAGCAGTTGAAAACGTACTCTGGGGTCCGGATCATCTTTTATCTGAAATAGTAGGTTGGCCAAAGCTGGTTCTTCTTCTAGCCGTTTTTCCATAAGTTGGATGGCATTCTCACGCACCCCTGAAATGGGATCATGCAGGGCTTGTTCAAGTAAGCTTTTGTCCATCTTTCCTATGCCATCTAGCGTCCATAAGGCGTGAACCCTGCCGGCTTGTCCTTCAGCGCTCTTAGCTACCTGTTCAATGGCCGCTGCCACTTCTTTCCCCGTTCCTTCTTCTGCTACCAGTAGGCGTTGTGCCGTGCTCCGCCACCATGAATTCTTATCATTCAAAAAGGGTACCCATTCCAATGCCATTTGAGAAGAGAGGCCCAATTGATCAAGCCATTGCGGAGGAGCAGCGCCCTTGCTGGTAATTCGGTAGATTCGCCCTTTGTCTGTCCCTTCATACAACTGCCCGGATTCATTTACCTCATCGGACATCCATTCCGGGTGCTCTATGATTCGACGATGATAATCAATCAAGTATAGGGCCCCATCCGGACCTATGTAGGTATTGGAAGGTCTAAACCAGGTATCCGTGGAGCTAAGAAATTCTTCCCCTTCTTGGAGGCGATGTGCAGAAAAAGTGGCACCACGAGGGGTAATTTTGTTGGCTTGCAGAAGATTGTGAACCGGTTCACATAGAAAAAGGACATTATTGAAGGACTTAGGGAATGCTCCTCCCATATACCAATTGATTCCGCAACCTGAAGTGATCACCCCCACATCAGTCAGTAATTGGTGTTCCGGTGATTGACTGGTAGGAAAGACTTCATTGATTGGCTCATCAGGTAAATATTGGGCAGTTTCGGCAGCCAGCAGATCTGGGTTTCGGGCTAGGTATCTGGCTGCGATGACCTCATGCCAAAGTGGATGGAAATTTGAGGTTTGAAAGTGATGGCCCCATGGATCAAAGGTTTGCCCAAACTGGGTACTGGCGGCACACATTTCCAATTTGCCTTCTTCAGGTTTGAAACGCACATTTCGATCTCCCCCATTCTGAGGCAGGATAGGCCCATCTGCTATCCCCGGGAAGTGCACAGGTGCGCCCTCATCCCCAAACAAGTCCTTGTAATCAACGGTGGTGAAATATCCTTCATTTGCTAGATATATCCAATTGTCAAGGCCATAGCTTGGGTTATTGAGGTTGTGCTGCGGGTTAGACAAGGCGAATCCCGTCAGAAGTACTTCTCGAATATCCGCTCTGCCATCTCCATCCGAATCTTCCAGATAAAGGACATCAGGCGTATCCGTTACAATAAATCCTTTCTTCCAGCGCATAATGCCCGTGGGTAGCAAGAGACTGTCTGCAAAGACTATGCTTTTATCGGGATAACCATCATTATCGGTATCGAGCAACTGCTTAATTTTCCCACTTCGCCCAAGATCTAGTGGATAACCTGGCATCTCCACCACAAATAGTCTACCATCTTCATCAATTTCCATATCCACCGGGTCCTTGATTAGGGGTTCTGCGGCAAACAACTCAATCGAAAATCCATCTTGTATCGTGAATTGGTCTAGTCCATTCTGAGGATCGGACTGTGGTAGCTGTGTACAGCTAGCGCCTAGAAAAACGGCAATGGCCAAAGCAACTGCAAAAGAAAAGGGTACTTGTTGTTGAAAAGGGTTGGCTAAAAATAATCGCATGTTCTGAAGGTAATTTTATACCTAAGATAAGCGACAAGCTAGAAAGGAACAAAACTAGAAGGGTGACAAAAAAAGAAACGTGGCACAGGAAGGTACGAAAGTGTAGTTAATTAGGCTTGATTAAGTTCCTCCAACGAAATCATCCCTTGTTATTTAACTACATCAACTTTCGATTACACATTCCCTGCCACGACTCAGTAAAAGTTAATGTCTCCTCATTTCGATTACAAGGTAAGGGCGATCTGAAAGTTATTCTGGGACAAATAAGGAGGCCTGTTCAAGATTTTCTCACAAATTTATAGGCTTCTAGGCCCAAAAGTCTACATCGAAAGGTCCAGCAGGTCCTTTTTAACACAATTATGAAATGCATTTCTCTGAAAGATTGGTAACTAGTCAAAAGGCATATTTTTCTGTATATTTAAGCTTGTTCGAAAAATAACAACACATATGCAAGGATCTAAACTCCTGAAAATCTTAAAAACACTCTCTGACGAGGAGATTCGGCGGTTCCATAAGTTCATCCGCTCCCCGTACTACTCTTATAAGAAGCACTGTGTTCCCTTTTTTGAATATGTACGTAAATATCACCCAGAATACACTTCGGGGAAGCTAAGCAAAGAAAATGTGTTTCATCACCTCTTCCCAGATCGACAATTCCAATCACAGAAAATGCGACATGTAATGACGGATCTAGTAAACCTTCTAGAAGAGTTTCTAGTGGCGGAGCAGGTTCAAAAACGAGATTTCGAACGAAAGAAATTATTGAGGGATGCCTATGGGCAGCGGGATCTATACGAGTATTTTGAGAAGAGTACGGAGGAGATCACGAAGGAGTTGGACGCCCTACCCTACCGAAATAGTTTTTATCAGTATGAGTCTATGAAGAATTTGGATCAGTTCTTCTTTCATCCCTCCACTAAAAAACATCTGGTCAAGGAGAACTATCTGGAGCAAGTGGATGTGCATTTAGATCGGTTTTTTGAAGTAGCAAAACTCAAACTGGCAGCAGAAATGGCGGCCAGGTCTAATATACTATCTAAGACCTATGAAACGCAATACATAGATGATATACTCCTGAAATCAAAAGCAAGAGAAGGGATTGAACTGGAAATAGATCTTTATGGTAAGGCGAGGAACTTGTATGTCAAAGAGGAACGTGATGAATTCAACGCTGCCTTGGAAGTCTTTCTGTTGAATGCGGGGAAACTGCATCATAATGATAAGAATCTCCTTTTCAATCATCTGTTAAATTTCACTATTCGAAAAGGAAATGCAGGTTATCCAGAATACATTAAAGATAGTTTTAAACTCTATCAAATTGGACTAAGTGAAAAGATCTTACTTCAAAATAACAAAATGACAGATGCGGCATTTACTAATATTTGTGCTGCAGGAGTCAAGCTACAGCAATTCGATTGGGTAGCGGACTTCATAGATGGCTATGCAAGGTTTATGGACCGTGGCGTAAGAGAAAATGCACAAACCCTCTGTTTAGCTTTTCTATATTACGGAAAGGGAGAATTTGAAAAAACGGACCAGCTCATTTCACAATTTCAATTTACCAACCCATTCTACCAGGTAAGAGGAAAGCTACTATCAGCTCGAGCCTTATTTGAGTTGTTTATTCAGGATGAAAGTTACTACGATTTACTTATTTCAAACCTACTTGCTTTTAGTAAATACATGCAAAGAAATAAGACGTTTGGCAAGCATCATAAGGAAGTTCATCTAGGCTTTATCAGTATGATGAAACTCATTGCCAATAGAAAAATAAAGAGGCAACTAGACTCGAGTTCTAAAGTGCGTTTGAAAGAGCGAATAGCTAGTGAAACTAGTATTACCAATCGTAGTTGGCTAATTACTAAGTTGGAATTACTTTGAAAAAGAAAATGGGCCCAAAAAATGGGCCCATTCTTAGTTAGTTCTTACTAAAAGGTAATAATATCTTCAGTCCCCACATATCCATTACCATCATCATCTCCTTCTCCTTCTGAGCCGTCACCTCCCTTGATGAAAGACAATTGTGGCGTTTCAATTTCAGTATTGATAAAAGCTGCGAAAGAATTGTTAACTGTGGCTAATACTTTATTATTGGTAGTCATGATAGTACACTTTTGGGGTCGCAGACAGAAATGGCGCTCCGCTACGACAGGGTTAAACATTGAGGTGGATTAAGAATCCGGACCTCCTTGTGTGCTATTCGCGACTAACACATAGGTGGGGCCGGGCTTTCGATCGAAATGAAAGCCTCGATAGAGCATGGGTGAGCGAGAGCAATAGCATAGATTTTAAAGCTACCGCGTCGTCAACACGATGTTATTTCGGCAAGTAAGCTTGCTTCAAATTAGCTATAGGATTAGAGGGTCTATACCTAGCCTGATACAATTGATCTAGACTTGGCAAAGACTAGCCATTGGAGTAATGGGCAATACGATTACAGCCCAAGATCCATGACGGATTAGATAATAGATGAGTCCTTAGAATGGATCAATATATCCATTGAAGGTTCGTAGCAGCATTACGGCTAGCAAAGTTAGATCAGCGCAGACCAGTTCATACTGTTCCAAACATTCCTCTCTGTAAGGATCGGCACAGATCCGAAGCCCCTACTGTTGTAGAGAGATAGACTCCTTAAACGTACTGCACGATTGATAAGGTGGCAATACCATTTAAGAATGGTGGCTAGAATCAGTGATCACATGATGGACCTGTTCTACTCATCAAAATAGGCCTATACAAAGGCAGCAATAAAAAGGGAAAAGAAGGAAAGTGCTACTGCTTAGCGTCAAAAAGGAAAGATATGGACTAATAGGAAGGTATCTTCATTTAGACAGCTTACTATCAAGCAGTTAGACTTCACTGAGATTTACTCAGAGCAATAAGGGCAATAACCCTAGAAGAAGATAGTGATAGTTGGACAATTGAGGTCCTTGGATGGATTCCATTTCAATTTGGCTTAAAAAATTAGTAAAGTAATTGTTCTCGTTGATCGGCAAGTGGAGGGAAATGGAGGAAAGCCACTTTCAGATCTTTTTTGTTTTGGTCCTTATGTAGACCTTAGACATTAACCTTTGGGAAAAGTTCGCCAGGATCGGCGGTTGAGTGAGGAAGCTGTCACTGAAGGAGTTTGGACAGCGGTTAGCGATTACGGTTGAACAAAAATTAAGGTTATCATCTCGTTATTAGGTATATTAGGTGTTCAATACTTACAATACAAAGATGCAACAGCTTTGCCCGGATTGCAATTAAGTTTGATAGATGAGGCCAAAAAAACGATCGAAAAGCCTCATCCTTCGATGAAAGCAAAATTGGGAGTTGAGTTGTTAAAATATGTTAAGAGGAGAAACCTATTCTTTTAAGCAATTCATTATCAAGCACTTATGGGGTATTTTCGAAAAATGAGTGCAAATTTGGATCACCACAAAGCACCTAGGAAGGCCTTACCAACCCTTGTAAAGGTGAACTTCTGCCCAAATTAGTTCCTTAATCACCACGCTACAATAAACTAAACTGCTACTAGCAGTAAGCCTGTACGATTCTAACGCCAATGCTAGATTATTATCTCACCTGCATCTTATAACTTACAGCGCTTGCCGCGGCAATCAAAGAATATTATTCGCTAAAAACCTCGAATAACTCATGGGTAATCATGCGACTGGGGCAAACTTGCCTATCCTCTTGAGATGTAAAGCCTATTGTTTTGCGCTAATGATTGTATTGAAGGTTTCTTCTATCTATGGACAAGAGGCCTCCACTATCGTCTATGAGGACGATCAGACTTGTCTCCGCTATGTGGCGGATGCCGAAAACAATTATATTCCAGATTTCAGCTATGCGGGATATAAAAATGGTGAAGAAGCGCTTCCAACTCTACCTACTATCCGCACCCTCTCTCCTATTTCCGGTGACAATACCGCCCATATTCAGGCCGTCCTGGATGAAATGGCAGATCAACCCATGAACGAGCAAGGATTTCGGGGCGCGCTATTGCTGGAGGCAGGAACTTATGAAATTCACGGCACTCTTATGATTAAAGGAAGCGGGATAGTCTTACGGGGTGTTGGGGATGAAAGCGATGAAAACAGCAACACGATACTCCTAGGCATGGGCAATACACCGGATCAACGAGACATTATACAGGTAGGCAATGCACCAAACGTCGACTGGTCTAGGGCGATCCCTGGAACGCACTCCACCCTACGCAATACTTTTGTACCTGCAGGCTCTCGCTCATTGCATGTGACCGCACCTGAACTATACAATACAGGGAATAACATCATCATTCGACAGCGATCTACTTCGAGTTGGTTATCTACCATCAACTTCGGAGACACGGATACCGATGCCCCCTGGTCACCAGGATCAATAGACCTCTATTACAATCGGTACGTCACAGCAGTAGATTTTGAAGAAAACAAAATCAAGCTTGATGCGCCCATCTATGATCACCTAGACCCTAGCTTAGCCGAAACGGAAATATACGTTTGGGACAAGACGGGAATCAGAACCAATATGGGGGTTGAGGATCTTCGCATAGACATCCAAACCGCCGGATCTGAAGATGAAGAACATGCCCGCAATGGCATCCGCTTAATTGGTGTTGAAGATTGTTGGGTGAAGGGAGTAACCGCCCTGCACTTCAGTTATGCAGCTGTAGAAACTACTATTGCTACCAGAGTTACCGTTTTGGATTGCCAGGGCCTGCAACCGCATTCTCTGATTACCGGGGGTAGAAGGTACAATTTCGTGACCAGTCGATCGTCGAACAACATTCTTTTTGAAAACTGCAGAGCAACGGAGGGGAGGCATTCTTTTGTTTCCAACGGTACTAGCAGCGTCTCTGGAATAGTCTTTTATAACAGTGAATCTGAAAGAGACTATAGCGCTAGTGAAGGGCATCGGAGATGGAGTCAGGGTTTGCTGTTCGACAACATCATCTTTTCTCAGGCACAAACGAATACCCTGCTTGGTCTGTACAATCGAGGAAGTTTTGGGACAGGGCATGGTTGGTCATCGGTCGCCAGTGTAGCCTGGAAGGTGAAGGTCCCACTCTCTCGCAACATCAAGTTGCAGAAACCTCCCGGCCGTCAGAACTACGCCATCGCTTGTGAGGCCTTGATCACCAATTTACACACCTTCGCTCACCCAAAGGGATACGAGGAATTGACCAATAAGGTGCCCGCCATAAACTCCTTATATAAGTGGCAGCTGAATAACCGTCTAGCAAATGGTATTGCACCAGACGGGCCAGCGAAATTAGCCGCTAGCCTTACCGCTGAGGGAGTACTGCTCAATTGGCTGGATATTGCCAGCCAAGAAAACGGCTACCTGCTTGAGGTTTCAACGGATGGAGGGAGTACTTTTGAAACCTTAGTTGAATTACCCGCAGATGTAGTTACTTTTTTAGACACTGATGCCCTGGCTACTGGAGACTTAAGTCGAATCTATCGAGTGTATGCTATTGGAAATGGATGTCCCTCCCCTTACTCCAATCGGGTCGAAGTAGCTGTACCCACCAGCAGTAATCAGCCCGCCATACCAGATCTCAGGATTTATCCGAATCCCGCCGTGAACGAGATATTAATTAGTACCGATGTCAGAAGCTATGAACTGGAGGTTTATCACATTTCGGGATTTCTTCAATACAAAGGGACCGGAATTAGTAAGCTTAATATTAAGGATTGGCCACTCGGTCTATACTTAGTCAAGATTCGGGATCAAAGTGGAAGAATCGGCACGAGAAAAATTCTCAAGTCCTAAGTGACCCACCCCTTTCAACTTTTAAATGAAAACCATGATCAGAGGTCTACTCCTTTTAATCCTATGCAGCTACTCCTTTGTTGGCCAAGCCCAATACTGGGAAACGCACTGGAAAGACAGTAATTATGAATTCACGGGTACCGGAGGTAGTGCGGTAAGTGTTACAAAGACAGATTGTGAAGAAGCGCTGCTAAAAGTTGCCGATCCCATCGGTATGCCCTTACCCGCCTTCAGTCCTTTAATCATTAACCCGAAAGATTCAACTGGTGATGATATCACGGATGTCAGTAATTTCCCTTTGCAGATCAACATCCGAGTGAGAAGTGTGGCGGAAGTAGTAATGGGTTTTCTGTTGCGTTCTGATGACGGCACAAGCGATTTTCGTACCACCATTTTGTATGACACCATTCCAGCTGACTTGACCAATTGGTCAGAGGTCGTCGTAAGTTTCTCAGAGGATGAAGTAGCGGGTTTTAATGCGAATAATCTAAGAGATGTTTGGATCTATCTGGATCGAGGAACCGAAAACTTCAACGGAGATGAACTCTACATAGATTACATAAGCTTAGGGGGCCCTCCTACTACAGGTTTAGCGTCTCCATGCGATTTAGCAGCTGGCGCAATGGAGCCACTCTATGCGGATTACTTCAATGGAGAACATCTTCAGGGGGTCAGCACCACCAGCATTGCCGGACAAGTAACCACATTTACCTTGGATACAAACTGTGAAACCCTCCAACTAAGCGTAAGTGATCCGGTCAATGCTCCCTTGCCTTCCTTTAATGCCTACGTCGTCAATCCGATCGATAGCCAGGGGAATGACATTTCCGATATCTCTGACCAGGTAAATGTCAGTATGCGAGTCCGATCAGTCGAAGCCTTACAGATTGATGTCTTGTTCCGCTCTGGAGGAGGAAGTCAAGAAGAACGTACCTCCCGAAAAAGTGTATCTATTCCAGCAAACCTAGGGGCATGGACCGATGTCTATATCGAATTTGCACCGACTGAACTCGAGGGCTTTGATCCCGCCGATCTGAGAGATTTCTGGTTTTATCTCGATCGTGGTACGCCCAACTTTCCTGGGAATGAATTCTATATAGACCATATTGTGATTGGGGGAGCTCCAAATCCAGCCAATAACTCGCCTTGTAGCACTGAAGTGGCAGCACAAAGCTGGATGGAAAACTGGGACAATAGCAATCCGACTATTTTTGGAGGAGCAGAAACTTTAAAGTTGACTCTAACCACCACGGATTGCGAAGAGTTAAAAATTGAGGTCGCGGATCCAGCGCTAAATCCACACAGTGAATTTCGCCCAATTGTAGTCAATCCACTCACCCCTGGTGGTAGTGAGATCACCAATATTTCTGGAAATGTACAACTGGTCATTCGTGCCAGGAGTGCCGAGGAGATTCCTATTGGTGTATTGTTCAGGTCAGGAGATGGTTCTGCGGACTTTAGGACGGCCATAAAGACCCAAAATGTAGCAGGCACCTTAGAAGCTTGGACAACACTTAGGTTTGAATTCACAGCGGAAGAATTGGGAGGATTCGATCCGGAGGACCTAATAGATTTCTGGATATTCCTGGACCGTTCCAATCCTAATTTCCCAGGTAATGAGCTATACTTTGATTACATTACGATAGGAGCTCAGCTGGATACTACTGAAAATTCTCCATGTGGACTACCAGATTCTGTGGTATCCTCAGAAGAAGTGTCCGAAATACCTACCTTCACAGTATATCCTAATCCTGTTTTGGATTTGCTTCACATCAATCTAGAGCTAAATCGAAGCCTTGGGAAGCATGCTATCCTTAGATTATTTGGAGCAAGAGGAGATTTAAAGCTACAACAGCAAATCACAGCGGGGCAAAGTCAAATACGCTTGGATGTTTCTGGTTTAGCTAGAGGGATGTACTTTCTGGAAATACAATCTGATTCCGGTCGGTTTACGCGATCCATCCTGAAACCGTAGGAGAAATCCAGGCAAATCATTTAACTACTAACTTTTTCTCTGCGCGAAAACTACCTACTTCTAGGTAAAGGAAGTACAATCCGGCAGGAAGTTGGCTAACATCGATGGGTTGCTCGCCTGTAACCAGCCCACTCCATACTTGACGACCCTGCAAATCGAAGATCAAAGCCTCCATCCTTGGCTCCGTGCTGCCATTGACTTCTAGGAAGATCAATTCGTCTGCTGGATTCGGAAAGACCTGGATGTAGAAATCTTCTACCGTATTGTTACTGAAGACCAAACCGGAACAAGATGGAGTAGATGGTCCAAAAAGTACACTAAGCCCCTGACTGGAATTGAACATATCAAAGTTGCTGTGTCCTACATCTGGCACCTGGCTGATGGAATGATTTTCGCTAACTGAACTACCATAATAATGCTGCAGGTAATTGTAGTAAATAATTCCTCGTTCAAGCCGATGACTTCCCTGTAAATTAGCCGCACAAGAAAGATCCAAACTACTAGATCCTGGATCGTTATCACGTTGGCCTAATAGATAAGTAACTTGCCTGCGCTTGAATCTTGCCCGGATGGAGTCAACTCCAGAAAGACCTGGATAGGTATAAAGATCCTCTAAACCATATTTCCATTCATTAAAATCTGCACAATTGCTGCTTGGAATCGAAAACTCATCTACCGTTCCTGGGCGTCTCCTTTGTCGATCTAGATAGACATAGGAACTAGGGTTGGCAACCACGAAACGTATTTGTACCCCAAAAGCCTCGCACAAGGTTTCGCCAATCGGGGATGTGGCAGCCATTCGTTGCACCACCTGCCCTCCTGCTGAATGACCGGCTAGCGTAATTAGTTCCAGATTTGAAAACTGTCGAGTGATATGCATTATGAGACTATCTAACACAGCATAAGAAGGTATTCTGATTGGGCGAGGGTTAGCATCCTCATCCCTAGAGTTAGAACCCGCTTTCCATCCCCCATTTGTCCAATACAAATGTTCATCATCTAAGTTGTGATACTCTATATCTGCTTCAGTCAGAAATTGCGGTGCGACGATTAGCGTATGAGCAGAGAGGTCGGAGGCTTTATCCGCTGCCACTTGTATATTATTGAAGTAGTCATCTGCATTCCGATTGGTTCCGTGGATCACGATGACTGCTTTTCGGATTGTCGGGTCCAATTGGCCTAGATTGATACTGCTATATATTGGGATCTTAAGCGTGTGCCCTGCCAATTCGAAACTAAATGTAGTATTGGATACATTGGAGGTCTGTGCTACGGAGAAAGAACAGACGAGTAGAAGATAGAAAGTGATTAAAAACTTAGCGTGCATGGGTCAAAACATTTAGCGAGAGGTTAGCAGGATTTAAAAGTAGGGGTAATCTCCAATAAGCCACATGTCTCAATTGATAAAATGCTGTTCTGTAGATGCCCCAAGGTTTGTTTGAAAGTAGTCTATTAAAAGAAATGCTAATTTATGATTTTGTTTTATTTGAGAGAAAATTACGTATGAGTAAAATATTTAAACATTAATACCCTCTTTTCATCTTCAACCAAAGCCCCATCAAAAGAACTAAAGTAGCTGCCTAGTGGACCTTAAATGCAAACTAATGTCTGCGAAAAAGTGTTCTAGCGAAAATACGCTAATAGACAAGTACAATCTCTCTAATATCTGTATATTGAGCAGATCTAAAATCATCCAAATATGACCATCTTAGAAACACCTGCTGACCATTTTGAAAACTTACCGGGCTATTCTTTTGCTCCAAATTTCAAAGAGGTTGGCCAGGGCATCAAAATGCATTATGTAGATGAAGGAGATGCAAGTGCTCCTGTTGCTTTATTATTACATGGTGAGCCTTCTTGGTCTTACTTGTATCGAAAAATGATTCCGATTTTGGTTGAAGCCGGTTATCGAGCCATTGCTCCTGATTTGATCGGTTTCGGAAAATCTAGTAAACCCAGTGAAAGAAGTGACTATTCTTATCAGTCGCATCTGGAATGGCTCGGAGGATTAATTGAACAATTAGACCTCCAGCATATTCACCTATTTTGTCAGGATTGGGGTGGTTTATTAGGTCTCCGCCTAGCCTTGGATATGGAGGCAAGGTTCGATTCGATCATAGTTTCCAATACCACTTTGCCAACTGGGCAAATTCCCATGCCGCCCGCTTTCAAACAATGGAGGGACTTTTCTCAGAATGTACCTGAATTTCCAACCGGAAAGATCATCGACGGAGGGACAGCTACAAAGCTAGCTCCAGAAGTGATTGCTGCCTATGATGCTCCATTTCCCGATGAAACCTACAAAGCGGGTGCAAGGATTTTTCCTGCCTTAGTTCCAACAGAAGCTACCGACCCAGAGGCCATCAACAATCAAAAGGCCTGGGCTCAGTATAGTCAATGGCAAAAACCCGTCTTAACTCTATTTGGGGACAGTGATCCCATCATGAAGGGTGGCGATGCCTATTTCCAGAAGATAGTTCCTGGTTGCAAGGGTCAACCTCATGAGCTGATCCCGCAAGGAGGACACTTTATTCAAGAAGATCAAGGAGAACTACTAGCAGAAAAAATGGTAGCCTTCATTAAAAGCATTGCATAGTATATATGATTCATTTAATCGATCTACATTTTCAAGGCCAGCTAGAGGCCATCGCAGCTTTCTTAATCGAAACTAGTGATGGGCCAATCATAGTGGAAACAGGCCCCCATTCTACCCTACCCCGCCTAGAACAAGGCATTCAAGAAGCTGGTTTTCAGTTGACCGATGTTAAACATGTTTTCCTAACTCATATCCATCTCGATCACGCTGGGGTGGCTTGGAAGTTTGCTGAACATGGAGCTACTATATATGTCCATCCAAGGGGTTACCCTCACATGCACGATCCCAGTAAGCTTTTGAAGTCTGCCAAGATGATCTATCAGGAGCAAATGGACACACTCTGGGGTACTTTGAAACCTATACCGCAGGAACAATTGGTTTCCGTGGACAATGAGGATTCGTTCCAAATTGGGGATGTACTGTTGAAGGCTTGGCATACGCCCGGACACGCAGTGCATCATATTGCCTGGCAAGTAGGAGCTGATTTATTTGCTGGAGATGTAGCTGGAGTGAAGATTGGTACCGGGCCAGTAGTTCCACCCTGCCCGCCGCCGGATATCAATGTGGAAGACTGGAAGCAGTCTTTGCAGATCATTCGAAAACTTGCGCCGGAAAGAATCTGGCTGACTCATTCCCAATCTATTTCGGATGTTGATACACATATAAATGAATTGGAGAAGCGGCTGGTGGATTGGGCAGAATGGCTGAAGCCCAAGGTGTTGACAGAAGAACTAGATAATGGAGTTTTAATGAAAGACTTTGAAGCCTTTGTGTTGAAGGAATTCAAAAGTATGGACTTAGAACCTCAGGTGTTGATGAGATATGCAGTGGCGAATCCTGCTGGTATGAGCGCGCTTGGGTTGAAAAGATATTGGGTTAAAAAACAGCAAAGAGAATTAGGAGGCAGGTAAAAAACGCTTTCCTGTTTCAATTACAAATTTCAACAATTCTACTTCAGGAAGAGCAGTCTGAGTTGATTCTTCAGCTTCGACCTCTTCCTGTAGAGTTGGTTGCAATTTCAATTCGATTGCATTCCCTTCTCCTACGCCTTGCTCCGAGGCAGCAACAGATTGTAGAAAAATGTATGAACCAACGCTCATCAATACAATCACAAACAATCCTAATAGTCGAGTATTTATCGCTTTCATGTGTTCCTTTAGATGTAATCCCAATAATTATCTAACCGTGTAGCGAAATTAAGAATGAATGTCTGCATTTGCTCTGATTTTCGACATTTCTTCCGAAAAAATCGACAAAAGGAAGCATTCTTCTATTAACGCTAGCAAAATAAAGACGATTGAGTTCCAAAAAAGGTTGCAGAACGGGTTCCTTTTTTGAAAAATTATTTATTGGCTAGGAGATTAATGAGGAATCAGGAATGGCTTCGATGAGTTTTTGAGTATAAGATGTTTTTGGCTGCTGGTATACCTCATCTGCCAAGCCTTCCTCCACTACCCTACCCTCTTTCATTACCAACATGCGATCGGCCATGAACTTCACAACCGATAGATCATGCGAAATAAAGATATAGGACAAACCTCGCTCTTCTCTAAGTTCGGTCAATAAGTTCAAAATCTGCGCTTGTACGCTCACATCCAAGGAAGAAACCGATTCATCACAAATCAGAAAATCTGGTTCCACGGCCAGGGCTCTAGCAATCGCTACCCGCTGCCGCTGTCCTCCAGAGAACTCATGAGGGTAGCGAAAGAAATGATCTGGCTCTAGCCCCACTTTCTCCAGTAAGTGTATTGTTTTTTCCTTTCTTTGAGCGGACGTCAGGTTTGAAAAATACTGCTCCATCGGCTCAGCAATAGCATGACCAATCATCTTCCGCGGATTAAGGGAAGCAAAAGGGTCTTGGAATACAATCTGCATTTTCTTCCGGAAGGGCCGCATTTCTCGTTCATCAAGAGCGCTGAGGTCAGCATTATCGAAGATGATTTGGCCACTCCGAGCTGGGATAAGCTTGATCAAAGTCTTTCCTAGGGTAGTTTTGCCACAACCAGATTCGCCCACCAATCCTATGGATTCTCCTTTCTTCATCTGAAAACTTACATTATCAACTGCCTTTACAAAATCTACCGGCTTCCCCCAGAAATTCTTTTTACTAGGATACCAGGTTTGTAATGCTTTGACAGATAGAATGACCGGATTGTCCTCCAATTTTGCTAGATGGGATTGGTAGTCTGCCTTCTCATAAACCTGAGGAGCTGGGGGTTCACCATCATTAGCCTGAAAGTCAGCTATGGTTGGCAGTCGCTTTAGTCTTCGATCCAAGGGCGGTCTGCAGGCAAGCAATCCTTGGGTGTAGGGGTGCTTCGGCTGTTTAAGGATATTCTCTTTAGGGCCTCGTTCAACTATTTCTCCCTTCCGCATCACCAATACTCGATCCGCGATTTCCGAAATCACGCCTAAATCATGAGATATGAAGAGAATACCAATGCCAAGTTCCTTCTTGAATTCAATCAATAACCTCAAGATTTCCTGCTGCACCGTAACATCCAATGAGGTGGTTGGCTCATCAGCTATAATTAGGTCCGGAGTGGTAGCGATGGCCATGGCAATCATAATCCGTTGCTTCTGTCCTCCAGATAACTGATGTGGATATGCGCTGTAAATGCGTTCTACATCTGGTAACTTTACCTGTTCGAATAATTCATAAACTTTCAACTGCGCAGCCTTCTTGGACATACCCTCATGCAACATTAAGACTTCCGCTACTTGTTGGCCACAGGTATGTACCGGATTTAAGGAGCTCATGGGATCCTGAAAAATCATGCTGATTCTATTCCCTCGGATTCCTTGCAACTCTAGCGGTGATAGTTCATTGATACGTAGAGGTTTATCTTCCTCCAGGAAGAGATCGATACTTCCAGACTTCCAGACGGCAGATGATGGCAACAACTGTAAAATAGATAGTGCTGTCATGGATTTGCCAGAGCCTGATTCTCCAACAATTCCTAATGCTTCCCCTCGATACAGGTCGAAAGAACTGCCCTTCAATGCCTCCAACTCACCATCTGCTGTAGGAAAACTGATGGCAAGCTTCGAAACGCTCAATAATTTGCGTTGGTTATTCATGTCCTACCCGTATCTCAATTTTACCTCCATTGATCTCCAGCTTGAGGTCTTCCAAATTATCCAGCCATTCTACCATATCTGTGCCAAGGAAAATTCTCCTCCAACCATTACCCAAGGTTTCATTCTGATACTCTTTGTCCAGCTTGAAGCGGAGTAGTTGATTCTTGGAGCAAACCAGGCTGGTGGCCACCTTCTCCTCAATACATTTATATTTAATCAGCAGGTAGAGCAAATCAATAATGATGTCTTCATTTTGGTCGTCCCCCTTATCGAAATCTGGGATTTTATCCAACATGCTACGCTCCTCCGTCGTCTCTTTCAATTGATACAAATCGACGAAAATATCACCTAATTGATCCGTAATTTTATCAGGTATTCTGCGGTTTTTCTTCAATGCATCTTTACCAGCCCCAACATTCCGCACGATGTGGTTGATCATCTTGCTGGGCAAGACCATTTCCTTACTATGGTTTCGGCGTTCAGCGGTTTGGACCCTCCACTTCGTCAAACGAAGAAAGAACAACTTCTCCTTCTTCGCTAAAGATTTGATCATATTGCTATTAATCGCCTCATAGTAAGGTGACTTTTCGTAATATGAAGCGGTTTCCAGTTTACCAAATTCTTCTTTAGCCCATGCTGTCCGGTTAAGCTTTTCCAACTTATCACTAGCTTTTCTCCACAACCTGTACAAGGGTAGAACATCCTCTAAAGCGTAGTTCAGCTGTCTTTGTTGAAAGGGTCGAGCCTCCCAATCCGCCACTGCATAACCCTTCTTTAAGTGCCATCCAAGCTCGGTCTCCACTAACTTACGAAAAGAGATGGGATATCGATAACCTAAGAAGCCCGCTGCGATTTGTGTATCGAATACATTCTTGGGTACCGTACCAAAAAGATTGTTCAATAATCTGTAATCATTATCTCCGGCGTGTGTAATCTTACAGATTTTCGCATCTTCCATTAAAGAGAGGAAAGGATCAAGCTTTCCACATTCGAAGGGATCGATAAGATAGTTACCGTTTTCGGTGGCTACCTGAATTAGACAGAGCCTTGGCCAGTATCTTTTTTCACCAACAAATTCGGTGTCAAAGCATAGCCACGGTACCGTCTTGTTATCTTGATAAAACTGATCAAGTTGTACGGAGGAATCTATAAATTGGTAGCTTCTGTTGTTTGAATTTGACATGAACACTTTTAAATTCGACAAAAATTTCCGCAGGGGTGCAGCACAGTTGACATCAGTTTCAAGAGGCGATATCTGCAACCATAGGTCCCAACCCTAGCACGGAATCGTATCCGTGCATCAAAGAAGCCGAAAGAGGCTTCCAAAGCATGAACGAATGCTCTTGGCTTTGAATGAGGCGGTAGGACTTTTTTCAACCTTGATCTTAATCCAGCTGGAACCGATTCAAGTTTTCTCGCAGCGGATGTTTTGCAGGCGCAAGCGTACTCAAAATCCGCAGATTCAGCTCTATTTTGTCTGGATGAGACCAAAGGGAAAATGCGAAAGTCCGAAAATAATTTGGGACTCAATAATTTGGCCCCAAATTATCCTTCCCGGACATAAAAATGTAGAGAAAAATGTTAATTTTTCTATTTATATGATAATGCCCGTGTCTATTGCAACGTTTTGGAGTCTTAAGAGTATGTCAAACATCTTTACCCACATTACAAATTAGAAAAGAAGAATAATCTTCGATAAAACTTTAGGTACGATGAAAATTGTAAAGCGCATATTAATTGCCCTTCTTGTGCTCATCATATTACTCGTCGGCACTGCAATTGCGGTTCCTATTCTCTTTAAGGACAAGATTGTAGCTACGGCCAAAGAGGAGATCAACAAGAGTGTTAAAGCAGAAGTTGATTTCTCAGATGTTGATCTATCCCTGTTCAAAGGTTTTCCACACTTGGTCTTCAGTCTGAAGGATCTTTCTGTTACAGGTATCGAAACCTTTGAGGGGATTAAACTCCTGGAAGGAAAGTCTATTGATTTCAAGTTAGACATCATGTCCGTGATCAAGAGTAGTAGTCCGATCAAAATCAAGTCAGTCAATCTTATCGAGCCAGCGATCAATATCCTGGTTCTAGAAGACGGGCAAGCCAATTACGACATAACCTACCCTACGGATGAAAGAATTACGGAAACAGCTAATGAAACCGATTATAGTGGTGTACTGATCCAATTGGAAAAGTACCTGGTGGCCGATGGAGATTTTGTCTTTGATGATCGTAGTATGGGTGTATATGTAGCAGCGAATAAGATCAACCATAATGGGTCTGGTCAATTCACAATAGATAATTATGACCTGGATACCAAAACGACGGTTGACGAGCTAAGTATCCAATATGGAGATATCGGGTACTTAAAGAAGGCCTCTACCGCCTTGGATGCAGTTGTTAATATTGACCAGAAGACCAGCACCTATACCTTAAAAGAGAATAAGCTGCGTTTGAATGAGTTAATATTACAAGCTACTGGTTTTGTTCAGTTAGCCGAAGCGGATGATATCAAAATGGATCTCTCCTTTAGCTCTCCCCAGAATGAGTTTAAGCAGTTGCTCTCCATGATCCCTAACGCTTACATTGAAGGCTATGAGGACGTAAAAGCAGATGGCCGCTTTGCCTTCGATGGCAATGTCAAGGGAACTTTTAATGCGGAAAAGGAATTACTCCCAGCCTTCAAGGTCAACTTTGAAGTCGCAGATGCAGACGTAAAATATCCTGACCTTCCACTAGGCATTAACGGGATTAATACAGCCGTCAAGATCAATAGTCCAAGTAGCGATTTAGATCAACTACAGGTGGACGCCAATACCTTCAAAATGCAGATCGGGACCAATCCGATCTCGGGGCGATTTAGTTTGCGAACACCAATCAGCGATCCTGCGGTGAACGCAGCGGTAAAGGGGCGTTTGGATTTGGAGGAGTTGGGCGCAGCATTTCCAATTGAAGGTATAGAAACCCTCAACGGACTGATTACCGCGGATGCGACAGTGAACACCCGAATGTCAGCCATAGATGCTGGAGCCTATGATCAAGTAGACATGAGTGGAACCATGCAGATTGATCAGATGAACTACAAATCTGCTGACCTTCCGTTGGTGATGATCAAAACCTTGGATGTCAACTTTACACCCCAAAATGTACAGATCAAAGATTTTCAAAGTCGCTTGGGTCAAAGTGATCTCAAGGCCCAAGGGTATATAGACAATATTCTAGCCTATTTTTCTCCTAAGAAAGCAATGACTGGGAAGCTTCGCGTTCAATCGGATTTCTTTGACACCAATGAATGGATTCCTGCTGAAGAAGAGGTAGAGACTCCATCTGGTGAAGAGGATGTTGAGGAAGTGGCGCTGGAAGTTTTCGATCGCTTCGATTTTCAAATTGAAGGAGCATTTAGAGAGATAGCATACGACGTATATACCCTAACTGATACCTACGTTTTGGGAGAGGTCGGACCGCAAGTATTGAAGGCAGATGAATTGAGAACCAAAATTGGATCTAGTGATTTTTCGGCCACCGGAACCATTCTTCACGTTTTTGACTACCTGTTTGACAATGGTACACTGAAGGGAAATATCGTCGTCAATTCCGGCCTAGTGGATCTCAATGAGTTCATGGAGATGCTCGATACAGAGCCAACGGCTAAGGCAACGGCAGCAGAAGAGGAACCCCTGGAAGTTGTTCCTGTTCCAGAACGTATGACAATTGATGTAAATGCAAATGTGGATCGCGTCAAATACACCAATATGGTGTTGAAGGATGTGAAGGGGCATTTAGTAGTAGATCAGCAGGCTGTAGTCTTGGAAAATGCTACCAGCGAAACGCTTGGGGGACGTATGAACATCAGTGGCAGTTATGATACCAAGGATGTAGAAGCTCCTACCTTCTCTTTTAAATATGACTTGGAGCAGCTGGAATTCGCAGAGGCGTTCAACACCTTGAATACCTTTAAGGCATTAGCCCCTATTGGACAATTTATTAAAGGTAACTTCAACTCTACCATGATTATGGATGGAGTGCTTGGGCAGGATCTGATGCCTAATCTTCAATCGCTGAACATCGAAGGATTTTTGCAGACGGTCCATGGGGTTATCTCCGGATTCAAACCTTTAGAGGCGGTTGGCAATGCGTTGAATTTAAAGGCCTTGACCAAGGAGATAGATCTGGGTGGAACCAAAAACTGGTTTGAGTTGAAAGACGGAACTTTGGAGCTGAAGGAATTTGATGTAGATATGGACGATATTGCGATGAAAATCAGCGGATCTCATGGGCTCGATCAAAGTATGAATTACAACATCAAAGCTAAGATTCCTAGGACACTGCTTGAACAAGGGGCGGTTGGTCAAGCCGTTGATCAAGGATACGGCCTATTGCAGTCACAAGCTTCAAAACTCGGATTCAACATAAAGAAGAGCGAGTTTGTCAATGCTATGATCAATCTAACCGGCTCCTTGACGGATCCGAAGGTAAAGCTGAATCTATTGGGCGGAGACGGTGAAACCAGCTTGGCGGAGGCAGGAAAAGAAGCACTACAAGAGGAGATCAATGAGCAGAAAGAGGCACTACAGGAGCAAGCAGAGGAGAAATTGCAAGAGGGGAAAGACATCGCACAGGAAAAAGTGGATGAGGTAGTAGATTCCGCCAATACGGTCATCAACGAGAAAGTAGATCAACTAAAGGAGGATGCTAAGGAGAAAGCAGATGAGTTGCTCAAAGAAAAACTCGGGTCTGCCCCCGGCAACTTGATTGACTCTACGGCTAATGATTTGCTAAAGAATACTGGAACCCAAAACGCAGTGGACAGCATCAAGAACCATCTCAATAAGTTCAATCCTTTTAAACGAAAGAAGAAAAAGAAAAAGAACTAAATTTTCGCTGGGCAGACCATACCTAGTCGGCTATGGTCTGCCCGAAGCAGAGAATGTATCCATTAATATCTTCTAGATCAAAATCTCGATTTCCATAATCTGTAGTTTCCAGTTCCCGAATAATGCTAAGCTCCCGCTCCACACATTTTTGATATAAGTGCTCTACATCCTCCACCCATACATAAGCATCCCAAGCCTGCTTCCCAGAAGGCTCCCAGCCCGCCTGAACAAAAGGTTGACGATTGGGACGCATCAGCTGAGGTTGAGATAAAGCTCTAAACATTAAGGTGACACCAGCTCTACTTAGCATGGCAAAATGTGGTGGGTCGCCCACCCAATCTAACGTGAAATCTAGTTTCTCTTGATAGAATTCAATGGTCTTCTCCATGTCTTCAACAATCCATTGTGGGGCAATTCCTTTCATCATAAGGTAGGATTTTTGAGATACTTGTTATCTTGACTCAAGATGAAGAATAACAAGGTGTATCTAGGTTTGGGAACAGCCGCAATTGGCCGGCCGCAGTATATAAATATCCGTGAAAAAACAACTAAAACCGATTTTTCCCTGGAAGAATTTAGGAATCAAGGCTTCTCCCTTCTCCAACAAGCCTATGAAATGGGAATTCGATATTTTGATACGGCGCCTGGTTACGGAATGGCAGAAAACCTCTTGATTGAATGGCTGAAGACCATCGAAGATCCGCAGGTAGAGGTAGCCACCAAATGGGGATACACCTACACGGCTAATTTTGATCCAAATGCTACCCAACATGAGGTCAAAGAACATTCTCTCGCTAAGCTGAACGAACAATGGGCAACATCCGTTCAGCTCCTCCCCTATTTGACGACCTACCAGATTCACTCCGCTACCTTCGAAACCGGCGTTTTAGAAAACGAGGGAGTGCTACGTAGATTGGCACAACTCAAAAAAAATCAAGGCTTGGTCATTGGTTTGACCAGCACCGGAAGTAATCAATTGCAAGTTCTTCAGCAGGCCTTAAGCATTCAAATAGAAGGCGTACCTCTGTTTGATGCTTTTCAGGTCACTTATAATGTCTTGGATCAAAGTTTAGCAGCCATTTTGGAAGAAATGGGTAGACAGCACAAAAGAATCATTATAAAGGAAGCGCTAGCCAACGGTAGAGTTTTCCCTAATCCAGACTACCCACATTATGCTGAGCTATACCGGATACTCAATGAAATAGCAACTCATCATAGTGTTGGGATCGATGCCATTGCCCTCCAATTTTGCCGTCAGACAGTCCGACCTTTTACCGTATTGAGTGGAGCATCGAATGCAACCCATTTATTGAGTAATTTACAGATGGAAGAGATAAAACTATCCGATGAAGAAATTCGATTACTGAAAGACCAAGCTGTTTCTGCAGCGTTTTATTGGGAAGAAAGAAAAGCATTAGACTGGAACTAAACTACTCATCCCAGCAAGCATGGAAACAAAAAAAACAAGTACTAATACAAAAAAAATGGAGGGAACACCGCTTCCTAAGGTAAATATGGAAACCTACCTCCGTACTCCTGATCGCTATGAGCTTCGATCAGGACAGGAAGAGGCTGCACCTTCCTGTCCCTATGGAAATAAATACCAATGGATCGGTTTTGATAAAGAATTGCAAACTTACGTTCGATTCACAAAGTCCGTATTTAAGAAGTTGATCCAGCAGCAAACGGACTAGCCGACAGTAGATTGGCGGATCATTATAACTGTAGTTCGATCACATCGACCCACAATTGCTTACGATCCTGGTTCTCCGCAAAGGACTGCAACAGGAAATCTTTATCATACCCAACTTTTCGATTAAAGTATAATTTCCCATTCACGAATACCTTCACCTTACGATCCAGATTCACCATCTCGGGAGAAATATTGATTGACAAAGATTTGATTCGGGAGGTTTTTAATTCAAAAGTATTGTTCTTATATCTTGCTTCGACCTTACCAGATTTTCTAGGGAAATTAAAGGCCTTTTTGTTCACTTCTAGTACGATCAAGCTGTCTCTATCGTCATAATCTAGCCATTCTCTGATCCTGAAATTCACCGGGGCGTGCCACGCTGCCATGGTCTGTGAGGTGTCGAGCTTTATATTATCCAACCAGTCTATTGCTCCATATTGGTCATCGTCGAATTCCCAGTTAATTTCTTTAGGAAAGGGGTCTCTTGTTCTCTTTAACAAATCTGAAAATAACACTTGATGAGCAGGCTTTGATTCATCGAAGGCAGGGAACCAGTGCGGGAAGCCATTATATCGATGGTCTTCATAATCAATCGACAAGGCCTTCATCAATGCCGTCAAGGTATCATTGGCGGCAGTTGGATAATAGTAGTCCTGATCCGTTGAAAAATTGATAAAGGAACGATTGCGGGTATTTTCAACGAAAGTGCCGCCTGTGAAGACCTTCGGATAGGTATTAAAGCCGTAGAAGCCTGCAAATAAGGTAGGTTGTTTTACTAGATAGGAGAAAGAACCCGTAGCCCCATTCGAGTGACCACTAATAAAGATCTTATTATCATCTATATGTATACTCTGCTTAATCTGCTTGACAATCGTTGGGATGAGGAAAAATCCATCGTCTGGAATCATCCAGTTGAATTGCTTACTCCCGCTTGGAAATACCAGAACAACCTCATGCTTATCTGCAAATTCAGTGTAGAATCGATTCCAACCACCTAGGATACTTTTGGTCTGATAATCCGCAAATTCATTGTACCTAACTGCCCCATGCAAGAAGATTAGCATGGGATAAGATTTGGCAGGGTTATAGTTGTCGGGTAAATGAACAAAATAGGAAGTCAGTAAGGTATCTTTTACGGGAAATGAAATCGAGTAATCACTTTGAGATTTAGTAAGATAGGGGTTCCATTTCTGTAATTGTTGGTATAGCTCCTTTCCATCTAGGTTTCCGTTGATTCCATATCGATCTTTTACCCGGAGGAACTCCTCTCTCTTACTTTTCAGGTCCTGATAAAATTTCTTTTTTCGTCCTAATGCCTTAAGGGTCAATTTTTCCCAGCGGGGATCTTCTAAAAGATTCTTGTATTCTGAATTGGCGTACTCGCCCACTACATAAGCCCAGCCTGGCGTCCCATACTCATCTTCTTCAATTTCGTATACGGGCTGCAAATACGTGAAGGCCTTATCTAGTTCTTGGAGTTCCCCGGCGAGAACAGAAGCTTTGTAAAGTCCAAGATGATCGATACTATCAGGGAAACGCTCAAAAGCAGTTTCGTAGAGAGACAAGGAGGCACGATAACCAGCCGTATCTTTGGCTTCCCACATCAAGGACAAAGCCCGCTCGGTGAGGCTAGAATAAGATTCCTGTGTAAAAAGTAAGCAAGAGTAAAATTGTAGAAGTAATAGGCAGTAGACGTTTTTCATTTTCTCCTTTTTAGGACAAAACTAGGGGTCCTAAAAGGCAAATCCTTGTAAAAATGGGACATGCCTTACTTCACAATATGCCAGAAGGTATCTTCATTTCCTAGAAGCGTACCTTTCCTCAAAAACTGGTTTGGAGAATTATGGGTCAGGTCCTTGAAGGCCTTATTGAGATGAGCTTGATCCGCATAATTAAGTTCGTAGGCCAGCCGGGTAAAACTCTCCGTGGGGTTATCAAAAAGCTTCATTTCCAATAACTTCCGAAGTAAAATGATTCGATGAAACTTCTTAATGGAAACGCCGAAATGGCCTTTAAATAGGCGATTCAAATGCCTTCGGCTAATACTCAATTCCGCCGCCAAATGCTCCACTGAAAACTCCTCAAAATTTGAGAAAACATGTTGGACAGCTTTTTCTAAAGTGGCGTGCTCAAAGGCTTGGAAGCGCTTAGCCAAAAATTCATCAAGGAGCAGCCCAATCGTACGTGAATCTTGGGTCTCGAACAATTGGTTGAGTTCCAGCGGACGAAAGAAGGGGTAGTCGACGATGTAGTCAGCGAAATTCAATTTCCGGAAAAATTGTTGAATGCCAAGAACATGAAAAACAATAACTATGCGATGCACTTTTCCTACCTGCCTCACAGTCAAAACCTCTTCCCTTACTGGAGTGAATATTTGGAAGGGCGGAGCGCTAGCATCGTAGATCATATCCCGATTGCTCGCACGGACATGAGATCGATATATTGATATCGTGTTATTATGATGAGGGAAGCACTCAAATTCCGTCAAGCTATTGTTTGGTTTTACATCTAAGTAGTAGTAGTCAACACACTGCGCTATCCGCTGATCCAGAGGCTTGATGGTCTCAAAAGTGTTCGTCATGGAGCGTCAAAGTTTCTCAAATTCATGTCCCAGCAGAATGACTAATGGGGTCATTGTTTAAGCCAAAATAAGTCTTTTTATAATAAGGACTGTATAACCGGCTGGAGGTTGCAAAAAAAGAAAGCCCCGGATGTTAACCGAGGCCTTCCTGAAGCTTAATTCAACTATCATATTGCCTAACTC
>ENA-UENX01000174-UENX01000174.1-marine-metagenome-genome-assembly--contig:-NODE-174-length-34388-cov-148.911716_pt1 | contig 34388 bp, 21 predicted proteins | sample MGYA00237875_ERZ529327 | MGnify/ENA primary metagenome ERZ529327 (study PRJEB26372, sample SAMN05368347) | marine metagenome | biome: cultured habitat; feature: ocean water; material: water; isolation... | reverse complement strand
ATAGAAAGTATTTAAGGACAACGATTATATTACCATTGCCACACTTTCTTGATGCACTACCAAGGTTTTCAAGTTGATAACTAGTGGGCATTATTTGTTTTAAGCTAGAAATTTAATTTTTGTCCTTGGGAGAAACTATTATTTACAGGACTTACACAAAGACACTCTATATAGCTTATACTAAATAGAGCGACCGCATAAAAATTTATGGTGATCGCTTGAAAAAGAACATAATCATAACTAATACTAAAGATAGGATAGTACCATTAGTTTTGGCTCTATCATATATGGCTAATTGTAAGTAAATAATTTTTGCTTAAATACCCTGATTATTGTAGAATAATATTACTTTTAATTTGAGCTAATCAGATAAGTTTTAACTACATTGATTATTGTCAATATTTGCTCAAATCTAATACAAGTTAAAACATAGTAAATTTAGCGAGTCACTTAGAAAATATTAGCTATGAAACAATAAATTATTATTGAAGAAGATAAAATTTTGATGCTCAGGAATTAGGTCAAAATTTTCAAAAATAAATAGTAATTCAAACAGATGTTTATTTAATCTTTAATGATACAGTTTTCAACACAGAATATGGTAGTGAAATTAGGTTAATGCGATGACAATATAGTGGTAATGATCATAAAGTAGTCTGTGGTATAATTTAAGAGTAAATTGTATATATTTAAATCCAAAGATAGAGTAATTTTAGATAATATATTATCATATTTATGACCCAGATAGTGAGAAAAAAATAAAAATAGCTCATGGGTAGAAAATGATATTAAATTTAGTAAATTAAGAATAAGTTTAGTATTTGAAACTTTATTAATGGAGAGTTGGTATGCAACACAAAGATTAATGGTATTGGTAGATAATATGCCAAAAATTTATTACTGTCCTTGAAAAATAAATCCAGAGCTTAGATGAGATTAGAGGTTTGGAAAAATCTAAAAATATTGGATAATTAAGTTAGAGTGAATCGGAAAAAATATCAGGTAAAATTATTAAAATTAAAGGTTTTCTAAAAGATAAAAAAGTTCAGCTCCATACGGGAAAATGTTTCTAGCAACATGACAGAATACATTGTAACAGCTGTAGAATTTGAGTCTCAAGCCAGATGGAAGAGCGAAGAATTTTACACCAGAATTAAGCAATTAACGAATACAGAGTTTTGTCAATGCAGTCTTTGGTCAAATTCAAAAAACTATGTAGCCTATGCTCTGTTAGTTTGGAGTTTTCTCAAGAGGTTAGCAGTGAAAATAGGAAAAACTATTTACATAGTTAAACATGAATTACTCTCAGACTATTTGAGCCAAGAATTGAAGAAGCCCACAATACAATTCAGGGCTCGCAATGATTTTTTAATTATTTTTTACTCTAGTTTTAACAATGGTAATTTTCTTGAAGCGATCGCTATAAATTTTAAAGGGTTCGCTCTATTTAGTATACGCTGTATATAGTGTCTTTGCGTAAGTTCTGATTCAGTATCTTTGTTCTCCATTAATTCTAGAAACTAGGATACTAAAATCATCTTAGCAGTAGTATGAAAAAAAACAATATACATTATTAAAATTAAACTCCTAAAATATGCGTTATTCATTTTTTTAAAGCTTAATTAAAATGGTAAATTTAGTTAAATTAATTAGGGAATAAAGATGATTTTTAAAGGTATTTAATTAGTTATCTCTAGGGATTAGAAAGAACAGTCTCTAATCCTCATAACACAATTACTTAAGCTGTTTCTGAACACCGATATTTTTTTTAGTGCAGGATCTGAGTTAAATAGTGACAAATTTCAACACCAACCTACCTACAGTGTTTTGAAAATCAAATAAACACTATATATGGATTGTGTAGATATTATATTCCTGTAGGATGTAGGGTTTATTGATAATTAGCTCAAATTTATTGACAATATGGGCCGTTCCAGTATCTTACAATTAATAACTTATTTGTAAACTTAACTAAAAATTTTATATAACAAAGCTTTGAGTAATTTCAAGCCTAATGAACTATAACTCCCATTACTTAAGTATGGTAAGGATAAGAGCATAAAAATATTTACTTTATAAATTAGGAATAATAAGCAATGCTAGAAGCTCGCATTAAAAATTAGCTAAGGTTTCTTTTTCGCTTTGGGAAATAAAAAACGACATGAAAAGTGGAGCTTTGAGCAATCAGCTATTTTTTTAACACTACATCTACTCCATTTATATAAGTCCTGATATATGTAACTTAATCTTGTAATTTTATGCATAGACATGGTAAAAATTAATTCCCAAAAATTTAAGTAGATAAAAAAAAGCTAAAGAGTAAATTTTAATGACTCTAAAATACTAGTAATCAGAGTAGAATTACTAACTCTCAATGGCCGGAAATCATTTTCGAGGAGTGTTAAATTTAACTTATCATCATCATACAAGGCAAATATAAATTCTCATAAACATTCAGGTGTAGATAGTAGGGGGCTTATCAATTCAAAAGTATTCTTGATTGATTACACTTAAAGGAGCAGGGTGAGCCAAACAAGTAAGTTAAATCTACAAAGATTGATTATTTATTTTAACTCGACCTTCGCTAATAGACTAAATAGATATAAATATTGTAGGAGAATTAAAATAAAACCTCTCCACCAGGAGATCAAACTTTGATTCTTAATTCTTTATAAACTAAGCAATTAGAGATAAATAACAATGAAAAATACAATGGGCAAAGTATTTTGGAAACAACCTTTAACTTATTTATTACTACTAGCAGGAGCAGTCGGAGCATTATTAGGTGAGCGACTAATATTACAGACAAGTAGCTCTCCAGAAAACTCAAGTCAGCTTACTGAACTATCAGTGACTCAATCTCTTAGCAAAACTGATAATACTTCTAACTCAGAAAAGTCCACTTGGTTACCAGTTAGAGCCCCCATTTCCAATAGCAATTTTATTGTAAATGCAGTCCAAAAAGTTGGTCCAGCAGTAGTCAGGATTAATGCTTCTCGAGCTGTCAGCCAAAGACCTAATATGTATGGATTTAGGGTACCAGAAGATTTCTATGGTTTTGAATTACCTAGATCGCGTAATAGTCCAATTGAGCAAGGAACTGGTTCTGGTTTTATCATCAGTTCTGATGGTAATATTCTTACAAATGCTCATGTTGTCGAGGGTTCAACTACTGTAGAAGTGGTCCTTAAAGATGGTCGTCGCCTTCAAGGTAAAGTTTTGGGCACAGATTCTCTAACTGATGTAGCAGTAGTTAAAATTGATGCTGGTAGTCTTCCAACTGTTAAGATCGGAGATTCAAATAATCTGCAACCTGGAGAATGGGCGATCGCTATTGGCAACCCCCTAGGTCTAGATAATTCTGTGACGGTGGGCATAATTAGTGCCACAGGTCGTTCTAGTAATGATGTGGGTGTTCCAGATAAGCGGGTAGGATTTATTCAAACAGATGCTGCAATTAATCCTGGTAATTCTGGTGGTCCTCTGTTGAATCAAAATGGTGAGGTAATTGGCATTAATACAGCTATTATTGATGGTGCTCAAGGTTTAGGATTTGCAATTCCTATTAATAATGCTCAACAAATTGCTAAACAATTAATTAAGGTAGGTAAAGCAGAACACGCTTATTTAGGTATTGCTATGCAAACTCTTACACCAGAACTTAAGCAAGAACTGAACCGAAATTTCAATACAAATATGTTTAGTGACCAAGGGGTATTAGTAATACAAGTTGTTCCTGGTTCTCCTGCTGATAAAAGTGGTTTAAAACCAGGGGATATAATTCAAAGAATTGATAATCAAACTATTACTACATCTGAAAATGTACAGCAAATTGTTCAGAACAAAACAGTAGGTAGTTTGTTGGAATTAGAAATTAATCGGAATGGTAAAAGCTTGAATTTGGATGTACGAACTGGAAATTTACCACCTAGAAGATTCAGAGGATAGTTTGGAAATTATAATGAAAGAATCTTTTAAAATATTATTCATAGAGACAAGTCTGACAGAGATATTGTTGTGAGGATGAACTAGCACAAAGTTAAAGATGAATAAATACACAAAATTAATTATACATTTTGTTAAGCTTAATCTCTTATACTATATATCTCACATAAAATTAGCCGATGCTTGCATGAGTGTTTAAGTGCTTAACATTCACAGTTCAAAGAAAAAAATAGAATGTATAGTTGCAGCTAAACTAGGTAAAGATGATGATTTGACTGGCCTCTATTTATTTCTTTTTTTTGATGAGTATGGATAATAAACTAGACAATGGGAAATTATTCCCATAACTATTGCGAGCCTTGGCTTACAGCTATCTCAAGATTAGAAACTTTCAATCTTAACTGTAAATGGTGTAAGCAAAGTCCTATCATACTTTCAGCCTTTAAAGTTAATAGTTTTTTAGGATAACTTTGTACTCTCCAGTAATAAAAATTAGTGGAGGAAAAAATAATGGAAGTCTTACAAGTAGCTCAGTTAGGCAATAAGATATTACGATATCAAGCTCAAACTGTTAATAATATTTTGGATCAAAATGTACAGCAACTAATTGATAATTTAATTTTTACAGTAATTGAAACAAATGGTGTGGGAATTGCTGCTCCACAAGTTTCAATTAGTGATTGCTTATTTATTATTGCCTCAAGACCAAATATTAGATATCCCAATGCTCCAAAAATGGAGCCAATAGCTATGATAAACCCTAGATTAATATCTCATTCAGAAGATAGAGTCAAAGGATGGGAAGGTTGTTTAAGTATACCAGGAATTAGGGGTTTAGTACCAAGATATAGAGTAATAAATGTAGAATATACTAATCGAGAAGGAAAACTAGAAAGACAAGAATTAACAGATTTTGTTGCTAGAATTTTTCAGCATGAATACGATCATTTAGAAGGTCTAGTATTTTTAGATCGTGTAGAAAGTACCACAGATTTAATCACAGAAGATGAATATCAGAAACAAATTATTCAATTAAGGAATTAGGATATAGGAATTAACAGAGCATTTCCGTAGTATTCAGCAAAATCTTTATAGCAATAGAAAAAAAGCTTAGGACGCTGAATTATTCCAGATTTGGGAAAAGCCAAAATTGATGTCTTAACCTATGCTTGGACTGCTATACCTTTCTATTCCTTAACTTGTCAGTCTCTGCCAGAAGTCTCACTACAAATGATAGCTAAGACTTTGACCTTCTTTAGAGCAACTTCGGGGATTAATGCTAAGTCTCTAACCCGTTGCCTAGGTTGTCAAACCAACAACAAGGTGGTAAGAATTTCACTTACAAAGATGTAAGAGTTATCTATAAATCTAGGTTTTCCTCATATATTGATTTGGGAAAGCCTTTTATACCTAATTTTATTGGTTTAGTAGGCAAGGATTTAAACATTTGATTTGATAACTTGACTCTTCCTTGAAAGTTTAGTAAATAGCACTTTTTATTTTTCTCAGGTACAATTTTTCCCTATTTCCTATTTTCTGTTCTCTATTTTCTACTTCCTATTCTCTATTCCTTAAAAATCTATAATTCCTCAAATGAAAATAAGATTTATATCAATCAGCTCATTGGTTATGCCAAAATTCTATACTTATAAAGTTTAGGAAAGTCGAATATTTGACCATAGCCCAAGAAACTTCAATAGCTACTTAACTATTTTCAAAGAACTGCAACAATGATAAGATTGTTTTATAAAATTTTGGGCTGGAAACTAAATATCTTCTATAGAGTTTTGTTCAGGGGTATTCGGGGGAAACCTTGTAAAATTTATTAACCATTCCTCTTCTGATAAATTTTGATTAATTGTCATCAAATATTCTTACAATTATATCAAATTATTATCAGTGCCTCTATCCCGAAATATTGCACATTTTTTTCTTAGTCTTTGCTGTTGCAAATATTTAATAAATTCAATAATGATTTAGGATTGCTATATATCTATAATCATTATCAAAGAATAATTATCATTGCTTAAATGTGGGAATTTAGAATGACAATTTTCTTTGACGTTCAAACCAAATTTTTTCCCTTATATAGCAGGTTGTGTAAAAATCCCATACTTAAAAAGTTTTGGAAAATAGTTCAAAATAGTAAATAAATTGAGGAAATATTTATGAGTATTAATCTCAGCAAGGGTGAAAGAATTAGTCTATCTAAAGAAGCGCCTGGAATGAAAAAAGTTGTAGCAGGTTTAGGATGGGATGTAAATGTTTCAGATACAGGTTCAGATTTTGACCTTGATGTTTCTGTGTTTATGTTAGGAGCAAGTGGCAAAATTCCTCAAGAGAAATACTTTGTTTTTTACAATAATCTTAAATCTCCTGATGGTTCAGTAGAGTCTATGGGAGATAGTCGTACAGGAAAAGGAGAGGGAGATGATGAGACTATTACTATAGATTTATTAAAGGTTGATTCGATAATTGAAGAAATTATTTTTGTTGTTACTATATATGAAGCAGAAAAAAGAAGGCAAAATTTTGGGCAAGTGAGAAATTCTTACATCAGAATTTATGATGAGGAAAATGAAGAAGAAGTAACTAAGTATGAACTAGAAGAAGACTTTTCTAGGGAAACAGCTATAGAGTTTGGGAAACTGTATAAAAAAAATAGTGAATGGAGATTTCAAGCTGTAGGAGAAGGTTATAATTCTGGCTTAGAAAGTTTTGTACAAAAATATAACTAATTAATTTATTTATAGCCTTTATCAAGTTACTACTAAAAAAATGAATTTTCTAACTTATTAGTACGGGAATTGCTATAGTGAATTCTTAATAGTTGACATCCTCCCTGGTTGTTAGGCGCGGGGAGGTTTTTGTGAGCAGAAGTTCCCATCTGGGTTGACGTTTTATAGGCCTTGTATAATTTGTCGCGAGGGCAAAAGTTGATGCTAGTCAAGTCCCTTGCCTGGTAAGTCCGTTTTTTGTCCCAGACTGCCCACCCGGGAATAATTAGGGTTAGCCCATCTATTGTCTAATGGAGTGAGGTTTGTTGGAGGTCAGTACGGAATTATGGAGGCGCAGAGACACAGAAGCGCAAAGACACGGAGGCACGGAGGCACAGAGGCAAAGAGCCATTGATTTTTATTCTTAGATGCCTGAAATAATATCTATACATTATCTTGAGCTACAAAAATCATACTACTTTTCACCCATTCAGAATTTTGCTTGAGCAACATTTGTTTCAATGCTTTGAGAATTAATTAGACAGCCCTAATTAATTAAAATTTAGGCTAACATATATATTAAAAAAATAACTAAAAAGTCGACTGCTTATGGATAATGCTTTAGACCCAATTTTTTTGTAAAGCAATTCGCCTATAGGTTGTTATATTTTATAGTTAAAGCGTGTGCTATGTAAACTAAAGCGCAAATGGGACTTAGAAACTAAACTCTTACAATTTTTTTTACTAATCATTTCATATTGCTATAGATATTACTTCAACTCAAAGTTTAATTAATCTGCTATTTGCTAAACTTGAGTCTTATGAATTATGATCACAAAAAAATAAGGAGTCAAGACTCCCCTTGAAAAGAGATACAAAAATAAAATTCAGCATTTAAAGCCTTCTACTAAAATGCAAGGTATTAATAACTGATAACTGAAATTATTTTAGTATAATTATGATGAATCAAAACTAATATAAATTATCTTTTTCAAGGATTATTAAAGTTATTTATTAAGAGAGGGAAAATCAATGTCTGTTAAACTCAGTAAAGGTCACAGAATTAATCTTTCTAAGGATACACCAGGGTTAACAAAAGTAGCTATTGGTTTGGGATGGGACGTTAATCCTACTGATACAGGTACGGAATTTGATTTAGATGTCTCTGTATTTATGTTAGGAGATAATGGAAAAATTCCAGAAGATGAATACTTTGTTTTCTACAATAATTTAAAATCTCCAGATGGTTCAGTAAAGCATTGGGGAGATAACAGAACTGGAGAGGGGAAACAGGATGATGAAACAATAGAAATAGATTTAACTAATGTTAATTTGAGTATTGAAGAACTACTTTTTGTTGTAACTATCCATGAAGCAGAAAAAAGAAGGCAAAATTTTGGGCAAGTTAAAAATTCTTTTATTAGAGTTTATGACTTAAACACTCAAGAAGAAATAACAAAGTATGAATTAGAAGAAGATTTTTCGAGAGAAACTGCTATAGAATTTGGTCGTCTTTATAAGAAAAATAGTGAATGGAGATTTCAAGCAGTCGGAACAGGATACAATACTGGTTTACAAACTTTTGTAGATAAATACGTTTACTCATGAGTAAAAAAAGTATTTTTGGTATAGTAATAACTAATACAAAAAAAATTAAAAAATTAAAGTTAAAAATACTGGTTAGTTAATCAATAATTATAGACATTAGGGAAAAGTGTAAGCATGAAATTTGTTAGCAATTAGCTATAATCTATAAGTTATTAACTAATTATTTTAAAGGATAAACTATACCAAGCTCGTAAAATATTGAAAGGGTATTTTTTTCAAGTTACAGCCATTTTGCTAAATATAAAGATTAAGCCATGGGATAAGCATACTTTACATACCCCAATTTGCTATTAATCTCTAAAGAAAATTAAAAATTATGAATAAAACTATTATCTAACTCTAGTAATTGCTTTATTTTTATAAAAATTTAAATCTGGATACTTACAAGAAATAGGAACAAAAAACAGGAAATAGTTATAATAATATTTATACTTATTTAAGTTAAGCATGAGACATTCAGCCACACAATAATCACAGATAATTTCATCTAAGGCTGTATTTGAATTAGCATACATTTTGCTCTCTTTAAGACACTAAAATTATTTTTAATATCCTTCAAATCATGAGAATACTTAGGGAGGAATATGACCTGATGATTTCCATCTTCAACTATTTTTTTAATAACTATTTTTCGATGAATTGGTGCATTATCTATAACCAAAACTGATGTGATAGTTAATGATGGTTATCAATATATGAATAACCAGCCTTCCAAACCTTCTGCATTTAAACTTCCTGTGAATATTATTGGTGGGATTAAATCTTTTTTTCATTTTATTCTACCAAGGACTAAGTTTTCTCTTTTTTCCTCTTTCCTTGCCTATCTCCAAAAATTTTTTTCCCTCTTTTTAACTACACATAAATACAATTTAGAAATTCTTCAATTCCTGACTCCAAAACGAATACTAAACTTTTACCATCATATATTTTGATTAATTTCAGTAAATCCTAATAATATTTTATCCATTATTATCTACTTCTTTGCGCGATAACGTGCTTCTTTTTTTCTGGTCATTTTCATTTTTTTGATGTCCTTAAAAATTGCAGTATTTTTTAGCTCTCTGTTTTAATCTAGCTTCTGGATTTTCTTGTATCTAGGGAACGCTAGATATATTTTACCTTTGTTGCTGCCATTGCCTTTCTCTTGAGCCATCTTTATATTGACCCTCTTCGTATTCCAAACACTTGCGCCACTTTGGTGACTCTACCGCCATTTTCTATTATTACTATTAATTTTTGTCTTAAATCTAAACCACAAGCCATGATTTCTACTCCCATACCTTCTCTTTTCAATCTCATGCTCTTTTTGTTTAATTCTTAAGTTAAATGAATATACTTGTTTACTATGACAACTTTTACAAGTTATAGTTTTACCATTAATCCAGAGGGAGTAAAAAGCCTATACTTATCAATTAATGGAACATTAATTCCTACTAATTGACCACCATAAATTTACCTTACGGTAAATTAAAAATTATGGTGTTATATCTATGAATAATTTAGCTTCCGAAAAGATTTTTAGTCCTATTTTAATAAGAAATAAAATTGCTTGATTTTGACATCAAGCTTAATGAAAATTAAATCAATAATCCGACTAACTAATCCTCTGCAAAAATATACCGATATAGTTCATCTGAACCTGGTTCTGGACTATTTGTAGCAAAATCAACAGCTTCAGTAATTAAATTCTCAATCTTTTTATCAATTGCCACTAATTCTGCAACATCTACCAAATTATTTTCTGTTAAGTAAGTTGTAAATTTTTTAATGGGGTCACGAGAAAACCAATATTGCTTTTCTTCTTGATCTCTTAATTCATCAGGGTCTGCCAAAGAATGTCCTCGAAAACGATAAGTCAAAGCTTCAATTAAAGTTGGTCCTTCGCCAGCACGAGCCCGAGCAACAGCCTCTTGAGCAGCAGAATGTACTGCTAATATATCCATACCATCAACTTCTACACCTACCATGCCAAAAGCATGAGCTTTTTTATAAATTTCCGGTTCAGAAGTAGCGCGTTCGTGAGCCATACCAATTGCCCATTTGTTATTTTCTACTACATAAATAATTGGTAGTTTCCACAGTGCAGCCATATTTAGGCATTCAAAAAACTGACCATTATTACAAGCTCCATCTCCAAAGAAACAAGCCGTTACTTGGTCAGCCGCTTGATTTCCCATAGTTTCCCGACGATATTTACTCTGAAAAGCTGCCCCAGTCGCGACAGGAATACCTTCAGCAACAAAAGCATAACCCCCTAATAGATTATGCGTAGCTGAGAACATATGCATCGAACCACCACGACCTTTAGAACAACCTGTAGCTTTGCCAAATAATTCAGCCATTACTTCTCGTGCAGGTACACCAGCACTTAGAGCATGAACGTGGTCTCTATAGGTGCTACTAACAAAATCTTCATCTTGACGCATAGCTTTAATTACACCGGAAGAAACTGCTTCTTGTCCATTATAAAGATGGACAAAGCCAAACATTTTGCCTCGGTAATACATTTCAGCACACTTATCTTCAAATAAGCGCCCTAAAACCATATCTTCATATAGAATTAATGCTTTTTCCTTAGTGATTTTTACACTATTAGTATCAAATTTAGGTACGGTGCGTTCTTGGATCATTTTATACATCCTAAGGTAGTATAATAAGCGATAAATTTTGTGTAATGTTTTGCAAAAGTCTAAAATGACCTTATAATTATTAGCTTATATGGGAATGGTGTCTTACAGCAAACAAATTTTACTGGTTTTATGACAAAAAATGCTGTAGAATAATATAAAGCCTCTGTTAGTAAGTAAGAAGCGATATTATTAATTAGTATAGTAACTCCCCTTTGAGGAAATGCACTGTGCGGATTCCATTAGATTATTATCGAATTTTAGGTTTACCAATTCAGGCTACTGCTGAACAGTTGCGGCAGGCACATCAAGACCGCACTCAGCAGTTTCCTAGAAGGGAGTATTCTGAAGCCACAATAGTTGCTCGTAAACAGCTTATAGATGAGGCTTATGCTGTTCTTTGCGATCCTGAACAACGTCAAACCTATGATGGTAACTTTTTAGCTAAAACCTACGAGCCAATAGTAGAAGAACTCAATCCAAGTTCTCAGATAAATTTTGATCAAGCACAAGAAAAAGAAACCACACTTAAGGAGACTAGAGAAGTTCTTCCGGAAATAGCTTCTAAACAGTTAAAAAAAAGGACAAGTTATCAAAACAGAGAGACTAAAGCTGCCTCTGATTTTCATTCTAATACCCCTAGTATAGAAATAGAATATCCACAATTTGTGGGAGCCATCCTAATTTTACATGAGCTAGGAGAATATGAGCTAGTATTAAAAATAACTCACCCTTATCTTCTTAACAATAGTATAACTATTAAAGATGGACGTTTTGGAGACCCAGCATTAGTTTTGCCAGATGTTGTCCTTACAGTTGCTCTAGCAAATTTAGAATTGGGCAGAGAGGAATGGCAACAAGGACAATACGAAAGTGCAGCTACAGCTTTAGAGGCTGGCCTAGGGTTATTGCTACGAGAAAACCTATTTGTCCAAATACGAGGAGAGATACAAGCTGACCTTTATAAGCTACGTCCTTATAGAATAATGGAGCTAATAGCACTACCAGAGGAAATAGCTCTAGACCGTAGCCGTGGACTAGAAATTCTTCAAGATATGCTCAATGAACGGGGAGGAATTGATGGTCAAGGTGAAGATAGCTCTGGACTTGGGATAGAAGATTTTCTAAAGTTTGTTCAGCAGCTACGTCAATACTTAACTACAGCAGAGCAAAAGAAGTTATTTGAGGCAGAAGCCCTTCGCCCTTCCGCAGTTGGTGCATATCTAGCGGTTTATACTTTTTTAGCTCAAGGGTTTGCTCAAAAACAACCAGCCTTTATTCGTAAAGCTAAGTTGATGTTAATGCAATTGGGTCGGAGTCAAGATGTAAATTTAGAGAAATCTGTCTGTGCTTTACTTTTAGGGCAAACTGAAGAAGCTAGTCGTTCATTAGAACTTAGCCATGAAAATGAACCTCTATCCTTTATTAAAGAAAATTCTCAACAATCTCCAGATTTATTGCCAGGTCTATGTCTCTATGCTGAACATTGGTTGACAGAGGAGGTTTTTCCACATTTCCGTGATTTGTCTGACAAGTCAGCTTCTTTGAAAGATTATTTTGCAGATCAACATGTTCAAGCTTATCTAGAAGCTTTACCTACAGAAGCAGAGGTAGCTAATCAATGGGTAGTCGTTCAGCCTCGTCGTAGTAATCACAATAAAAAACAAATGTTCGACCCCAAGGAACTTGAGAAGTTGAATGTATCAGATTTGGAGGATAAAGATATTTCTCGGGTAGATGCTACTGCTACTGGTATTGTTGCTTCTGGAAGTCAAGGAAGTTCTAATTTACTAGGGGCTAGTTCTGATGGGTTGCTTCAAGAATTAGAAAAATCATCATCTACTAGAGGTGGGCCAAAACAAGTAACTACTAAGAGTTCTAGTCACTATTTAGGAAAAATTAGGGAAAAGAGTATAAGTGGTTTACCTGAGTTTAATGAAAGTACATCTATTGAGAGTGGGGGGTTACCCCAATCTATCCAAGAGCATAGTTCACGTAGAACTTCTGCTAGAAGAGAACCTGTTAAGTTTGGTCGTTTAATATTAATCGCAATTGTGGGATTTTTGTTAATAGGATTTATTGGGTTGTTAACAATTAAAACTATCGGCTGGTTAGTAAATGCTTTAGGATGGGAAAGAGAAAAACTGATGATACAATTGGATAGGCCTCCTATAGAAATCCCAGAACCTGATCGGGTTAACCTCGCAGCATCAGGACCGATAACAAAAGAAGTAGCAAGGCGAACAATTCAAAGTTGGTTAGATATCAAGGCTTCTGCTCTTGGTCCTAATCATAAAATTGAACAATTACCAAATATTTTAGTAGAACCGGCACTTTCTCGTTGGTTACCTACAGCTAATGCCCTGAAGCAAGAAAAGTCATACCGTAGGTATGAGCATGATTTAGAAATAAGTAATATAAAGATGAGTAATACAAATTCTAATCTCGCTCAAGTAGATGCTAAAGTGATAGAAAAGGTAGAGTTTTATTCTGACAATGGTAGATTAACTAATACTAACAATGAAAACTTATTTGTTCGTTATGATTTAGTTCGTAAAAGTCAAAAATGGCAAATTAGTAATTGGAAGGTATTGAGATAATTTGAAATGAAGAAGTAACTATCACAGCAAATCCCAGATCAAAAGTGAATAATTTTGATGTTGCTACTTAATTTATTTAACTTCAAAATTTTAATTTGATTGTAAAACACTATTTTTAAAATGAAATAGTGGAGTATATTATCAGTAACAATAGATGTTTAATAATCATAAACAGGGAATAGATGACTTATGAGAGAATAGTAAGTTTAAATAAACTTCTTACTCCTAAAAAAATCCTTAGCTGAACTGTATTAATTTATAATTCCTATTTATATCTATTCCCTACTTCATAAAAAGACATTTTAAGCCAGAGACATAAAACTCACTGTTCCCTTAAATTATTCCCTAAGAATTTCTAATAATGCTTACACAGTTTACCGTATATGATTTTCTACAAATTGGGTTACCAAATAGAGTAATACTAACTCTCATAAGTAATGGTAACTTTTTTTCAAATTTCAGTTATTAAATAATTAATATAAAAAAAATATTTTTTAACTCTCTTTAGCTAATCTAAAGTTAATTGTTATTATGTTTACTTACTTTATACTGTTTTACCCCCCTACTTTTCTACTCTACTAAATAAAATATAGAAAAGTTTTTGATAAATAGTATAAGTTAGTGATCGCCAATTTACTCCCTTAAAATCTAATAAACTCCTTGAATTGTCAATCAGTTGTTTTCAATTGATAAATTTTTGCTTTCTACCTCAATTCCAATACCAGAAATGATTTGGGTATATTTTAAAAATTTTTAATTGGAGAAACAGGCGAAGCTTGAGAAAAAATAAACGCACCACCAAAAAGATAACCTATCCTCAAAAGAGTTAGTTGCAGCAGCCTGTGAAACGTCAACCCATCCTTGGGCTTTGCTTTTGTAGAATTACTCCTAAACTTAACAGCCAGGCGTGATATCAATATTAATGGAACTGTGTGCCACAATAAACTAGACTCAAAATTTTTCAAACCCTTGACTATTTATAAATTTTCTTGAGTATAAAAATCCCTGAAACTAAATCATTTCAATGTTTTCACTTAATAGATTTAAGCCCATTTTACTGTAATAATCTTTTTTTTTAATTGGTATGACTCAATATACTCTTAAATAATTTCTTTACTTAAATCCTTCCTATTTTCTGACTTCTTATTTCTGACTTTCTTTGTGATATTATAATTATTTACTGTGATTATATATCAATACGATTCAGGTAAGACCAAAGACTATGGAGACAGAATTATAAGCTTTTCAGATTACAGAACTGCAAAAAAAATCCTTAACTGAACCGTATTAAATAATGTATGATGATTGACTGAATTTTAAGGGTTACTGATTCCCAGTAGTCACTCAAAATTGATTTGATAGTTAATCTATTAAATTTTTCTTTTGTTTACTTTTCCCTTTGTATTCTAAACATAGTAGTCTGTCAATCTTTGATTGAGAGGTAAATCAGTTCTCAAAAAACTGATTTACTAGCTTTTTAAATTTTATTAACCCGTGATTTTTTCCTAGACAGACCACTAGTATCTACCTATCATGAGAAAACTGCTCAACCACTAGTATAAGTTAGTAAATACATGTAGTTGAACTTCTGCCCACAAAAAAATCAACCTATATCAACTCATATCATTATTCAGCAACGCTAATTGCTCAAAAACCTAGCTAATAGACAACCAAGCAACTTTTCTAGCGGATATATTCTTTGAGAATACTGTTTCGGTTTGGATGTCGTAACTTTCTAAGGGCTTTTGCCTCAATTTGTCGAATTCGCTCACGAGTCACATTAAATATTTGCCCAATTTCTTCTAAAGTCTTCATTCGACCGTCATCCAAGCCATACCTTAACCGTAATACATCCCGTTCACGGGGACTCAAACTATTTAAAACACTTTCTAAATCTTCTCGCAATAGATTTTTGGATACTTCATCTTCAGGAGTCTCCCCATCTGACTCAATAAAATCTCCAAGTCGAGAGTCTTCTTCTTTTCCAATGGGAGTTTCTAAAGATATGGGAAGTTGAGCAGATTTAGCAATGAAACGCAACTTTTCGATAGTCATTTCCATGCTAGTTGCTATTTCCTCTTCTGTGGGTTTACGACCCATTTCTTGGGAAAGAAGCTTAGTAGTTTTCTTGATTCGGGATATTGTTTCGTATAGATGAACTGGTAGACGGATAGTACGAGACTGATCAGCTATAGCTCTAGTAATAGCTTGACGAATCCACCAAGTTGCATAAGTACTAAATTTATACCCCTTTTCATGATCAAATTTTTCTGCTGCTCGAATTAACCCCAAACTACCTTCTTGAATCAAGTCCTGGAATGATAAACCTCGGTTCATGTACTTTTTGGCGATCGAAACCACCAAACGCAGGTTAGACTGTACCATCTTTTCTTTAGCTCTACGCCCAAGTATTAAGCGACGCTTAAACTTTGGCAATTCCATATCTACTGCATTTGCCCACTCACTCACTTGGGGTTCTCGATCTAAGTGATAAATTAACTCTTCTCGAATTCGTTCCAATTCTAGTAAGTCAGCAATCTTACGGGCTAATTCAATTTCTTCATCAGCTCGTAATAGTCTGATTCTTCCTATTTCTTGTAGATAAAGGCGAATTGAGTCTTCTGTATAATGCTTTTTTTTGCCCGCAGTCCGAGTACGAGATTTAGCAACTTTACCAGACTTTAGATCGTCCTCATCAGACTGAGCATCTATATATTCTTCTCTATCTCCAATTAAAATCTCTAACTCATCGTTTACTTGTCTGGTAGGGGTTGGCTGAAATAACTCACTAGATTCTAGCTGAGGCTGAATAGTGGTTTCAATTACTTTGTCAGTCTGGATCATGTCGCGTTCCTCATGCTCCTTAAGTTGAAGAATAAATTATTTTACAGAAGTTTTCTGTCTATCTTAAGACAGTATAGCTATTGACCAAACCTATAAGGTTTATGTTTTTTTTATAGAAACTGGGAAATTACATTAGGTTGCCAATAAGACTTACTTTTATGACAGCAGTTTTGAAGTTTATGAGGTACAAAATTTTACAAGAAATTTTACCAGTTTAGGGAATAGAGATTAGTAATAAAACTATACCTCACAATCATAAAAAAAATTACCATAATATTGACTCTTTTTCCCAGTCTTCAGAGTTCTGATTTCTGACTGGTTAATGGTCATGCTAGTATCATATTCTACATTTTAAGTACCTCAACTCAACTTTTTTATAGTCACTCTTATAGAAGGGAAACCTATATAGTGTTGATTTTTCCATAGCTTGTTTCCACTTCAGTAGCAGGTAGTTTTTCATCACTACTCTAAAAGATTACTGGGCTTTAAACCCAAGCTTTTTAGTAAAATTTTCTGATACAGGTATCAGACAAGCGAGTTTTACTATAAAACTTATTTTATCCCCGTTTATTTTAAGTTGACATTCTGCCTACTGTATTAATTAATAGCTTAAGCTATGATAATAGCTATTTTTTATCTGAGCATATCCAAAGAGTTTTTATTTTTATGAAAACTATTCGGATTTATTTAGGTTTACCTTTGCACTTTTACTGATTATCCTTTTATCCTCACCTAATTATGAATACTGTCTGGGTAATTGCCAGGAATTTATATTCAACACCATCAAAATATTATTTATTTAGTGATTAGTTATTGTGAAACTATTAGGGAATTAACTACAGAATTAGACGTTGCTGAAAAGGTCATGAAAATAAACACTCTTACGTATTTGTTCTTCAATAAGATTAGCAATTGATAATTAATATAAGTCATACCCACATATTCAGCAAAGGCTACAATACTTATAGTTAATAATGCCACTAGATATAATAATATCTAATTTAGCTAAGTACTGAAACTTTAAAAAGAATTATACTCTAGCCATAAATCTTTTTCCCAAGGAGGGGAATAATATATATTTAAGTTTGTACTCTCTTTTTTTGAACCTCCTAATTAAAGTTTTCAATACTTTTGCTGAATCTTTCTATTTACTCCTATATTATTATATATTGTTAGTATACATGTCATAATTGTGATATTTTTTCTGGATCTTATTAATTTAGGTAAGCATTCAACTGAAAGTTATCAGCTATTACTTTTAGGGTGTAATATAAAGCTTTATTAATTGAATTCTAATTAAATCTTAACTACGAAAGTCGGTTTCCTTAACCTTAAAGTTGACTTTTATTTAAATACTGTCCTCATGGAAATAGTCTTATTGCTTAGATATGACTGCTTATAGCTGAATTTACATACTTTAGTTTTTCCCCTGACTATATACTATGGGAAGCTAATTCTATGTTTGTGGTCAAACTCAAGTTTTTTATTTCACTATAATACTATTGATACTACAATAATAACTGTAATTATTTAGCTAGATACTAACTTAATTAAAGACAACTCTCAGTAGGTATATATCTTTTAGTTTAACAGATTATTTTATTAAACGCTACTTAGATTATGCCAAAATTATTATTTTTGATCGAGCACTATGGTCATTACATATTAATCTTTGGTATTTTTTCTATATTTTTTATTCATCAGTATATGTTAATTCATCCTTTTCATTCTATTTTCATGCTTTAGAGTGGATATTTGATTAGTCTTAAGTGCTGTGATGAGATGCCAACACTTCAATAAACATAAGTAGATAAACTTAATACTAGATTTCTTAATAGTAAAGTTTTTAACTATCCTATTGTTACAGAAAAATTATCTCTCAGCCCAAGTTATGTCAAAGTAGGCTTCACATTAATTTTTTCTACCTTATTAGATAGATGATAAATTTACTTATCTTATTGTAGTTAATACTCTTCATATGCAAGTTAGATTAAATTTTAGCAATATATAACTAAATATTACGTTAAGAGAAATGAAGTTTTTGATGTTAAGCTGTCATAATACAGACTAAGCAGCAACTTTGTGTACATAAAATAGGCTTTTCTAGAGTAGTTATGATAATTTAATAATAAAAAAATTACATTTTCCTTAATACTTTTTAAGCAAAGTTTTGTCAAACCTTTGCTAGATATTGACTAATCCTAGAATTCAATGTTATTAAATATGTTCAATTTTAGCAACAAAAATGAACTTACAGTAATATGCCATTTACACCTAACTCTATTTCATCACTCAAATAATTAAATTTGAAAACAATAATAGTAACTAATTACCATTTTATTACTTATTAAAGCCCGTAAATAAAGCCTCAACTGCAACTTGCCCTTGTTCTTAAAAGACTACAGATAAAATATATTAATCTCATTGATATAGAGTCAGAGATATTTATATTAGTAGCTTTAATGTTTTACTACTTTGTTGATTGCTATAAATTTATATTTCAAAACTGTAAGTATGTTTTTCAAGGGAATTAAAATTTTTCAAAAAAACAGAATAATCTATAGAAAAAATTATCCCAAAAAGTAGTAGCTAACATAAGTATTAAAAATAGATTTTATTAATATTGGAAAAACAAATAAAATGACTCTAGTACAAATAAGTACGTAAGTATCAATAAAGGTGAAAATAAAAAAACTGATAAAATACCTATAACCTAATTATCAAAAGGTTTTCACCAGTTTAATTTTTATTGCTATTGTACAGATAGTTAAACCAATTTACTTATAAACTATGCTTAAAGAGAAAGTTATTACTCCTTGTAGAAGTTAAACATATTGGTTGATATCAATGCCTATTTAGGCTACCCCAACAGTCGGGGTAGGTATGGTTTAGTTGAACCCAAAATATAAGAATGTTTTTTATGGATTTAGTCATCTAGATATCCCAGGGCGTTGTAATTTTCAGTGAAAAAAAAATAAAATAGCTCTTTTTTACAAAATAATTAAGTAGTTGTGCAGAATTAATTATACATAAATAAATAAATAAGAACTAGATGTCAAATTATCTAGGCTTAAAGTACTTACAAATCAAGATAAAAAAAGGAAAAATTTATTAAGTATGTTTAGATAAAAGTAATTTTTATTTGAGGCGATCTATTTTATATAGATGGCAAAAAAAAGGAAAAGTAATAACTTCTAAAAATTATTAGAGTAAACAAGCAAATGTTTTAGGGTTAATGAATTGCAAAAATGAATTCTATTACTAAATAATCAAGGTATATATATATAAATTAGTAAAGTTATGGTGAATTCTTGAGATAAATTGAGTCATGACTTGTCAAAAAGAGCTTTATTAGTTCTGGACTAAGTAGGTAGGCGTTAAAATTTATTTCTATGTAACAAAATGTAAATTTTGTCTCCTGTCAATTGTCTAGAGAGTCTTGGAGTCTCTTTACAAAATTTAATATAGTTAAGCTTTTTTTGTGAATATCTACTTAAACTTCAGTTCATACTAGTGGTCGTATACTGAATAAATTAGAAGAATGGAAGTAAAAAAAAATGGAAATATTTTGCTTGCCTATCTATGTTAGCAAAATCTAATATAGTAGAAATGTGATAGAAACTTATGGCATTTTTCAGCATTGATGAGGTGCAATAGCAGCACTTGGTAAACCAATGTCCATGTCTGAATATTTAATTATGTCGCTTGGTGCAAAAGCTTTGTTAATAGATTCTTCTAAGTCTTTATAAGTTCACAGCATCTAAAGACAATAAGTTAATTTTTTATCTTTGACCATATTTGTTCAATGGATAAAAATTCCGGGAAGTACGGAGGAAAAAAAACAGCTTGGATCCAACTTCCTGGTTAGCTTTTTCTATTTCTTTCCCATTATGAATACTACAATTGTCAATAACTAGACAAGCACCAGGTCACAATTGAGGTATCACTTTAATTGAATAAATGTTTCGTATGTTTGCTGATAAAACTATTCCTTTGCGAGTGACAGCTCAATAAGAATGAAATTCTTTTTCCTTTTTAATGGAGAGTCTGAACACGATCTATTTTAGCCTTATTTTACTGTGTATATAAGCCAGCCATTGCCATATCTACTTCAGGTTAATTTATAAAGATTAAATCTTCAACCAAGATGTTTTTGATTATTTCCTAATACTATAATCTCAATTTTTGTACTTTTTTATTTATTTTTTTTTCTCAGCATAAGTTGTTTTTTTACTGTTGATTTGAGTATTTTTTTATTATACTATATTGATTGTCTGCTGACTCTAAATCCGGCTTTTTAATTATTAATTTGCAACAGTTATTCATTAGTTAAATCATGATTTTTTCTATTAATTGTCCTTGTTAATTATTCTGACTTATTTGTTAAAATTTAACTCCTATAACCTTAGGTTTAGGGCTCATATTTCCAGTCTTTATGTATGGCTTTAAAACTTTACTAATCAAACTAAGGGTAACTTTAAAATTCTCTGCTAGTTGACCATAAAAAATCCTTTAAAAATAGTAAGATTCAATAATTTTTTTCTGAAATATATTGAGTATTTCAACTTTTTTTATTCTGATAAAGGTATTGTTTATACTGTACCTCATAGATTTGATAATTGCTATATCATGCTATGAATGGATTTAAAGTAGGATACCTAAAAATTGCATTAGCTTACTTCCATATCTTAAAAAGTGCTTGAGAAAAAACGGAACAGAATATGTAATTAATTCTGTTTATACACTTAAAACTAAAAAATACAAAGACAATTAGTGTAAGTAATAAATAGGAAAAAGTTTTAGCATTTATCTTTAATAAGAACCTTTTCTCAAAAATTTGATGTAATTCTCAACAAGAGGACGGGTGATTTTCCTGTTAGTAATTCTCTGTCCACTATGATAATGAATCTGAGCATGGACATGATAACCAGAGGTTCTTCCTGTAAGACCTTGGATACCAATTAATTGTCCTTTATTAATTCTTGTTCCTCTTCTTGGTGTTGAACCTTGTAACAAATGACCCATTAACCAATAATAATTAGTCCCATCACACATAAGTTCAACTATCTGACCTGCACCTTGGGCTACTCTAAAACTTCCATTTCGGCCTTGAAATCTAGTTCCGCGAATAGTGCCTTTGCAAGGCGCTGGAATAGGAACTTGTAATTTACCATTTAGCTCTAGGGTAAAATCATAAGCTCCCGGAGGGGTATTATCAATGAAATAAGGAGTATGAATTACATAAGGTAGAAATTTATCTGATTTGCCATAGTATGGAATCAAAAAGGGAGTAATTTTGGGGAAGTTATGTTGTATCTTCTCTTGCACAATGGCTATTTTTTTTGCTACTTCTTCTATTATTTGAACTCCTGTTTTGATTAAGGGAGCTAACACAGTTATATGTATTAAAAATATAAATATCAAAAAAACAAAAAAACTTTTAACTTTACCACTATAGTGATTGTATTTTTTTTGTAAGATTAGTTGTTTTATGAGAAAAATAACTAATGGCGTTGAATATTGGTAAAAAAACTTTTTATAGGGCAATATTTGTGATTTTTTTTGTCTAAAAAGTTGCATAATATTGCTTTTTTTGTAATAACTAATAACTCAATATTATATTATGATTTGAGGGGGTATAAATTTAGGGATAGTAATTCGGGTTCTGTGGGAATAGAAAAATAAAAAGAATATAATTCAGTTACTTGAGAAACACTTATAGTAGGGCTTAGTTAAGGATTTTTTAGCAGTTATGTAATATTAATTGCTCATAATTCTGGTTCCATACCTTGTTAATTTTGGTTTGATATGAACCCTATTCGCTATAACACTTGAAACAGATAATTAAACAGCAATAGAGCGAAGTGAAATATTCTGGGCAATCAAAAAGTTTTATTATTGCATAATAGTCTTATAACCCTGACTCAAAATGATTGATTGACAAATAGCTGTAATGCTTCTGGCAAAAAAAGGTTTTGGTTGTAGAGATTCCCAGGGACTGTTCTTACTAAGTTAGTATTCGATCTTTGGGCATATATTACTCTAAATTCTAGCAAGATTAGGCGATAACAAAAAAATCAACTAGCAGTTGCCTAATTTTGGTTGGTATTACTTATGGTTTAGCTGATTGAATATAAAAGCATATAGTTACTAAATCTATAGATAAATAAACCTTGACCTAGTTTTAATATAGGGTAACCATTACGGGGTGAACTACAACACCCATTATCATTATCCCATTACTAAAAGCGTTTGGGAATGCTTTTCGTAATATGTTAAACTTCCATTGACATCAGCATTGTATTTGAGACCATTTGAAGCTTTATAAAGTCTTTTTCTCACTCGTTTACCACTCAATCTATATTTGACACCTTTGTGATAAACTGGTAAATCTTCCAAGTCTAAAAAACTAGCAATTGAAGTCTTATCAAGCAAATACCTCTTATAGTATAAATACTTACTAAACTGCCGTTTTTATATTACTTTTAATCCACATTTTATGTTTAAAATATAGCATGAGAGAGAGATTATAATTAATTCAGTATTAATATTTTACAATTCTAGTAGAACGGGAAAAACAAAAAATTAAGTAGAAATCTTGAGGTATGTCAAGAAAAATGTATGAGAGTTTATATGTAAAAATAACTCTGTCAAATAGGGAAGATATAAAAATAAAGAAAAATGTCAGTAAAAATAAAAAATGTGTGACATAAGTTCTAAAACTCCTTCAATTTGAATTATCTTGAATTACCCATTTCCATAGAAGATGAGTTGGTCCTTGATGTTTAATCTGACGTACTTGTTGTTCTAAGCCCTTTTGTTCTTCTGGAGATATACCCCAAAGAATGTTTCTACTTTGCCAAACTAAAATAGCAGTTGTAGTACCAAGACACAAACCTAGACCAAGAGAAGATAGCCTATTATAAGCCAGAGCGTAACGTACAGAAACCCAGGTAAAATGCTCTACCCATAAATGAATTTCTCTGCGTAAACTCCATATACTTAGAGAACCAATACTGATCCAGAGAAACACAGCTATTAACCATCTACAATAGATTTTTAATCTGTAAAGTCTCTGTACTTGAACTGGTAAAACTGACTCATCTTTACATATTATTCTAGGCATAGATATAAGTGAGAAAAGAAACTGGTTTAACTGCCCATATAAAAAATTTAAATAATACTTTACTTTAAAGAATTATCCCTATTGCCAGGAAAAATTTATCCTTTTCTAAAAAATTAGAAAATTATTTGGTAGGTGCAGATCTTATCCATTATTTTATCCATTATTATAATGAAGCATTTCATTGGGGGAGATTAAAGATAGAGTAAGTATGGCAACTATATCGCTTTACCCTAATTTTATTGCTATGTTTACAGGAGTATCGAATTTTTTCTATGTAAGAATAGAAGCTATATCAAATCCGGTAGTATAGGTATAAAAAAAGTATATTATTCCGGGGAAAGTATTAAATGCTCTACTATAGCAATTTTATTTAGGTTGTGACAATTTAACAACTAAAAATCTACTCCGAAACTCTTGAGCATTTATTAATTATTGCCCCAAACCCCTATCTCAAAAAGCGATAATATTTTGGACCCTAATAAAACAGGATTACTATATACTAACATCTACTTCTTATTATAAATCCGGTTTATAATAATACTTCAAAGCAAGCAGATTTGATGTTAGTCTAATTTTTTTACTAAAGGTATAAGAGCTAATTTATAGACTTAATATTCTTTATAGATAGGGGTTTTCACATCCTTGTTCCAGGAGCTGTCATGACGTCCTCTTTTAGCCCTAATTTTCTTCCTAATATGGGTTTAACCTCATCCATCTACATTCACCATTTTCCTCGCAATATGGTTTAATTAAATAAAAATTAGCACCTTGGCGATCGCCTTTATTTGGCCCATCTTTAATAATTTTAACTTTTCCTGTCATCCCTATAAAATCAGTATTTAACAAAGCATTATTGATTCCTTCTGGTGTAGGAGTTCCTACGCTTTGATGTTGTTGAGAAATTGCTCGAATGAACATTTCAGTCGCATCATAAGATGTGCCAATGCGCGTGATTAAATAATCCTCTGTCTTCCAAAAACTCTGAAAATTTTTAAATTTTTGATCTGACTCAGAGGGTTCCCAAAATCTTCTAATTATTATGTTATTCAGTACTGACTTGTCGAATTTTGTCAAAAAATCTGGAGTATACACAGGACTATTACCAATCAGTAAAAAATCTCCTTTATTTTCTTCAATAATTGCTTTAACTTGACCTCTTTGGGATTCAGTGTATGCACCCATAAATAAAAAAATAACTGTATTTGTCTCATTACGTAAAGGATTATTTTTGTATCTTTTAAGTGTTTCTCTCAAATCTAATGGATTTTTTTGAAATAATTCAACCTCTGTAATATTGTCTTTCTGTATCCTTTCTAGGAGTTGTTTTTTTGCTTCAGAAGATGAAGAAAGAGAAAAAACATCGGTACTATTCCTAAAAATAATTACATTTTTTATTTCTAGATTCTCATTATCAATGTACTTTCTAACTGCATCCATCGCTTCTTTTGTTGTTCCAATAGTTCTAAAGAAAAATGAAAAATTTAGTTGAGAATTCGACAAATTTTCACTTTTAAATACCTTTTTATAAGTATCTTTTAGGTCTGCTCTAGTAGAGGTAGCACTTGGTGTAATTTGATTTATTTTAAGTTTATGATATTTATTAATTACATTGATTGTAGCTCTGGAAGAATAATGACCTATAAATCCTAAAATAGGATTATCTAAAGTAGAATTATAGGTTCCTATTTCGTCAGCTATTTTTTTAGCTTGTTCTCCGTCGTTAGAATCATCAGCCATTAACACTAATAATTTCCAATCTTCATTATTATCATCAGATTTATTATTAAACTCCTCTTGTTTCCAAGCTATCCCTCTAAGTATATTCTTACTTACATATCTTAGGGTGTGACTAAAAGGAATAGCAACACTGATTGCATAGACCTGGTTTCTAGGTAAGTCTCCTTGTTGAATATCTAGCATAACTTTGGCATTATTCAAAGCAATTAAAAGAGAAGGATCTTTATCTCCATCCTCTCCTTCCCATGCTTCTTTTAAATATTCAACAGCTTGTTTATAATTCCTTTTAGCTAATTCATCTCTCCCACGCCTTTCTTCTGTTGAAAATGCGCTGTTTACAGGAAAATTAATAGTAATACCTTGCTCTTTTTCACCACAAGTTAAGAACTGAAATTCTGTAGGACAAAGATCATAAATACTTTTACTTTTAGGATTATTTTCAGAATTATTTTGAGAAATATTTTGAGGTTGATTTGTATCAATTTTCTTAAATATGTCTAATATTTTCTGATATATTACTAATAGAAAAACGAAAAAAAGACAGTAAGGCAAAAAATGTGTAAGCCACCACTTTGGTATTTTATTTCCATGAGTTGAATCAATAGGATTCTTTAGTGATTCTCGTGTAATTTTCCGAGAAATACTAGCAGGTATTTCAGGCCAAATTTTTTCTAAAGCTTCTATTGATATCGCTACACCAGACTTTCCTTTTCCTTTTCCATCAACATCAATTTTATGAGTAACTAGACCCACAACTGATTTTTTATTAATATCATAAACGGGGGCACCACTATAACCTGAACGAAGAATTCCTTTTTTTTATCTCTAACTTTCCAACTGCAACTTTTTCTGTTACATTCTCTATTATTTGTAATGCTTTTTCTCCATCAACCTCAACTATCATTTCTCCTCTTATTGTTTGACGACGAAGCGCGTTATTTTGTCCAAAAAGATAATAGCCAGGAATTTTAACTTCTAATTTTTTTCCTTCCTTTCCATCTAAAATCCTTAAGTTCAAGGATGAAGCTAAAAAAGTTGTATTGATTTTTAAAATAGCTACATCAAAACCTTGAACATCTCCTATTTTTATAACTTCCGCTGGAAGATTATTCACCCTTATATTTTCTTCTCCACCCACACCCTCAATAACATGAGCACAAGTAAGCAGATAACTATAATTCTGTTGTTTATGAAATATAAATCCAGTACCAATAACATTTGCTTTTTTTGCACTTCTGATTAAAACAATAGAATCTTCTAAGTTACTCATTTTCTAACTTTTTAGGTTTCAAAACTAACTTAACTTTTAAATTCGTACCCCCCTTTCCTTTAGTAATATAGATGTTACCCTGCCCCTCAAAATTTAAACCTACTTCTACCTCAGCTTGTTCAATTTCCATATCTTTATTGATTTCTTGCCAAGCTTCAGCAATAGGACGACTAATACTAATTAATATAGGTTTAATCTGAGCAAAAGCAGATTTAACTCCTTTAATAAAATTAGTAGAAATAGTTTCTGATTCATCCTCTGAGGCTCCTGAATAAACTAAAATACCATTTTCTAGTTCAATTAATCTGGTAGCCATATATAATTATTATTGCTAAATTTGACTTGTATTTTATTGTAGAAGAAATAGAGCCTAAAAATCTTCGTAGTGCACCATTAAAAACTTCGTGGGAATTATTAAGAGCAAATCCGTTGGCCTCGGAGTTATATAACTCCTATCGTCATTATAAGCCAAAGGCCCTTAGACCTTAGAATATAGACTTACAGCAATGCATGAGGATGGTGAGTTACAACTGACAGCTATGAGTAAACCAATTTCTAATATCAGTTAAAGTCACTAAAAATAAAGCATTAACCTTATATATGCCAACACTTGTATAATGAATCAACAAGCTCTAATTAAAACTTCTATCAGAGCTTGAGTTCTTTAGCTGTATTTATGTTTAAACAGTATCCTTTTGACCTTCTATTAACTGTGAATTTTCTTCTAAGGGGTTGGGGATAAATTCTCCAATACGCTCACGCCACCAAGCTAAAAGCGTACTAGCAATAAATATACTAGAGTAAGAACCTGCCACAAAACCAATAATTAAAGCCAAAGCCAAATATTTTAAAGTTTCTCCACCGAATATAAGAATACCAACTAAAGGTAATAAAGTAGTTACAGTGGTATTAATTGACCGTGTTAAAGTTTGATTGACGGCATCATCAACTATCTGATTAATTGGTTTACCTGGATAGCGCTTAATTACTTCCCGAACTCGGTCGTAAATTACTACTGTATCATTAACAGAAAATCCAATAATAGTTAATAGAGCAACCAAAAATAAACTATCTACTTCCACACCGGCGACCAAACCAAGAATTGAGAAAATGCCAACGGTAACTAATATGTCGTGAAATAAGGCAACAAAAGCAAATACGGCATAGTCAAACTGAAACCTAAAAGTCAGATATATTGTAATACCAAAAAAAGCAACCAGTAGAGCTGATAGTCCAGAGGTAAAAATTTGTCGTCCTAAAGTAGGACCGACTGTATCAATTTGAGTAGAATCTGGGTCAAATTTACCAAATTCTGTACTTAAAGCAGTTATTAACTGAGTTCGAGTATCAACATCTAAAGTTTTTGTGCGTATGTCAATAGCTTCTTTCTCTTCTCCTACAACTTGAATCTTACTGTTAGGGAAACCTTCCTTGCTTATTATTTCTCTGACAGCAGCAACTTTGATAGGTTGATTACAGTTATTGGGTATAGTGCAATCTAATTCTAGTTGTAACCGAGTACCGCCAACAAAATCTAAACTTGGACGTAAGGGGGCACTAATATCTGGCCGAGTCCAAGAAATGGCCATAGCAATTAAACCACAAAGTATAATAGACCCTGAAATTGTCCACCAAAGCGATCGCTGTTTAATAATATTTATCTTCATTAAAATCTCCTGATAGCTTCTTTGACCCCTACTTCAACTGGGAGAGGAAAAGAGACATGGTGGTTCCAACAACTACCAGTGAAATATTAATTGTATTGATATTCATGTGAGTTTTATAGATGAGTGGGCAATATTTGAGGTTACTTTAGTTCTGGACAGAATAATTCTGGTTTACGGAATTGAGAAAATCCAATTGTCCAAAACATCAAAGTTCGACTACAAGTCAGGGCGGTAAACATACTTATTGCTACACCAATTCCCAAAGTTAGGGCGAAACCCTTGACTAAACCAGTTCCTAACCAGAATAGTGCTACGCAAGCAATCAAAGTTGTGACATTACCATCTAGAATACTAGAAAAAGCCCGATAAAAGCCAGACTCTACAGAACGATATAAAGTTTTGCCAGCTCGTAACTCTTCCCTTGTCCGTTCAAAAATTAAAACGTTGGCGTCTACTGCCATACCAATACTCAGGATAAAACCAGCAATTCCTGGCAATGTTAAAGTAACCCCCAAGATGGAAAAACTAGCAATGGTAAATAGGGCATAAATAACTAGGGCTACGTCAGCAATGACGCCAGGTAGTCTATAGTAAAGAACCATAAATATTAATACCAGAATTAAACCACCTATTCCGGCGTAGACACTACGCTGAATACTATCTCTGCCCAAAGTGGCCCCAACAGTTCGATTTTCAACTATTTCTACAGAAACAGGTAGAGCGCCACCCCGCAGTTGTACAGCTAGATCATTAGCTTGTTGAGGGGTAAATGTACCTTGAATAACTGCACTACCACCAGTAATTCCTGTCTCTGCAAATTCAACACTAACCGTAGGAGCGCTTAATAGTTTATCGTCTAGGAAAATACCGATACTACGCCCAGTTCCTGCTAAATTTTTGGTCAATTCAGCAAATTTTTGTCCTCCTTCAGAGGTGAAACGTAAAGCTACATTCCAGTTATTAGACCCAGGAGCTTCTGGTTCCGCTAAAGCATCTCTGAGGTCTTGGCCTTTAATAATTGCTTCTTTGAATAGTTGGGCGATCGCTTGATTTGTTTTTTCGATAGATTCTAAATTTTTTTCTATAGCTTCTTGGTCTTCACTATTTTTAAGTAATTCTTGCTCTACTAATAGTTGTCTCTGTACTTGATATTCAATTGCTAACTGCTGCTCGGTACTTTGTAACTGTTCTCGAAAGTCAAGTTGAGCTGTCCCTCCTAAAACCCGTTCTGCTTGTTCAGGGTCATTTACTCCTGGTAATTGAACTAAAATTTGGTCTTGTCCTAAAGATTGAACTACTGATTCTGATACACCTAAAGCATTAACCCTATTTTCAACTATTTTTAGGACTCCTTCCATTACACGTTCGTCAATGGTGGGAATTTCCTCAGAGGTTTGTAGTTGAATAGTGAGTTGTGACCCACCTCTGAGATCTAATCCTAAACGAATTGGAATTTGACTTAATACTGTAACTGATGCGATAACTAGAACTAAGATTAAAGCTATATAAGAATTTTGTCTACGCATAATTTAATTAAATTAAAGTAGCATTTAGAGGATTGTATTGATAATTAATACTAATTTCATCAAATTAAAAATTCACTTATAAATATTTTTATAAACTTGAAATCCCAGATTTCAAGTAATGTGTAGTCTAACTTTAGGAAATTGGTAATATATATGGATATTTTTTTGTATAAGGTCAATATAAATGTTTAAGTCATATAAAAAATATCTAGGCTTTTTAGGGAATGAGCAATAGGGAAGGGTTTAGTATATTATTTACTTTGCATTTAACCCTTTAAAAAGATGTCGTATAACTTTAACACAAAGAAAGTGATGTCACCAAATTTGTTCATAGTTTTTAGGAATAAGATAAGTCTTCCCTAATCAATTTCTCAGCCTTATATTTCTGCCCATCCAATTTTGTTTCAAAGCTTGAGTATTCAATTTGAAACCTCACTTTGCAGTAGAGATGAATTTTGAGATTTTGTCTAAAAAAAAACAAGGGCACTGCCAGTTCAATTAACTCAGAGCAGGTAATTGTTGGATTGGAATTGCTCAAGTATCCTCAAGTGGATTGATTCTTACAGGGAGAATTGGTAAATATAATGGCCAATGAGATTGGATAACTCATAGTTAATACAGAAGGTAAAACTAACTGTCAATATTGGCATACCGATAATTGAGTCGGATCTAAAAAAGTTATGCTCCCTGAAATTTAGCATATTATTGCAAAAGACCAGACACAGCAATTAGAGCGAACGTACGGAATTGTTGGACAATAGAAGGGTCGATGGCATCCCCGAGATGCAGAAATTTGCTAAGGTTTGGGAGCAGATATTAATAATACTGAGATTAGCGATCGCGGAGCGTGGGGTCAGCTATATCGCCTATTTCAATTAGATTTGGATTCATACTTCTAAGGACAATACAGCAGGAGAAAGGACAGGTTTAGGGTAATACAGCAACTGCAGCAGCTATATCAATTCCTAGAACTGGTATGACTTAATTGTCTATCCCACACTTTGCCCTGTGCAAAACCTATGTGTCTAATGGATAGCAATTGTAGTAGGTAGGTACAGAAATTGCTTAACTATATTAATTTTTGTAAACTAACTTCAAGTTTCTCGAAATAGTTGACTTGAGAGGTTATACCAATTTCATAAACTTAAAACTTCAATTAACTGATCAAAATATTTACAAGTTTGACATCTTGGATTTCAAGTTATGTTTAGTTTGACTTTAGGAAATTTATATTATTTACATTTTATTACATAGCAACAAAGTTTAACTCCTACCTACTTAGGAAGGTTAAAAAACAAAAAGTTGCCCGCTTGAAGGAAAAGCTTAGTAAGCATTAAATTTGCTCCTCTTCAACACTCAGATTCTGAAAGAATTCAGTAGCTTAGCAAGGTTAGCAAATAAGCAATGTTATTTATATTTCATCATTCCTGGGAGACCAATTCCTGCTTAGGGTGTGATAATGAGTTAATAACTCATAGCTAAACTGCGAAGTTAGAACTCTGGAGGATAGCTGATAGCTTATAGCTAAATCCTTACAAAGCTTGAATCGTTTATGTTATCAAAAAATTTAATTAGTCTTCTTGCTTCTTCTTTCTCTCCTAGATAACTAAAGTCTTCCTCCTTCTTGCTTCCAGTTAAACTTTAATTGCCACCATTTTTTGTACTGCTTCAACAATTTGCTCTGGTTGTACAATTGTTAATCTTTCAAGTAAACCATTATAAGGTGTAGGAATGTCTTGAGAAGACAATCGTAAAATAGGAGCATCTAGTTCATCAAATAATTTTTCATTAATTGAGGCAATTAACTCAGCAGCAATACCACCTGTTTTCATACACTCTTCAACAATAATCACCCGGTGAGTTTTCTTAATAGAAGCACCAATAGTTTCAAAATCTAAAGGTTTGAGAGATATGAGGTCTATTACCTCCGGGTCATAACCCTGTTTTTTCAAAGTTTGTACTGCTTGGGTAACGTGATGACGCATTCTCGAATAGGTCAAGATAGTAACATCTTTTCCAGTTTGTACCACTTCTGCTTTATCTAGAGGTAACAAATACTCATCTTCTGGCAAGTCTTCTTTGAGATTATAAAGAAGGACATGCTCAAAAAATAAGACCGGATTTTCATCACGGATAGCTGATTTAAGTAAACCTTTGGCGTTGTATGGAGTTGAACAAGCTACTATTTTAAGACCAGGAACAGCTTGAAAATAGGCTTCTAATCTTTGGGAATGCTCTGCACCTAACTGACGACCCACACCACCAGGGCCACGAATCACTAATGGAATTTTGAAATTACCACCAGAGGTATAGCGTAACATTCCAGCATTATTGGCAATTTGGTTAAAGGCCAATAATAAAAATCCCATATTCATGCCTTCAATGATAGGCCGTAGTCCAGTCAGGGCTGAACCTATAGCCATTCCTGTAAAGCTATTTTCTGCAATAGGAGTATCAAGAATACGTAGTTCCCCATATTTTTCATAAAGACCTTTGGTCACTTTGTAGGAGCCTCCATAGTGACCTACGTCTTCACCAAGAACATATACAGTTGGGTCGTGAGCCATCTCTTCATCAATAGCTGCACGGAGAGCATTAAATAATAAAGTTTGTGCCATTTAACAGGTTGGTTATGTGAGTTAGGTAACAATTTCCACTCTGACTTGAGAATCAGATATAGACTTCTAGGGTGAGTTCACCTAATTGTTTTATATATATATTCTAAGATTTGCTTTTAATTCCTCATGCTTTCCCACGGTGTTAATCAAAAATTACTCAGAATTTTAGCTAATAGCTAATTAAATGTTAATATTAACCTTTTACTGTCTTATCTAAGCAGCTTTTTAACTAATTTGACTTGACTTCTGTTTAGCTTTGATTAAAATATTATTATTTATTATTACATATAATTATATCATAAAAAACTATATTTGTCAAGCTAAGATATAATTACTATACAAGGCAATATAAGTTATCTTCTTAAATAATTATGTTTAAACTAACTGTTCTATTAGCTAAGTTTTTCGAGAACCTATGTACAAAATTTAACTGGATATTGTCAGCAGTATTTTGAAAAAAAATAACTTGTTTGGTAGTTCTGAAAAACAAACTTTTATTGAATAATTTATAAATTTAATTTGCTTTGTTTGTAGCGATATAAAAAGAGGCTAGCAGTGGAAATTTATCTAGATAATTTATGGGACCAAGTTTTAGAAAGGCTCCAATTACAGTTAAGTAAACCAACTTTTGAAACTTGGATTAAAACAGCAACTGCTGAACAATTAGAAAATAATTGTTTAGTAATTCGCGCCCCTAATCCTTTTGCTCGAAATTGGTTACAGAAATACTATATAAAAACTATTGCTGACGTTGTACATGATATTTTAGGTTACCCAGTAGAAATTTATTTAACTACTTTTTTAGTTGAAGATAGTAGAAAAAATGACTCGGGACTCATTTGGTCTGAACATAAGTCCGTAAATATTCTGGGAGAAAATTTATCTATTCCAAAACCATTACCAGCAAATCTTAATGCCAAATATATGTTTTCTCGGTTTGTAGTAGGTCCAAATAATCGTATGGCTCATGCCGCTTCTTTAGCAGTGGCAGAGTCTCCAGGACAAGAGTTTAATCCTTTATTTTTATGTGGTGGAGTCGGTTTAGGTAAAACTCATTTAATGCAAGCTATTGGTCATTATCGTTTAGATATTTTTCCTCATTCTCAAATATTTTATGTTTCTACAGAAAAATTTACTAATGATTTGATTGCTGCTATTCGTAAAGATAGTCTGCAAGGCTTTAGAGAACATTATCGAGCAGCAGACGTTTTATTAGTAGATGATATTCAATTTATTGAAGGTAAAGAATATACTCAGGAGGAATTTTTTCATACTTTTAATACTTTGCATGAGGCTGGCAAACAAGTAGTCTTAGCTTCTGATAGACCTCCCAATCAAATTCCTAGTTTACAAGAACGTCTTTGCTCTCGGTTTTCTATGGGATTAATTGCAGATATTCAAGCTCCAGATCTGGAAACTAGAATGGCAATTTTACTAAAAAAGTCTGAGTATGAAAATATGGTTTTGCCTAGGGATGTAATTGAATATATTGCAACTAGATATCCTTCAAATATTCGGGAGTTGGAGGGAGCTTTAACAAGGGTTGTTACTTATATTTCTATTTCTGGTTTGCCTATGACTGTGGAAAATATTGCACCTATTTTAAATCCAAAAACAGAAAAGTTAGAGGCTTCACCAGAGGCAGTTATTAAGGTTGTTTCCGAAAATTTTAACTTATCTATAGAGGATTTGAAGGGTAGTTCTAGAAAGCGAGAAATTACTTTAGCAAGACAAGTTGGGATGTATTTGATGCGACAACATACTGATTTGAGTTTACCAAAAATTGGAGAGGTTTTTGGAGGAAAAGACCACACCACTGTTTTGTATAGTTGCGACAAAATTAGTCAGCTACAAAATAGTGACTTAAATTTAGTTCAAACAATTCGACAATTGAGCGATCGAATTAATTTTTCTAGTCGTCATTAGTTAGTATAAATAAGAAGGAGAAGATTAGGTAACTAACAGATCCATCCTTTAGGATTTTTAACATATGGTTATTTTCAATAAGAATGAGGCACTATTTTGTACAATAATTACGCATAATTTTATCAAGAGATGTATTGATAGGTAAATACATTCTAGCTCTTTTTAATGCACTAAAAT
>ENA-UENX01000172-UENX01000172.1-marine-metagenome-genome-assembly--contig:-NODE-172-length-34761-cov-142.809491_pt1 | contig 34761 bp, 39 predicted proteins | sample MGYA00237875_ERZ529327 | MGnify/ENA primary metagenome ERZ529327 (study PRJEB26372, sample SAMN05368347) | marine metagenome | biome: cultured habitat; feature: ocean water; material: water; isolation... | reverse complement strand
AAGGTAAATATCGTCGCCTAGTTGTAAGATGGGGGCCTATTTATGCTTGTTTTGGTGCTTTTGTAGCGCTCGCCACTATACTTATGTAGATTAATCCCATTTTATTAGTGGCATAGGTTCATAGAAAATGTCCTTTTGACAAAAAAGATAATTTCCGAACTAAAAAATTATATTGAAGTCATTCCTTCTGACTCCTGATTTCTCATTTTTAGGGGAGTAAGGAGGAGTCTTGATCAATAGTTTATAATTTGTAGCAAATATTGATCACGCTTTGTATAACACTTTTTCGTAGTGCAATTTTTAGTGCTTTTCAGATTTATAAACTACATCTTCACAACAAAAACATCTTAGGGACATTTAATTTAACCTCCCTACTATGGTCTACTAATTATGAAAACTACTGTAAGTCAACAAAGGCTGAAGTTGATCAGAATTTACCAAGGTTAACCTAGAAACTGCATTTTTTGTAGATACATGTTCTTAAAGATAACAATTGCTCCTAAAAGTCAGGTGCGCAAGTGTGTAAGTCCTATTGATATTTTTCTAGAGAATTGAAACTGATTATGGTATTATAAATATTTGTAAGTTATAGCTCTAATTTAATAATAGCCATTGTTATATATTGCCAATAGCTATTAATGAAAATATGGCGAATCAAGAATATCTAGCCTTACTGAATCGTGGTGTAGTGACATGGAATGAATGGAGATATAAAAATCTACATTTACAACCAGACTTTTCTAATGCTAACTTGAGAGGCTTTAATCTAGAAGGTTTTAATTTAAAAGGATTGAATTTAACAGGAGCTAATCTGTCTTTAGCTCGGTTAATTAATGCTAATTGTAGAGATACTATTTTTACTTCAGCTCAACTAATTAATGCCAATCTAACTGCTATTAATTTTCAGGGCGCAAATTTAAAAAATACTAATTTTATTTCTGCTAATCTAAGGCTTGCTAATTTAATCGAAGCTAATTTAGTAGATGCTAATTTAATTGGAACTGATTTACAAAATTCTAACTGTAGGTATGTTGATGGTACTTCAGCAGATCTCAGTAGAAGTAACTTAGCCAAAGCAGATTTAATGGAAGCAAACTTCAGTTATGCTAATTTTAGTTATGCTAATCTTCATCAAGCTGAATTAATTGGAGGTTATTTTTATCAAGCTAATTTTCACCAAGCTAATCTTATTAAAGCTCATCTAACTGGGATTTATTTATTAAATTCTTCTTTGATAGAAGCTAACCTGTCTGGAGCAGATTTGAGATTTGCTAAACTCAAAAAAGTTAACTTTCAAGATGCAAATTTACAGGAAACTTATTGCCGAGGTACTAACCTAAGTGAAGCTATTTTAATCAGAGCAGATTTAAGAGGAGCAAATTTCAGGGGAGCTAACCTAAATAAAGCTAATCTTACTGACGCTTTAATTGACAATATTAACCTAGTAGACGCTAATCTTCAGGAAACAATTATGCCGAATGGCAAAATTAATTACAATTATTAACTTTATATTTATAAGTTTTTCCTCTTTATCTTTCACCAACTCATTCCTAGTTTTCTCTTAATTTTGATACTCTTTATGTCCATGCTTGGCTGCTAGGCTGAAAAGCTAAAAAAAGCGAAGAACTGGGATAATCGAGAATAAAGGAAAGTCAACATGCCCAAAAAGAATGGTAAAATTATAACCCTAGAAGTCCTAACTATAGTAGATAAAGAATGGTAATTTATTGTTAAATAAGCCTTATAAATTTTCTATAAAGGAACCTGTTAACCCTAAAGCTCAGGATTTAGAGCACTCAGAGCTACTAAGAATAAATAAAAGTACGTTTTATTCAAACTTTTTGGCCATAAAGGAAGTCAAAATAAAGAAGTAATGGAACTAGACGTTGAAAAATATTTCTACAGAATTAGCCACAGCTTGATGATGTCAAATATAATTTTCTCCCAACAAATCAAAAAGGGGCTGTGGAAATTTTTAATTCTAGGTTGGTTTGCTTAATTTATAGAACAAGGAACACCCCATTAGGGTGTAGTATTACCACTAGCCAACATAGCATTAAACAGTATGGAGGACATAGACCCTTCGGTAAACTGCCGATCTATTGGTGTTTTTCCTAAATCCAAAACACAACCCTGAGAAGATTTGAGAAAAAGTGCCACAATTCCTCTCATAAAGGGGAATGAACATATTAGCTATACTGAAATAGGAGTAGAACTAGATGCTGCTAACTCTTGTAAACGCTCCTGTTGATCTTGGGTAATACAAGCTTGAATAACATTTTCTATATCTCCCTCCAAAAGAGGTACAAGAGAAAAGTTCTGATTTAAGCGATGATCTGTCACCCGATTATCTTTATAATTATAAGTACGAATTTTTTCAGAACGGGAACCAGTACCTACTTGCGATCGCCTTATAGAACTCACTTCTGCTTGTTGCTCTTGTAACTTAATCTCATAAAGTTTAGCCCGCAAAATCTGCATTGCTCGCTCCCTGTTTTGTAGCTGGCTCCGCTCCTGGGTACAAAAAATTCTAATTCCCGTAGGCTTGTGAAACAAATCTACAGCAGTTTCAACCTTGTTGACATTTTGTCCACCAGCTCCACCAGAACGAGCAGTTGACAATTCAATATCCTTTTGGTCTATTTCAACTTCCACATCATCCACCTCTGGCATTATCGCCACTGTAGCAGTAGAAGTATGTACTCTTCCACCTGCTTCTGTAACTGGCACTCTTTGAACCCGATGAACTCCTGCTTCAAATTTGAGCTTACTATAAACGTGATCCCCTTTAATTTCTAAAATTGCTTCTTTAAAACCGCCCATATCTGCTAAAGATTCACTCAGCAAGCTCACCTTCCAGCTTTGGTTCTCTGAGTAGCGGGAGTACATTCTAACGAGATCTCCTGCCCAAATACTAGCTTCATCTCCTCCTGTACCAGCTCTAATCTCCAACATAATATTCTTATCATCGTTGGGGTCTCGTGGCAGTAGAGCAATTTTCATTTGATTTTCTAGAGATTCTAGTTTGGCTTCCAAATCTTCTACTTCAACTTTGGCCATCTCTTGCATTTCCAAATCGCCAACAGCTTCTTTCAATATTTCCTTAGCATCAGCTAATTCTTCTTGAGCATTTTTCCACTCTACATAACAATTTACAACTTCTTCCAGGGAAGAACGTGCTTTAGCTAATTTTTGGAACTCACTGGGGTCTTTAGCAACATCTGGATCGGCCAAACGCAGAGTTAATTCATTATATGTTTGCTCTACAGATTTTAACTTATCTAATAAATATGTTTCAGCCATTATAAGTTGTCCTTTAAATATGTTTCAGCCATTGTCCGTTGTCCTTTGCAGTAGTGCTAAACAAGTAATGATTGATTATAGCGATGGATAAAATGCAAAATGATACCAATGTTATTTTCAAGCTAATTTGGAGATAGACTGAGTTTTTTTACACCCATACCTAGATACCATTTCTCAAATGATATTATTGAATAGTTCAATTTAATAAATCCCCCCCTATTTCTTTTCAGAGTGCTTTATGTCGTTTACTAATCTCTAATTGCATAAGTTAATATACTCATTGAGCTCCTAAAAAAGCTTTGAACCAAGAGACCAAAAAGAGGCCATACAAAAAATAATATTACTAATTTTTGCGAATAAACATTAAGTAGAGCACAACGTTCTTACACTCCACAAATTAGTTCATGGGATTATGCTACCCATTCTTAAAACAATCACACATTAACGATAAATTTAAGACCAATACTGCTACAAATTTATAGCTACTTCTTAATCCTACAGGCTTATAGTAACAAACAAAATTTCACAACCCTCTACTTCCATTGCTTATTAGCTTTGTTACCCATACTCTTAACATAATTCATCACATTGAATTGGGAGTTTCCTCTCTTTCTTTAGGCTGAACCTTATCGCTTTTAGGTATTTTTGCTTATGTCTGGTTAATATCCTGCTTGTAGCCATTGATCCGTAACTTGGACTACACGAGTAATGCCAGCCATCGAAATCCTGATCTTAAACAGTCGTTCAATCAGCGATGGGAATAGCTTGTTTAATCCAGTTCTAGGTAAAGTTTTTTAGCAATTGTCGTCCACATTCATGACACAAAAACTCATACTTATCTTAATATATAATATGGCCATTTTTGACAGTTTAGTTTTTGAATATTCACACCTGGGAAAAGTAGCCATAGATAGAAAACAATAACTTTTACATCTCTATCATTACATATTGAGCACTACTTCTTTTGCTTTGTTTTAGCCATAGCATTTCCCATGCTAGTGAGGTCCATATTTAAAGCTGAAAAGCTGTGAATTAAAGCTTTTAGTATTCCTCATTTAAGTGGGAACCGCCATTTTCATTATTTAACAACTTTATTTGGGATTTTAATTTTAATTGTTGCCTGTAATGTTTAACCAATAAATAAGTTTTCAAGGGTTTTTATCTTTCCTCCTAATTCAGTAGGAGATACTAATAAATAATAACTGAAATGATATACAACTAATTAAGGACAATTTACGTTGTCACTATTTTTTGCCTTTACCCTTTTTAGATTTAGTAGATTTAGATTTATTAGATTTAGATCCACTACCCTCTTGTTTACTATATTTACGCATAAACCTTTCAACCCTTCCTTCAGTATCAATAATTTTCTGAGTACCGGTAAAATAGGGATGATTTCCCGACCAAACATCAACATGAATTTCAGGTTGTGTAGAACCAACTGTCATTACAACTTCACCATTGCAATAAACTTTAGCTTCTGGATACCATTCAGGATGAATATCAGCTTTAGGCATTTTCTTGACTTTACTTAATTACAAATATTTTCTTTACTCTTAACTGTTTTAACATAATCATATTTAGTAGTTCTTTGAGATAATTTAATTCACCAATAAACTAGATTTTAATGATTAACAGTTAATTTTATTGTATCAAATTATTTGCCAATTTTTACAGGATGAATAGTAAAAATTGGCAAATTAACTTTGTTGTCTCAAATGTATAGAAGTCGCCATTACTGAGGAGGACATTGTCCATCTGCTCAAATATAGTCCATGCTACGAATTTGATTTCTGACTTCTAAAGAACGAACTTCTGATTTCAGCTACATATTATCGTTTGGAATATTGAGATGCTTTACGTGCTTTGCGTAAACCATACTTTTTCCGTTCCTTAGCACGAGGGTCGCGAGTCAAATATCCTTCTATCTTTAGAGGTTTACGATTTTCTGGGTCTAATTGGCACAAGGCTCTAGCTACACCTAATCTAATTGACTCAGCTTGTCCTGTTAACCCGCCTCCTGTTGCTTTAACTAGAATGTCATATTCATTTTCAAAACCTAAAGTGTCTAGTGGAGCTTTTACAGATGATAAATAATTATGATTATATTGCAGGTATATTTCACCTTCTTTGCCATTAATAATCAATTTACCTGTACCTGGAACTAAGCGTACTGATGCGACAGAAGATTTACGACGACCAGTACCCCAGTACATAGCACGGCCACTTTCTTTGTCTTGCATTATCTTTCTCCTCCTGGAATAGTTTGAATAGTTAATTTTTCAGGTTTTTGAGCTTCGTGAGGGTGATTAGAACCAGGATAAACTTTTAATTTGTTGTGAAGCTTTCTGCCTAAAGAATTTTTAGGCAGCATTCCAAAAACTGCCTCCTCAATAATTCTTTGAGGCAAACGAGCTTGTAATTTAGAAAAAACTTCTGTTTTCATACCACCTGGTCTTCCCGAATGGCGACGATAAAGTTTCTGACTACTTTTTTTACCAGTTACAGTTACTTTTTCAGCATTAACTACAATTACAAAGTCTCCTGTATCCATATGAGGAGTATAAGTCGGCTTATTTTTACCCCTAATAATCATGGCTATAGCAGTTGCCAATCTCCCTAGACGCTGACCTTCAGCATCAATAACATACCATTTTTTGCCTTCAATATCCTGTGGTGGCAAGTAAGTTTTGTTCATTATTTTCTGAGTTAGTTATTGTTTTGAATTATTTATATTTGTCTTAATTTTAAAGACTGAAAAACAGTGCTGCAACTGATAATTTTCCTATTGACTAGTTATAAGAATTTATACAACATATTTCGAGCAAATAATGTACAGTGTAAATGGTGAAAATTCTGTAGTAAATACATTTTGAGCGGGTGAGTGTAGCTTACCGGAAACTAAAAGGGCTGTATAAGTTTTGGTGAAAAGCTAGGCTGCTTTTGAAAAAAAAGCATATAGCAAACACTTAAAAAAGTTTACCTGACTTTTTACTCTCCCTTGTTTTATATCTCATTTAAAAACACCACATCAGTTTTTAGCATTTCCTTGCTGGAATGCTTATACCATGTCCGGTTATAGTTATAGTTAAACCTTATAGTAGTGCAAAAGCTCTATGGTAAATATTTCAAAAGCGAAAGCAATACCACAAAGCATAATGCTTTTTTCTCACTAAATTATCCGGACATAATATTACAAAAGATGTATAATTTTTTATAATTATCTTTATCTTGAAATACCCTTCTGCCAAATAAAAAAATGATCGATCTGACTAAATTGTAGAGTACTGACTACTTATTTAAATTAACCAAGGATAAATCTAGGCATATTGTCATACCAAACTTCTTGAGGAAAAGGAAATTCTGGATAACCAACCCGCAATAAACAAAGACCACTAGCTGGAGCTGAGTGCTTCACAATGTCCCTCCTTTGATTAACCCAAATATCCGTAAAACTTTCCAGAGATAGCTCTTCAGTACCCACTTGAATAAGCAACCCTACCAATAATCGCATCATTCCATACAGAAACCCACTTGCTTGAACCTCTATATAGATAAATGGACCTTTCCTTTCACACATTACCTCTTGTACATCTACCCAAGAATGGGGACGACAGGATCCAGCTCTTTGAAAAGCAGCCAAATGATGATGACCAATTAAAGGATTCAAAGCTGCTTGAATCAATTGTGGGTCTAAAGAAGCTTGATAATAATGCCAAACAAAAGGCATCACAAACAAATTTGGTTGTTTATCTGTATAAATAGTATAGCGATAACGTCGCCAAATTGCGGTAAACCGGGAGTGCCAAGCATAATCTATTCTAGCCGAACCTCTAATCAATATATCATTAGCCAGTCGTGAGTTTAGAATAGTAGCCCATTTATGAGCAGGGATAGGACCTGAAACATCAAAGTGAGCAACTTGAGCTGCTGCATGAACTCCAGCATCTGTTCTACCCGCCCCATGTAACGTCACAGGTTCGTTAATGAAAGAAGCAATAGTCTTCTCAATCTCTTCTTGGACAGTTCGTTGATTTGGCTGTCTTTGCCACCCATGAAAATGAGTACCTTGATATTGAATCACAAGGGCAACGCGCTGAACTAAAGTTTGGTTATTAGCCATGAGAATTGTTAGTCTCTAAAGCTTAAAAGTCAATATCTATTAACATTAAGCTCTTACTTTTAAATGGTCAAATTAACCTTTTCTATCTTCCCACTGCCTTTTAGCATCAACCTTAAATCAGTTCAATAATTGCCATTTCTGCATTATCTCCACGACGACGAATAGTTCTCAAAACACGGGTATAACCTCCATTGCGAGAACCATATCTTTCTTGTGCCTCGTTGAATAAAGAATGAACTAGTTTTTTGTCATAGAGATAACCTAAAGCCCGACGACGAGCTGCTAAGGAACCATCCTTTGCCAAAGTAATCATTCTTTCTACTTCTGACTGTACGGCTTTAGCACGAGGTTTTGTTGTTTTAATTTGACCATGACGAATTAACTGAGTTGCCAGAGATCGCAGCAGAGCGCGACGCTGGTCTGTTGGCTTACCTAACTTTGGAACACGACAACTATGACGCATGACTACCTTAAATACTTAGAATATTTGAACTAATGTTTAGGAAATGTTTATAATTAGTTTCTAGTCTACTTTTACTAGCAGTTAAAAGAACTTAATTCTACAAATTTGAATGTAATAACATTTCCGGTTGTTAACCTTTTTTCCTCATTTCTAAGTAGCTTTAGCTACTTTTTCTTGAGGTAAAGTTATTCCCAAGCGCTTTTGTAAAGCTTCTATGACTTCTTCTGCAGACTTTTGACCAAAGTTTTTGATTTCTAACAAATCTTCTTGACTATAATCTAGCAGGTCTGCAACTGAGTTTATTTGAGCCCTTTTTAGACAATTATAAGCCCTAACTGATAACTGTAATTCCTCTATTGGGATCTGACTTGTTGGGTCTGTCGTTTCTCCTGATGGAATATCTGCCATATTGGTAATATCTTTGAGTGGTTCAAACAAACTCATTAAAATACCAGCGGCATTACTCAAGGCATCTTGAGGCGTATAACTGCCATTAGTCCAAATATCCATAATTAGTCGGTCTTGTTCTAAAGAACTACCTATATGGGCATCTTCAATCGTATAGTTAACCTTACGAACTGGCATAAAAATAGCATCTATTTGCAGAAAATCAAGAGTCGCCACATCATCACGAGTACGATCTACTGCTTTATAACCAGTTCCTTTCTCAATTCTAAATTCCATCTCCAGAATGGAGCCTGGGGATAGAGTAGCAATATATTGACTGCGATCTATTACTTCAACCTCTGAAGGCACATCAAATCGATCAGCAGTTACTGTCGCTGGTCCTTCTACCCGCAGCCTGCCAATTTGTGGTTGCTCAGAATAGCTTTTGAGAACAACCTCTTTCATATTCAGTAGGATTTCTAGGACATCTTCTCTTACCCCCTTAATTGTGGCAAACTCATGATTAACACCAGCTATCCTTACTGATGTAATAGCTGTTCCTTCTAAGTTAGATAGCAGAACCCGCCTTAGTGCATTTCCTACTGTTGTACCTTGACCACGAGCTAGTGGTTCTATAATAAATTTTCCGTACTGACTTCGATCTTTGTCAGTTTTAGACTCTACACACTCGTAATGAAATTGCGCCACGGAGTAACCTCCCTTTTCCATTGAACCCCAGAGTTAATAATTTGATTAGACTCTACGCCGTTTTGGTGGACGGCAACCATTATGAGGAATTGGGGTAATATCTCGAATCAAAGTTATTTCTAGACCAGCCCCCTGTAAAGCTCTAATTGCAGTTTCTCTTCCTGCCCCTGGCCCACTTACCATCACTTGAACCTGACGCATTCCTTGATCGTTGGCTCGGCGTGCTGCACTTTCTGCTGCTGTCTGTGCTGCAAAGGGAGTTCCTTTTTTGGCCCCCTTGAAACCACTTGAACCTGCCGAAGCCCAAGAAATTACTTCACCATTTAGGTCAGCAATAGTTACAATCGTATTATTAAAGGTAGACTGGATGTAAGCTACCCCATTGGGCACATTCTTTTTTTGTTTTTTCGGGCCTGTTTTTTTTGTTGGTTGTCGTGCCATATTTCTTTCTATGAGTAGGATATAAGATTAATAATGCATTTTTCTAACAACAAGTATACTTACTTCTAATCTCAGAAGAAGTTTTTTGAGTATTCTAATAACTATACTTCTTAAATCCTTACTGAGTAGAAATAATTTTATTGGTTTTAGATTACATAATCTGTTAGCTATTACCTTGCTTGCCTAGCTATTAAATTTTTAAGACATTAAATCATCTATTATAGTTTTAATACTAGCAGCAGTCCAAAACAGATATACCTAACTTGTTGATTTGATGATTTTTGGATCAGATATAGATTTTTTCTCCCTTCAGTGTAGAAGTATGAGTCTACAATTCCTACAAAAGTAAAAATAGCTAATCTTTAAGTTTTCTCCTTTGGAAATTTTCTTTCCTAAATTCTATAAAATATATCGGAAATATTTTTTTTCTCCTAAATATATAGCCATAACTAGACCAGAATAATTGACTTTTAAAATTTGCAATTTAATCCAATTAATATTTTTAATTAGACTTGTTTATATTACCATAATTAATATCAATTATTCATAATCTCAGCTAGTTTACATGAATTGACAGTCAAATTATCTGTATTTAAGTTAGCTAAATACAATTTATAAATAAGCAAACGATCTCATAAAATAATGCTTATTATTCAAGTTTTAAGTCAATCTAACTCAGATTTTTTTAATTAGAACATTATTAGTGATACTAATCTTTCTTGCCTTAATAGCTGCTCAAAATATATTTACAAGCAGGCTTCTACTTCTTAGCGCTAGCTTTCTTCTTACCAGCTACAGTTCGGCGTACACCTCTGCGAGTTCTGGCATTAGTGCGAGTCCGTTGTCCTCTAACGGGTAAGCCCATTCTATGTCGGCGACCTCTATAAGTACCAATATCCATCAATCGCTTGATACTCATGGCTTCTAGCCTTCTGAGATCTCCTTCTACCTCATAATTATTTTGGACTTCAGAACGAATAGCTGCTACATCCGCATCACTTAAATCCTTCACACGGGTATCAGGATTTACATCTGTTTCAGCTAAAATTTCTTGGGACCGAGATAGTCCTATTCCATATATGTATGTCAGACCAATTTCTATACGCTTATCGCGTGGGAGGTCTACTCCAGCAATTCGTGCCACTTTACTTGTTCTCCCTAAGCTTTAAATAGAACTTACATAAGCTTGATGAGTATGCAACAGATACTCTAATTTACGTGTCTAAGTATGTTTAACCTTGACGTTGTTTGTGTTTGGGGTTAACACATATCACCATTACTCGTCCTCTACGACGAATGACACGACACTTTTCACAAATTTTTTTGACGGATGCTCTAACTTTCATGCCCTTTTTGGCAACACCATAAATTTAATATTATATCATTTAGATATATTTTTAGCAACTAAGCTAAACCTTTAAGAATATGACAAAATCTCTAGTAAGTTTTATAAATCCTACTTTTTCCGAAGTCGATAAGTAATTCGGCCTTTTGTCAAATCATAGGGTGTTAACTCTACCTTGACTCGATCGCCTGGTAGAATTTTGATGTAATTGCGACGGATTTTACCGGAAATATGAGCTAATACATTAAACCCATTATCCAAATCTACCCTGAACATTGCATTAGGTAGGGACTCCGTCACTGTTCCCTCCATTTCTATGAGATCTTGTTTAGACAATTTTTAATAACCTCAACCCTGCAAATAACCGATTTAGTTTAGGAACAGCCTATTATTTTATGCTAATTCTATTAACATATCTTATCAAAAATTTTTGATTTTTAGAGGTTAAGCAGGAGGAATAATATCTCTACAAATATTTATCTGAAATAAGTAGCTTCAATAATTCTAGTTGGAGGTATAAAAAGTTTAATTTTTCCACCTTCAAAATTTTATTCCAAGTTACTTCAGGTAATTTTATCAACCTCTTGTTTTATAGCATTAGTCACAGTTTCAATAGGATTATTTCCATCTATAATAATTAACTGTTCACGTGCTTGATAAAACTCAATCAAAGGTTGCGTTTGTTGATAATAAACTTGTAAACGATTTCTAATAGTTTCTTCCTGATCATCTTCACGTTTTCTTGATAACAAACGAGCTACTAAAACATCATCCGGTACTTGTAAATTAATTACGTGAAAAGAACTACTACTCTTAGCTTCTTCTCCTTCACTCTCATATTTTTTGAAAAACTCTTCTGCCTGAGTTACAGTCCGGGGAAAGCCATCTAGAATCCAACCATTTTGAGCATTAGGGTTTTCCAGTCTTTCCTTAACCATATCAAGAATGAGTTGGTCAGGGACTAAATCTCCCTTATCCATATAGTCTTTGGCTTTAATACCCAAAGGAGATCTTTCTGCTACGTTACTGCGCAGAATATCACCAGTAGAAATATGGGGAACTTTATAAAAATCTGCTATGAGAGATGCTTGTGTTCCTTTCCCCGCTCCTGGTGGACCTAAAAATACCAGTTTTACCACTATTGCTTAACCATTCCTTCGTATCTTTGAGAGATAACATAAGTTTGAATTTGTTTGGCTGTATCTATTGCTACACCTACTAGAATTAATAGAGAAGTAGCTCCTAATCCTCTAAATGTAGGTACACGAGTAGCACTTTCTACTATAGTAGGAACTATAGCTACTAAACCCAGAAAAATAGCTCCTAGGAAAGTCAACCTATTCAAAACTTTCTCTATATAGTCACTGGTCGTTTTACCTGGACGAATACCTGGAATACTTGCCCCCATTTTCTTCAGATTTTGGGACATATCCACTGGGTTCATAATTAGAGAAGCGTAGAAGTAACTGAAGAAAAGGATCAAAACGAAATAAAATAAAGCATATAGCCAGGGTGTAGGACCACTAGGACTTATAGCAGTAGCAATCTGAGATATAATAGGGCTATTCGCAAACTGAGCTAAGGATACAGGTAATATCAGAACTGCTGAGGCAAAAATAATTGGCATTACCCCTCCTTGGTTCAACCGTAAAGGTAGATAGCTTTTTGTTTCCCTATATAATTTTCTACCCACTTGACGACGAGCTGAAAGTATAGGTATCCTGCGACTGCCCTCTTGTACAAATACAATACCTACTATCATTACGAGGAATACCAGCAGCAAAATAATTGCCCGACCAACTATTGCTCGGTCTCCTCCTTCAAAAAGTTTAATAGTGTCACCTAATGACTGAGGCAGTACAGCAACAATATTTACAAAAATAAGTAAGGATGCACCATTTCCAATACCTCTTTCTGTAATTAGTTCTGATATCCACATCACAAACATTGAACCTGCTGTAATTGCCAAAATAGTTTTAGCAATAAATAGAGATCCTGGATTAATTGATACAGTTACCAGTTCTCCATTAATATCTACAGATGAGCTATTAAGATATATAGCTAAACCAAAGCTTTGTAAAACCGACCAACCCAGTGCTACATAGCGAGTAATTTGAGAAATCTTTCGACGTCCTGCCTCACCCTCATTTTTTTGCAAGTTTTCTAAACTTGGTAGCGCTGCCGTCATCAATTGAATAATAATTGATGCGTTAATGTAAGGTATAATCCCTAATGCAAAAATACCTAATGCTGAAAAACCACCACCAGAAAAAAGGTCTAGGAAGCCTGTTAAAGCCTGGTCTCCAATTCTAGCTTGAAAAGCTTCTCTATTTATTCCTGGTACTGGTAGATAAACACCTAAACGCACTAATAGAAGTAAACCTATTGTTACTAGCAGTCGCCCTCGCAATCCTGCTGCTTGGGCCATCTGCAAGAATGTCTCTTGAGCAGTTGGTGCCTTATCTCTACTAATGTCCATATCTATTTGAGATTTGATTTTTTATATTTTTGATTTTAGCAGAGTTGGGCATAATCCTCCGCTTCCAGATATATTGGTTGTTTTATTACTTTGTTGAATTTTTAGCTGAAGTTATCTTACTCCTTTGTTGAATCCTCATTAGAGACAGCTTGAGCAGGGCCAATTTCTTCACAACTACCACCTGCTGCTTCTATTTTGCTCCGAGCTGAAGCTGTAAAAGCTGCTGCATAAACCTTAAGTGGAATGTTTAAGTCTCCATCTCCTAAGATTTTAAGTGGACCATCATCCGTAGTAATAATTCCAACTTTAATCAGGGAAGCAAGAGTTACCTCAGTGTTAGCTGGTAATGATGATAACTTACTAACATTTATAATCGTGTATTTTTTCCGATTTACCATCGGAAAACCTTTTAATTTTGGCAAGCGACGATATAGGGGATTTTGGCCTCCTTCAAAACCTGGTCTAGTACTGCCACCAGAACGAGATTTTTGACCGCGCATCCCTTTACCACAACTTGCACCTTGACCTGCTGAGATTCCCCGGCCAACTCTACGACCGCGCTGTTGGGAACCTTTTTTTGGAATTGCATCTTTTAATCGCATATTTATTTGTCTTGTTACCTATTAATTTACCTGGATTTTATTTTTCTCCCAAAGCTGCGATAAACCAAAACTTTTGATCTCCAACTAACGTTGAGGTCATAAAATTTAGGTTAAGTTGTAGGCATAAACCAGGTTAACCGCAGGAAATTTCGTGATTTTAAAAATAATACTGGGGTAATAAAGCCAGCTTTTTGTTTGAGTATGTAAATTGCTATAGGTGTTAATTCTCGAATTTACAACTAGTCTAATTAGACACTAAACATATAAATTTTCTATGGGTACCTCTCGCTCTTGAGCTACATCTGCTAATGTTCTCAAAGCATCTAAAGCGTTAACAGCAGCTCTCGCATTGTTTAATGGATTATTAGAACCTAACTGTTTTGCTAGTATATTTTGCACACCTGCCAGTTCAAGAACAGTTCTTACAGCTCCTCCCGCAATAACTCCTGTACCTGGTGCCGCAGGTCGCATCATTACTTTAGCTCCACCACCAAAACCATTTACAGGGTGAGGAATAGAGTTAGATTTAGTCAGTGGGACTTCTATGATATGTTTTTTACCATCAGCAACTCCTTTCCTTACAGCTCCTATAACATCTGCTGCCTTACCCACTCCTACACCCACTTGACCCCGCTCATTGCCTATTACGACAATAGCGCGAAAACTGAGGTTTTTACCACCTTTTACAACTTTGGTGACTCGGCGAATTTGGACAACTCTTTCTTGCCATTCAATTTCTTTTTCTTTGGTACGGCTACTTTTTTTCCTACGTTGTTGCTGTTCTGCCATAGTTCTTACCTTTTGTCAACTTCATTATTTTTTTGTGTAATACCATTTCTCAATAGTAATGCTATATTTTATTTTTACCTTTATTACTCTCCATATTTCCAAATTAGGATAAATAGCAAACTTTTTGATATTTGGTATAACTTTTGATAGCTAGAAGTCTAACCCAGCTTCACGAGCTGCCTCAGCTAAGGCTTTGACTCGACCATGATAAAGGTTGCCACCACGGTCAAAAACTACTTTTTCTATTCCTTTTTCTAGCGATCGCTGAGCAATTAATTTACCTATTTGTATAGAAGCATCGCAGTTAGCACCTGATTTAATGGTTGACTTTACTTCTGCTTCTAAAGTTGACGCTGCAACCAAGGTATGCTGTTTAGTATCATCAATCACTTGTGCATAGATATGCATATTTGAGCGAAATACTGATAACCTTGGACGTTCTGACGTCCCAAATACCTTTTTTCGCACTCGGCGATGTCGCTTGATAATTGAGTCTTTACGAGTGTACTTCATTGTTTATTTTTTACCTGACTTACCCGCTTTAAGTTTAATTACTTCTCCAGCATAACGAACACCTTTTCCTTTATATACTTCTGGTGGACGAACGGCGCGGATTTTAGCGGCAGTATTTCCCACCAGTTCTTTATTAATACCATTAACAATTACGTTGGTATTATTTTCTACAGCTATATTTATACCTTCAGGAGCTGGCATTTCCACTGGTTTACTGTAACCCACATTTAATACCAAAGTCTTACCTTGAACTTGGGCACGATAACCTACCCCTTGAATCACCAGTCGTTTTTCATATCCCTTAGATACACCTTCGACCATATTCGCAACAAGAGTGCGACATAAACCATATCGCTGACGTGCCCTACGAGATTGTTCTTGTGGTTTAACAATAATAGTATTTTCTTGTTCTTTCACTGCTATCTCAGGTGGCAAGACCCTAGACAGCTCACCTAATGGGCCTTTTACTGTTACTTTTTGACCCTCAATAGTAATAGTTACTTTTTTAGGTATTGGGATTGGAAGTTTACCAATTCGTGACATAACTTTTTCTTATATTTAGGTTGGTAGCTGTTTTTTTGCTTGATCAATGGCTATTTATTCATTTTGGTTATATAGAACTATGTATTTAGGGCAGGGAAATTATTAAGTCCCGTTTGAGGAACATTTTGGTATCTACAACTCAGTCATTTCAGTTGGTCAGTTATCAGTACCTAATTTTTTTTGTTACAGACTACTTTCAACTTTTGACCTGTGCTTATCGCTATCTACCAAACATAGCAAAGAACTTCCCCTCCAATACCTCTTTTTCTAGCTTCTCGATCAGTCATAATTCCACTAGATGTAGAAATAATAGCTATTCCTATTCCACCTAAAACTCGTGGCAATTCTTTACGATTTTTATAAACCCGGAGCCCTGGTTTACTAACTCGCTTCAAATATCTAATGATGGGTTGGCGATTTTTACCTTTGTATTTTAAAAAAATTACTAAGTATTTTTTAATACCCTCCCCTTCCTGTTCAAACTCACCAATAAAACCTTCATCTTTCAGAACTTTGGCAATACTGCGAGTCATCTTTGTTGCTGGAACTTTTGTTGTTGTATGCTGCGCCATGCAGGAGTTGCGAATTCGCGTCAACATATCTGATATTGTGTCGTTAGCCGCCATTTTTTCCCCTTTTCTTTAACTACTTTAGTTAATTACTCCGGAAGGGCATTCCCATTTCTTTAAGTAGGGCACGGCCTTCTTCATCAGTTTTAGCTGTGGTAATAATTGAAATGTCCATTCCTCGAATTTGATCGATCTTGTCATATTCTATCTCTGGAAAAATTAGTTGTTCTTTGACACCTAGACTATAATTGCCTCGACCGTCAAAGCTTTTAGGATTTATGCCTCGAAAATCTCGAATTCTAGGTAATGCTAAGTTAATTAGTCGCTCTATAAACTCATACATTCTCTGAGAACGAAGAGTCACCATTACTCCTACTGGCATTCCTTGACGGATTTTAAATCCAGCGATCGCTTTTTTTGCTCTAGTTACTACTGGTTTTTGACCTGTAATTGTAGCTATTTCCTTTATAGATGAATCTAAAGCTTTAGCATTTTGAGATGCTTCCCCTAAACCACGATTAATTGTTACTTTTACCAGCTTAGGTACTTGGTGAATATTTTTATACTTAAATTGGTCAATTAGTTTAGGAACAATTTTTTTGTAATAGTATTTCTTGAGTGTATCTGACATATTTTCGGTTATTTATTGAAAAATTTACTGAGAAAATAAATGCACTTTTTTAGTCTTTACTTGAAAATATCGACTATTCTTGATTCATTTTCCCTCTGTTTAATCTATAACCTCTCCTGTTTTTTTTAGCATTCGCACTTTACGTCCATCATCTGTAAATGTATAACAAATGCGACTAGCTACTTTTTGTTTAGTAGAATAAAGCATCACGTTAGAGCTGTGAATAGGAGCTTCTGTAGTAACAATTTTACCTGATTCTCCTTCTTGCTGAGGCTTAACATGCTTTGTTATAATATTAACATCTTTAACTATAACTTTGCTAACCTTCGGTAATACCTTAAGCACTTCACCTACTTTACCTTTATCTTTTCCAGCAATTATTTGAACTGTGTCACCTTTCTTAACGTGAACTTTATAGCGTATAGGTTTTCCTCTGGCACTCATTAAGGGTTTTTTCTTTCTAGACATTACAGTACCTCCGGTGCTAAGGATACAATTTTAGTAAAATTTTTGTCTCGTAATTCACGAGCAACTGGGCCAAAAACACGAGTACCACGTGGGTTTCCATCCTGGTTAATGATCACTGCTGCGTTATCGTCAAATCTAATACTCATACCGCTATCTCGACGTAAACCTTTTTTAGTGCGAACCACAACAGCTCTTACTACATCTGATTTTTTCACAGCCATATTAGGAGATGCATCTTTGACTACAGCTATAATTACATCACCTATGTGAGCATATCGACGATTTCCACCACCCACTACTCGGATACACATTAGTTTTCGGGCACCGCTATTATCAGCTACATTTAGTAAAGATTGTTGTTGAATCATGGTGGTTTTTATTATGTTTATGCAAAACCAAATTTACTTTTGACTAGAGAATAAGATTACAGTACATTAAAAGTACATTCAGTTGTTATATTAAAGTTTTACTCAAACCTTTAAAACCAACTATAAAGTAGCCTTAGAACCGATAATTTCAGAAAGTTCCCAACGTTTAGTACGACTCAGAGGGCGAGTCTCTCTAATCCGAACCCGATCACCTTCATTACATTTATTTTCTTCATCGTGAACTTTATATTTTTTAGTTTTAACTACTATTTTACCATATCTAGGATGAGCAGAGCGGTTTTCTATTGCCACTACTATTGTTTTGTGCATTTTGTTGCTGACAACTACACCTACTCTTTCTTTAGCTGCCATAATCATACCTCCTATTTTATAAGTTAAAAGTGTTCTTTCCTGTTACCCGAAGGATAATTTTTTTATATAGTGTTAGCAATTAATATTTTACTAAAATACTAAAATTCTAGTAACTGAAACACCATCTTAAATTTTAATGCTTACTGAGTATTCTCTACTGTGGAAACAGTAGTAGAAGCTTCTGCATTTTTAGCTAATTCCCGTTCTTTTTCTATTGTTAATAACTGAGCCAGTCGATGGCGGTTATGCTTGAATAGGTGTGTTTTTTCTATTCTTCCTGTAGCTTTAAGGATGCGTAAATCAAACAATTCCCGCTTAACCTTAGCTATTTCATTAGCAATTTCTTCATCACTCAATTCCCTAACTTCTGCTATTTTTGGGAAAGGCATAGACTAATCCTCCTCACGTACAATGAACCTTGTCTTTATTGGCAACTTAAATGATGCCAAACGCATAGCTTCACGAGCTATTTCTTCTACCACTCCGCCCAACTCAAACATAATACGACCTGGCTTGACCACTGCAACCCAGTATTCAGGGGCACCTTTACCAGAACCCATACGAGTTTCTGCGGCTCTCATTGTAACTGGTTTGTCTGGAAAGACGCGAATCCAAATTTTTCCACCCCTACGGATGTAACGAGTCATAGCACGACGAGCAGCTTCTATTTGACGGGAAGTAATCCAAGATGGTTCTAATGCTTGGAGTGCATATTGACCAAAGCTAATTTTATTGCCACTATTTGCATTACCTCTCATCCGTCCACGCTGCTGTTTCCGGAATTTTGTTCTTTTAGGACTTAACATAGTCTAATGTTCTCTTCTTGATTTGCTATTTGGTTATGGCAGTAATCACAAAGGTTAATAATTGAGAAAAATGTTAAGATGTTATACCCTATACATTTTATTTGATTGTCAACCTATTTTTTAAATGAAGTGCTGATCAAGAATTGCTTTTAACTTTATTATTTATGTAAAATTCACCCTTCGTTAGACCTATCATCATATTGTTGACGACGTTTTTGTTGTCTACGTTTTGGTTGATTTACTTTTGCATTGGCAATTTCTTCTTGACCAGGAATTATTTCTCCCTTAAAAACCCAAATTTTAATACCAAGGATACCGTAAATTGTTTTAGCGGTACAGTAGGCATAATCAATATTAGCTCTTAATGTATGCAAAGGTACACTACCTTCTCTGGTAACCTCAGTACGAGCAATTTCTGCTCCATTGACCCTGCCACTAACTTGTATCTTAATGCCTTCTACACCAGCTTTTTGTGCTCTAGTTATAGCTTGACGTACAACCCGACGAAAAGAAACCCTTTTTTCTAGTTGTTGAGCAATATATTCACCAATGAGCATAGCATCAGTATCTACTTTTGTGACTTCAACAACATTGATTCTGATCTGACGGTTACTACCCAAAAGTTTTTGTAACCCTACCCTCAAAGAATCAATTCCTGCACCGCCCCGACCAACTACTACACCTGGTCTAGCTGTTCTAACTTCTAAATCAATCTGCTCTGCTTTTCTCTCAACTCTGATTTGAGAAATTCCTGCATTAGCAAGAGTCGCCTTCACATATTGACGAATTTTGTGATCTTCTTGCAAGGTATCTGGATAGTTCTTAGGGTCAGCATACCAACGAGAACGATGCTCTTGGGTAATACCCAGTCTAAAACCAGTTGGATGTATTTTTTGTCCCATTACTCTTCATATAGTGTTTTAATTTAATCTAGGGAATTTATAACCAAAAAATTTAGTTAATCATCAACTAAAGAAGCAACTGCCACTGTAATGTGACAAGTAGGCTTACGGATTTTGTAAGCACGGCCTTGAGCACGGGGTCGATAACGTGGCAAGCAAGGTCCTTGATCTGCAAAAGCTTTGGATATAACTAAAGTGTCTGGATCTATTCCTTTGTTATTCTCCGCATTTGCTACTGCTGAGCACAGTACTTTTCGGATCGGAACACAAGATCGGTATGGCATAAATTCCAGGATAATTAATGCTTCCCTATAAGAAATGCCACGGATTTGATCAAGCACCCGTCGTACTTTAAACGGAGACATTCGGATATAACGCGCTATTGCTTTGACTTCTGTATTGGTATCTATGGGCATACCCCTCTCCAATTATCAATTTTTTTGTTATTGAGGACTTACGCAGAAATTGGTTCAAAAAATTCCCCATTACTTGGGAACAACAATAAATTGGGTCAATAAACCTGGTTTATTGTTTGGGTGCGTAAGTCCTGTTGTTTATCTTTTTGACTTTTTATCTGAACCGTGACCCCGATATGTTCTAGTCGGTGCAAATTCACCTAATTTATGACCTACCATCTGATCTGATATAAATACAGGAACGTGCTGACGCCCGTTATGTACTGCTATAGTGTGACCGACCATATCAGGAATAATAGTTGAAGATCTTGACCAAGTTTTAATTACCTGTTTTTCATTTTTAGCATTTAAAGCTTCTATTTTTTTTAATAAATGATCTGCAATAAATGGTCCTTTTTTTAATGAACGAGACATAATTGAACTTATGATTGATTTAATTAATACAATATTCGAGAACTTAAGTGGCCATCGTATCTATAGCTTGGGATTCAAAGACCCTATTTAGTAAGATGGGTTGATATACTCTTTTCCTTAGGAAAAAAATTATCTTACTGAATTCTAAGCACTTCTTTAAGCATAAGTAAGTTTTAGCTTTGACGACCACCTTTACCTCTTTTCGAGGATTTACGTCGACGTTGTACAATTAAAGCATCACTCTGTTTTTTCTTCTTGCGAGTTTTCATGCCCAATGCTGGTTTACCCCAAGGAGTAACAGGCCCACTTCTACCAACTGGTGCCCGACCTTCACCACCACCATGAGGGTGATCAACTGGGTTCATTACACTACCTCTAACAGTTGGTCTCTTACCTTTCCAGCGATTACGGCCTGCTTTACCTAGACTAATATTCCTATGCTCTATATTACCTATTTGGCCTAAAGTTGCATAGCAGCTTGCTCTAACTTTACGTCGTTCACCAGAGGGAAGTTTGATTGTTACATACTGATCTTCTTTTGCTACTACTTGAGCTACAGCACCAGCAGAACGCACCATTTGTCCTCCTTTACCAGGAACAAGTTCTACGTTATGAACATCTGTACCCAAAGGAATTTTACTTAGAGGTAAAGCATTACCAATCTCTAGTGGAGCGTTGACCCCAGAGGTGATTAATTGACCAACTTTTAATCCTAAGGGATGGAGGATATAGCGCTTTTCTCCATCTTGATAATGTAGGAGTGCTATTCTGGCATTCCGGTAGGGGTCGTATTCTATTGCTGCTACTTTCGCTGGAATATTATGTTTATTGCGATGGAAGTCTACAACACGATATAGTTTCTTAGTACCTCCGCCTCGATGACGACAGGTAACTACACCCCGGTTGTTGCGACCCTTTTTTCTATGTCTAAATTTTACCAGAGTTTTTTCTGGTCTTGATTTTGTTACCTCCGCAAAGTCTGAAACACTATGTTCTCGGGTACTTGGAGTATAGGGTCGGTAGGAACGAATACCCATAATTTCTTCTCTATCTCAGTTGAATATTTTACAGATTAATTGAAATTGAGTTGAGATATATTTTTTTTAGAGGTCTGGGAATAGAACTTTCCGAATTGGTTCCCCATCTTCTAGAGTAACAATAGCTCTCTTATATCTAGGTTTGAAACCTATATATTTACCCACTCTACGTTTTTTTCTAGGTAAATTTAGGGTATTAATACCTATTACTTTGACCTCAAATATTTGCTCAATTACTTGTTTTATCATTGGCTTTGTTGCCCTTGGATCTACATCAAATGTATATTGATTTAGCTCCATTAACCTAGTAGCTTTTTCTGTAACAACTGGGTTTTTAATGATATCTACTAAGTCTCGTGAATCAAGTTTCATTCCCGTAGACCTCCTGAATTTTAGCAATTGCTGTTACAGTTGCTATGATTTTGTCTGCTGCTAGAATATCGTAAATATTCAAATTGTTGGCTAGGATAATTTTTAGCTTGGCAATGTTACGACCTGATAAATAAACGTTCTCCTGTTTTTCTGGCAAAACTAACACAATTTTAGCTTGTATATCTATTCCCCAGCGAGTGATCGCTTGCACCAATTCTTTAGTTTTTGGTTTAGTAAATTGTTCGCTTAAGTCCTCTATAACTATTAAGTCTTCTGAGCGACTTTGGAAAGCAGTACTAAGTGCTAGACGTTTTTCCTTTCGGTTCATTTTATGGGAATAGTCTCTTGGTTTAGGACCAAAAATTACACCACCACCACGCCATAGGGGAGAACGAATTGAACCTGCTCTTGCTCTACCTGTTCCTTTTTGCCGCCAAGGTTTACGACCACCACCTCTTACTTCGGATCTAGTTTTGGTACTAGCTGTTCCCTGGCGATTATTTGCCATTTGTAGTCTTAGGGATCTGTGAACAATATGTGCGGCACTTTCTTCCTTAGCTACACGTAAGTTGAGAGTTGCTTGCCCAACTTCTTCACCTTGCCAGTTTTTTACTACACAATCAACCATCTTTATTTCTCAAAAATTTTCTCTATTTTTGACCTACTATGTTTGCTGGTGCAATACTTATTAATGTGCCTGATTTTCCAGGAATACTACCTTTGATTAGTAATAGGTTTCGTTCGGGATCTATTCTTACTATTTTCAGTTTTCTAGTAGTGACTCGCACATTTCCTAGATGCCCTGCCATTTTCTTTCCTGGATAAACGCGCCCTGGAGTTGTTCCCGGACCTGTGGAACCTGGTAGACGATGGTTTTTAGAACCATGTGCCATTGGTCCACGTCTAAAGTTATGACGTTTTTGATAGCCAGCAAAGCCTTTTCCAATACTTTTTCCTGTGACATCAACCAGTTGACCTGCTTCAAATAAATCAACTTTTATTTGTTGACCTAATTCAAAGTTACCTGTATTATCTACTCTGTATTCTCGTAGATAACGTAAAGGAGTACCGCCAGATTTAACTAAATGCCCTTCTTGAGCATTAGTCAAATACCTATTAACTTCTTTTGGCTCTTTTGTATTTAGTTGACGAGTCTTATTTTTGGCTTCACCATATCCAATTTGAACTGCAGTGTAACCATCTGTTTGTTCTGTTTTTATCTGGGTAACTACACATGGACCAGCTTCAACTACTGTTACAGGAATTGCTTTTCCAGTTTCAGCTTCAAATACTTGTGTCATGCCTAGTTTTGTGCCAAGGATACCAACTACCACTGTCGCTCTCCTCTATTTATTTATGCACTACAACAACATTTGTTAATTCAATTAACATACTCCCGAAGCTGCTCTACAAAACAGAGCGGGATTTCCTAATATTTAGCTATCTTTAATAAGTTTTCTTGTTCTGCAGTAGAGTAAAAATTAGGTTTTATCCTTTCTCAAGCATCTACTACCTATTTATTATTTTTTTTACAGTTGAGTTATAAATATTACCTTATAGCAATCAAACGAAAGATTAAGACCCTTAACTATTCCTGATTTCTGTAGAAACCTAAATTGATGTCTTAACCTATGCTTAGAATGCTATATGTTTGACATTTTCCATAGCTGTTAGACACTGGGGAGAACTCTTACCTAGGGAAAGCCTAAGAGCAGGTTTACTTTTCACAGGCTAATATATCCATCCTATAAGAGAGGTTAGTTCTACCTACCTGTTGCGTCCATTTTTTATTTCAGACTGCCTAACTATAACTAACTCAATAAAATAACAACATAAAGTATATTAAAAAAATAACTAAAAAGTTCTTTGCCTATAGGCAGAGGCTATAAACCTAATTTTTCTGTAAAAACCGCAATATTGGTTGCCATTCTTATAGGATGCTCGCTTGCTCAGACAGAAGCGCGAGTATTCTTGTCAGATAGTTATCTAGTTTAAATACTCCCCGGCTTTTAGGTATGAAAAGAGCTTTACTGAGCCATAGATAAAATCTGGATTACTTTGGCACTTAGTATGCACTCAGTTATCAATAAACTCTTACTAGCTTGACACTAGTACTATGCTTACCTTAACTTCCGTTTTTTTCTCACACCACACTATAGGTGACTAATGAACCAAAAAGAATAATAACATATATATTCAAAAAAAACTAAGAATTTTACAATGGTACCTAATTTAAACCAATTTTTTTTCAGTCAAACAAGGACAGGTATTATTCTTATTTTAGTAATGTCTTGATTTTTATTACTCCGATCTTCAATTATTTTGCCTATTTTTAATTTAGATAGGTAAAATTTTTAGGCTAAATCTATTAATTGTTATTTTTCAATAGGGAACAGAATCATTAATAACTACAAAAAAATACAGTCAGGATAAGACATTGTATTTTTCCTAGATTGAAGATGTGAGGTATTATCTAAAAATTTTCTCCTAAATATTATATAAAAAAATATTATATCAAAAAAATTATGGAGTTAATACTCAAAAGTCTAGATAGTTATCGTCTGTTAAAAACGATAACTCCTTACTTGCTACACTATTTACTTGAATTTTTGGCTTTTATTTATCTAATTATGACTGTATATTTGCCAAGACTTGAGTAGCTTGCTACTCAGTATCTTTTCCTATTATTTGTTAACTACTAACCTATCAGCTTTTAGCATTTAGCTAATTGCCCCAGTTACTTTAGGATGGGTTTAAATTCCATTCTAAATTTCAAAAACAATGATCTAATTAGCTGAGAGCTGAAAGTTTATTTAACAACTGCTAACAAATAATTCCTATCTCATCCTAATTAAGTATGAAGCTTTTTTAGTCTATAGACTATTGATATTAAACTAGTGGCTCAATATAAATTAACTTTCAAACAAAAAAAATTAATTCTTTCTTCACTTTTTAGAGTATGATAGGTAGCCAATGGCTTTTTGGCTATATTATTAACCTTGTTTTAGGCAATAATATGTCATTGTATAGTATTTACTAGCATTTGTCTATAGATTTGAATAATTTTTTTTGAAGTTGCTAAGAGAGCAAGCATATTTGCTATATGGAACTATAATATATACCAAGTATAATCATCTAGGATCAAAGAATTAGGAATAAAATAAATATGGCACTGATTACAACTGGTCGAGGAATGATTCGGGATTTAGAGAAATCTGGATCTTTGGCGGTTTATCCTCCTTTGGAAGGAGGATTTGAAGGGCGTTATCAACGTCGTTTAAGAGCATCTGGGTATGTAAGTGAGAGTATTACTGCTAGGGGACTAGGGGATTTGGCCATGTATCTCACGGGGGTACATGGGGTTAGACCTCCTCACTTAGGTAAAAAAACTGTGGGTAATGGTCCAGCAGTTGGGTATGTCTACTATGTACCACCTATTGTGAACTATAAGTTGGAACATCTACCACCCAAAGCTAAGGGTTTGGTTCTTTGGATTATGGAGGGTCAAATTCTATCTAGTCAAGAAATTGAGTATTTGACTGTCCTACCTAAGTCAGAACCACGAGTAAAGGTGATAGTGGAAATGGGTGGCGATCGCTTTTTTCGGTGGACACCACTCCAAAATACTTTGGTTCCTGCCTAAGATTTTTTCCAGCTCAAACTTTTGGAGAAGAGAGTTAAAATTAGCCTGCTAATTTTAATATGCACATGCAAAAGAATATTCATATGCCTTGGGAAGCAAGGTTGTTGAATAGGCTGCAATACTATGGATAAAAAAGTTGGAAATTACTACTTAGATTAGATTAAGTCCAATATATAATTTATGTAGTGAGGAATTAGTGGGTGAAACAATAAAATTCAATTATAACACAGCTTTATTGGAGTATCTCACCTTTGTACCTCGAATTTTATAGAGCTAAAAATTACCATATTAAGCTTGAGAGAACGCTACTATCCTTTAAATTCCTTAAAAGAAGGCCACTGGTTTAAATTAATCTGTGGGGCAAGCTTTCAACACCTGCCAACGGTGAGAAATTTAACATTAGCTTATACTTTGGCGGGTGCAGATTGTATTGATGTGGCTGCAGACCCTGCGGCAATTGCTGCGACGAAAGAGGCTGTAGAGGTCGCATCTCAGCTTAAGTCTTGGGCTAAAAATCATAAATTTGGCTACCAAGCAAGGCCATTAATAATGGCCAGCATAAATGATGGAGAAGATCCTCATTTTCGGAAAGCTGAATTTGACTCTACCATTTGTCCTATAGAATGTTGGCGGCCTTGTGAGAAGGTATGTCCTGCAGAAGCTATAGTTTTCTTTGAAAAAGATAATGCTATAAATCTTGGTAATTCAGGAGTTATAGATGAACTTTGCTATGGTTGTGGTAGGTGTTTATCTGTATGTCCGAATCAACTAATACAAGCTCGCTCTTATGTCTCTACTCCTAGTTCTATTGCATCATTAATATTGCAGACTGGTGTAGATGCAATAGAAATTCACACTCAAGTGGGAAGAGAAACTGATTTTCAGCGACTCTGGAAAAGTATAAAGCCTTGGGTCAATCAATTAAAACTAATTGCTATTAGTTGTCAAGACGACGAGGGGTTAATAGAATATTTACAGAGTCTATATAAAATTATTTCTCCTCTTCCTTGTAGCCTAATTTGGCAAACTGATGGTAAGCCCATGAGTGGGGATATTGGTGTAGGTACTACCGCAGCTACAATTAAATTGAGTCAAAAAGTGCTAGACGCAGGATTACCGGGGTATGTACAACTAGCAGGTGGTACAAATAATTCTACCGTAGTCAAATTAATTGCTCTGGGTTTGCTAGCGAATAAGAGTCTGAAACAAGATAAAGATTACATCAATAATTTCAATATTCCCATTTCAGAAAATAAATTTGTTGCTGGTGTAGCTTATGGTAGCTATGCCCGTATTCTATTATCACCAATCTTGGAAAAATTAGAAAAAATGCATAAATCACAACTAGAGGCAATTGAATTTGCTTACGATACAGCTAGTGTCAATACAAAAGATGTTAATCAAAACCAGAGTAAAAAGTCTCAATTAACAAAGCTAGAAACTATACCAGAAATTCTTTGGGAAGCTGTTAGTTTAGCTAATTCTTTGGTTTCCCAAATTAAAAGATTGTAGATAGGCAAGAGTCTAAATTAATTAGCTATCAGCTATTTAAAATTAAGTTAAAATCTCCTTGTCATCCTAAACCAAATGATATTAGGTGATTGCTGATCGCTTCCTTAATGTGAGCTTTAATCAACTGAGGTTTCAGTTTTTGCCTTTCATTGATCTTTTTTATCGCCCATGTAGATAAAGTCACTTTAAATAAAGAATGCACATTACAGACGACCTTTATAGACTATTAGAAATTGTGCCTGATAAAATCAGACGGCCTTTACAGGAGCATCAAGAGCGAAATCATCTGATTGAAATTGTGATGGATTTGGGTCGTCTCCCAGAGGCTCGTTTTCCATCCCATGTAGAATATTTGGCGGAAATTCCTGTCTCAAGAAAAGACTTGAGTTATTCTATGGAACGAATTGGTACTTTTAGCAGCGATAATCGGGCAGGTATTGAACAGACGCTACATCGGATTAGTGCTATGCGCAATCGCACTGGAGAAGTTATTGGTTTAACTTGCCGAGTGGGGCGGGCGGTTTTTGGCACAATTGCTATGATTCGTGAATTAGTGGAAACGGGAAGATCAATTTTAATGCTTGGTCGCCCCGGTGTAGGAAAAACAACGGCGCTACGAGAAATTGCAAGGGTGCTTGCTGATGAATTAGAAAAACGGGTCGTAATTATTGATACTTCTAATGAAATTGCTGGAGATGGAGATGTTCCTCACTCTGCTATTGGTCGAGCCCGTCGGATGCAGGTTGCTAGTCCAGAACAACAGCATCGCGTAATGATTGAGGCGGTGGAAAATCATACACCAGAGGTGATTGTGATTGATGAAATTGGCACAGAATTGGAAGCTCTGGCAGCAAGAACAATTGCAGAACGTGGTGTGCAGTTGGTGGGTACTGCTCATGGAAATCAGATTGAAAATTTGGTAAAAAATCCCACTTTATCTGATTTAATCGGGGGTATTCAAGCTGTAACTTTGGGAGATGATGAGGCTCGACGGCGGAGTTCTCAAAAGACTGTTTTGGAACGTAAAGCACCGCCAACTTTTGAAATTGCTGTGGAGATGTTAGAAAGGCATCGTTGGGTGGTTCACGAGCAGGTAGCTGATACTGTTGATGCTTTGCTGCGTGGGAAAAAACCTAATCCAGAGGTGAGAACTATGGATGATAATGGTGAGGTAAAAATTAAGCGAGAGTTTAATAGTTCCCCTGGATTTGGCTCGGGAGTTAATCGCAATGCAGGGAGATTACTCGAACAGTCGGGTGAGATGTTGATTTCGGGTGGTAGTTTTCGGGACTCTGGTTATATGATGCCGTTATCAAATACGGGTAAAATTAGTCAGCCTTTGGAGTTTTCTGAGGCCAAATCTTTTGAACAGTTGTTGGATGAGTCTTTGTCTGGTAATGGGATGTTTTCTCATGATACTGGAGATCGTTGGGATAATAAAGATGCAGGGCCGAATGGTGAGGATTTACCTTTGCATATCTATCCTTATGCTATTCCACGGCATCAAATGGAGCAGGTGATTACTACTTTAGGTTTACCTGTGGTTTTGACTAAGGATATTGATAGTGCGGATGTGGTTTTGGCTTTGCGATCACATACCCGGAAACAATCTAAGTTACGTCATGCAGCTAAAACTCGTCATGTGCCTATTCATGTGATTAAAAATAGCGGTTTGCCTCAAATTGCTAAGGCGTTGCGACGTTTATTAGATATGGAAGATCCTGCTACTCCTGAGTTTGCTGATTTAAATTTGTTTGCTGCTTCAGCTTCAGAAGATGAGATGGAGGCGTTGGAGGAAACACGATTAGCGGTAGAGCAAATTGTGATTCCTAATGGGCAACCTGTTGAACTTTTGCCTCGGTCTCCGAAAGTGCGTAAAATGCAGCATGAGTTGGTTGAGCATTATCGTTTGAAGTCTGCTAGTTTTGGAGATGAACCTAACCGGCGTTTGCGTATTTATCCAGCTTGAGCAGTCTGGTTGAATGGTTACGCTTTAGTGGAAGGAAAGCAGAGAGCATTAAGGAACTTATGCAGATTTGCCTAGAGCACTTTTCATGATTAGTAGACTATAAAGAGCGGGACGTTGCATGCAATGTCCCAGAAAGGGTTATATCAAGTCTAATTAATTAGATAAATATAAAAGTATTTATAGGTAAAGGTTTTAGCCTTTACATATCTAAAAAAAAATGACTAAAACCCTTCTTAGTTGAGGTTTATAGTGCTTTTTAGGTCTTAAATAATGAAAACCTTATATAGTAAGTTTTTGTTTGATAATTTTAAATTTTCCTACACTAAACAACTGTATTATTAATTCATCATAATATTATTATGTTTAGTTCGCGTAAAAAAATAACTATCTGGAGGAGCGCTTGCTGGCTCCAGTAAAGATAGTTATAGTAAGGGAAGTGAGAGTTTTTGGAGATGTTTATTGCTTTCCCATGAAACTAATTCAGTTTAGCTTGGCTATATTTACTGAAATAAGTTTGAAAAACCTTTTTCGCAACTGGAGCAGCGGAAAAAGAACCATAACCACCATTTTCAACAATCACAGCGATCGCAATTTTTGATTCTTCGGCAGGCCCAAATCCCACATACAATGAATGAGACTTTTGTCCCATTACTTCTGATGTACCTGTTTTTCCTCCTGTGAGTGGAATTGTGCCATCATTAAGTAATTGTGCTGTACCGTATTCAACAACATCAATCATTCCTTTTTTAATCGTATTGACATATTCTGGTTTCAACCCTATGGGAATAGGTTTCATTTCTGGAGAGTTAGTTTCATGTGCAAACAAGTGAGGTGTAACCTGTTTACCACTATTAGCGATCGTTGCTGTTGCTGTTGCTAACTCTAAAGGCGTCACCAAAACCAAACCCTGACCAATTGCCATTGTAATTGTATCACCCAAATACCAGGCATCATTATAAATTCTCCGTTTATCTTCTTCAGTAGGAATGAGACCATTATATGCAGAAGGTATGCCCAGAAGGTTTAATTTTTTGCCCCCTAAACCAAGTTTATATGCCCATTGAGCTATCTGTTCGTGACCAATAGTCATACCAGCATGATAAAAGAAAGTATTACTACTATAAGCTAATGCAGTTCTAAAACCAATAGCACCATATCCCCCACTATGTTCATTGAAAAGAATACCTCCAACATAAATAGAATCAGAAGTTTGAATAATTGAGTAGGGAGAAAACTTGCCAGACCCTAAAGCAGCAGCAGCAGTAACTATTTTAAATGTACTACCTGGAGGGTAACCTTGGAGAGACCGATTTAAAAATGATTGTTCTTCACTGTGAAGACTTCGCCATTTTTCTTCAGGCATAGGCTTTGTAAAGACATTGGGGTTGAATCTGGGATAACTTGCCATTGCTAAAACTTCCCCTGTATTCACATCTAACACAACTACTGCTCCCTTGCGAAAACCCAGAGCTGTTTCTGCTGCTTTTTGAAGGTTTATATCAAGGGTTAACTTGACCGTTTTTCCACTTTTAGCCTCTTTTTCTTCTTCTTCAAAAATTCTTACTTCGCGGTTTTGGGCATTGACTTCTATCAAGTCCTGACCCCATTTTCCTGCTAGTACATCATTAGCACTAGCTTCAACTCCTATTCTACCAACCATCATTCTTAGTTGGTATTCTGGGTTAGCTTCTAGTTCTGCTGGTGTAACTTCACCAAGATATCCTATCACATGGGATGCTAATTGTCCATAAGGATAATAACGAGTTGACTCTGGTCTAACTTCTACACCAGGAAACTCCCCAGTCTTTTCTTGTAAAGTGATAAAAGTATTACGGCTAACTTGATCGCTAAGATGTATATTCCTTTCTCCTGAAGTAATTGCCTGTTCTACTTTTTTAATAATTTTGTCGGCTGGTATATCAATAATGGGGCTGAGTTTAGCTGCAGTAATTTTCCATTGCTGTAATGGTTGTTCTTTTGGCCATAAATATATGGCATGCTTAAGACGGTTAGATGCAAAGGCTTTGCCATTACGGTCTAGAATTAGTCCTCTATTAGAAGGGACTGGAATGGGTCGAATTCGGTTGTTTTCTGCTCGTTCCCTATTTTGTTGACCTTGAATTAATTGTATTTGAGCCAGACGAGTCACTTGTAGACCTATGGTAGTTGTGGTCAATAAAACTATGACTATTGTTCGGAATATTAAAGGTGACTGGCGTTCCTGATCTGGGAGGTTATTCTCTTCTGTTTTCCGAAACCAAGAAGAAAAAGAAAATTCACGTACCATAGGTTTTTAATTTATAAAGTAGGATTTTAAGGTTAATCATTTAATTTTTTTGACCTGAAAAATATCATAGTGATAAGCTACAATTTTTTTGAGGGAGTAGCTGGGGGAGGGTAGATTATTGAGAATAAAATAATATGGATAATAGGGTAAAACAAGGGATAAAAGGGGTAAACTAAATAAGGAAGCATAAAAAAGGCAAATTAAAACTATAGTAATTAAATAAAATAAATATTGAGTTTTAATCTCCTAAACACCAAAAAATAACTACTAAGACTATTGACATACAAAACCATAGGGGAATATGTAGCCATTGTATTAAGTCCATTGGTCTTAAAATCAAGACATTCGTCATTAACCAACTCAATATTAATACTATAGTGATTAGGAATAAAGACATAATAATAGTATTTTTTGGCAAATGTAAATAACTAATTTTATTTCAATTAGAGTATAGTATAAAATAACATTTTCTAAAATAACATTTTCAAGTAGAAAGGGTGAATTTCTCTGCTCAATACCTTATTAGCAAACGGAATCAAAAGATGTTAAGCTTTGTATTTCAAGGAGATCAAAAATTTAACTTTTAACTTCAAGGCCTCTACTTAAGTAGGAGGTACGAATAATTGATAACTGAAATGACTTCCGAATCATCTTTAACATATAGATAATCTTAGTAAAACTAGGTTAAATTAAGATAAATACTATAGCTATCAAGGATAATATACTATAGTAATTATGAATAAAAACACAATATATAGTATTTTTTAAAAAATTTAAATAATTAATTTGATTTAGATTTTAGTATAATGTGAAGTGACTATTCTAACTAAGAAGGTAAATTTCTGTGTTTAATACTCTGTTGGCTGATTTCCGAATTATTTTTGAGAGAGACCCTGCTGCTCGAAACTGGTTGGAGGTTCTCACTTGCTACCCTGGTTTTCAGGCTTTAGTATTTCATCGCATAGCTCATAGTTTGTATTTTCACAAAGTTCCTTTCCTACCTCGTTTAATTTCTCATATAGCCCGGTTTTTAACTGGAATTGAAATTCATCCAGGGGCTGTTATTGGTCAAGGTGTGTTTATTGATCACGGTATGGGTGTTGTAATTGGAGAGACTGCTATTATAGGAGACTCTTGCTTGATTTATCAAGGAGTAACTCTTGGTGGCACTGGTAAAGAAACTGGTAAACGACATCCTACTTTGGGAGAAAATGTAGTTGTTGGCGGAGGAGCAAAGATTCTTGGTAATATTAACATTGGTAGTAATGTTCGTATTGGTGCTAGTTCTGTAGTTTTGAAAGATGTTCCTCCTAATTGTACAGTGGTGGGAATACCAGGTAGAGTTGTAGATCGTTCTGGAGTTAAAGTAAATCCTTTAGAACATGGTAGTTTGCCTGATTCTGAAGCTAAAGTCATGCGTGCATTATTTAATCGAATTAATTCTCTTGAGGAACAAGTGCAGTTGATCAAAATTCTACAATTTCAAGAGCCAGAATTAGAGTCTGTTGTGGCAAAGCCTCACCTCAAATCTTTTGCTAATCATTCTAATTATCGTCTCACAGATTTAGCATTGTTTAATCGAATTAATTATCTTGAGGAACAAGTGAAGTTGATCAAAAGTTTACAGTCTCAATTACTAGAGTTAGACTCTACTGTAGCGAAGCCTCCCCTCAAATCTTCTGCTAATAATTATTCTAATTATGATTTCCAAGATTTAGAAATTCAGGATTTTTTCGATGGCTCAGGAATCTAACCTTATCACCACAATTGTAACCCTCTTTAAGGTAAAGGTAAATGAAAAAAATTGGATATGACATATAGGGATTTTTTATGGGTAAACCTAAGAATTTCCCTACTGTGTTTTTAGTTGTGATGTAAGGCCATGTATCTAAAAAACGCTATGAGGATGTTAAGGATTAATCTCTTGAATAGACCAAGTTCCATGGACATCACTTTGATAGAGGCAGCGATTTTGTGGTTCTTTTCTTAGTTCTAAATGCTCAACTTTTGTTGGCTCGAGCAATAATATATAAAAGTTGAATAAGGGCTTGGTTCTGTCTGGTGGAAGTAATTTAAAAGCACTTGCTTGTACTTTATTTTTTCCTGGATGAGGCCAGGTAAATTGCTGTCTAGCATTGTCTGAAATTTCTTGCCATATAGTAAGTCTTGCTTTAGTAAGTTTGGGGTGGGGGTTATCCGCTTTAACTAGAGTTAGTTTTCCTTTAAGCCGAAATTGTTCTCTGGTTTTGGGAAAGTACCAGCAGGCTTCACCCCAGGCATTTTTATCTATTTCCTCTACTTTTTGACTACGACTATCGGTGATAAATTTTAGCTGATTAGTTTGTTGTAAAAAGCCCCGAAATACGATGGTACGATTAGCAGGTTGACCTTCTGGGGTTACTGTTGCTAGCTGGAGATAACGAGCATAGACAAGGCTTTGGTTTTTATGTATGGCTCTCGCTAGGGGCGATCGCCAAGGTGCTAGTTCTTTTTCCTCTAATGAGTTGAGTTCCATTTTTGAGTTACTTTTGGAAATTTTTTATCTGAAAACAAAAAACACTTTTTATATTTATGCCCGGTAGCATCCCTTGTGTATAAAATTAAGTCACAGTTAGAAGAAACCTTTCTGCTTTCTCTTCTGGCGCCTTTTTTACACTAAAGTCTAACTATTTAGGAGCACACGATATTATACTTCAAAATATTTAGTAAGGTTAGTGTATTTATTGATGCTAGACTTTACTTTTTATTTAATAAATGAAGTATTGAGCAAGTTTTGGCACTATTGTCAGCTATTAGCTAGCTCCCTGGATCTGAACTTCCCTATTAAACTATCAATTTATTGCAGGTCTAGGAGGACTTAGTCTCTAGAAAGTGAAGTCTAAGTAAAATTGGTTACGACCTTAGACTTAGTAGTTAATTGAATATGTTCAAAAGCTGAAGCCTGAATGGTTAATTTTTGGGGCTTGATATAATCTGGTGTTAGATTTAGTAATATCAAGTCTGGTAGTGTACTGAAAAGTATATTCTGTTGGCAAAACTCTTAAATATCCTACTATACTTATTTACCTCTCATAAACTTTGTCTATTATAACACTCAAATCCTCTACTATTTCATTTAATCTGATATTAGCTTTTTCAATTAATATCTTGATTTGAACTTTTCAGAAAAGTAGGTGAGATATCAAAACTCAAAAAAAAAATAATAAATAGATAGCTCAAACTTGCTTCCCAAATTTCCTACTTAGCTACAGAGCGATCGCTAGTATCGGGACTTTAGCAAATTTCAAGCCCAAACAAAC
>ENA-UENX01000171-UENX01000171.1-marine-metagenome-genome-assembly--contig:-NODE-171-length-34811-cov-3.428806_pt1 | contig 34811 bp, 24 predicted proteins | sample MGYA00237875_ERZ529327 | MGnify/ENA primary metagenome ERZ529327 (study PRJEB26372, sample SAMN05368347) | marine metagenome | biome: cultured habitat; feature: ocean water; material: water; isolation... | reverse complement strand
CAGATTTGCCCACCCGTACGCTCAGCACAAATAACAGGGCCGCCAAAAAGTAAGTACTACGATCTCGTTTCTTTACAAAGAAAGCGAAGTAGGCACTCAAGAACAGTCCATTAAACGCCCCCAAGGCACTAAAGAAAAACAAAACCATTCTTTCGAAATCCATGCAAAAGCTTAATGATTCAAGGCCGCAAAATACAGCCTTTAGCTGATCTAGAGAAACGACTATTCTTAACTTCTTGGAAGATCTACCTTATTTTACTCACTAAGTTAAATTTTACTTTTTCACATATAATTCTATCTTTATCCTTTAAGGAGACTCCTCCAGATCATTCTCCTTGGGCACATTTTTACGCGCTGACAGTCTTTTTAACCCCCTCTAGCAAGCAATGGCTATCTAACTCACAACATTACCCAGTCAATAAACCACTGATTATCAGTAATCTAAAAATCAATTTCCACTTTTTTTTAATTTTTTCAGGGTTTGGCGGTTACCTTTTGGTGGGTTGGGACGATTAAGGGGAAAATATTAAGAAGATTTGATAATATACATATCATGAAGTTCGCAAAACTCAAAACAGCATTCCAGATTCTAATTTTGAATTTGACAGTTTATTCAACTGGATTAAGTACGAACCTAGTTTTAAAAACCTCTGAAAAAGGCTATGATCCTTGTGAAGAAGTCGGCTCAAATTCATCAAACTCCAGCAATGTCGTGGGTCGAGAATTAGAGTTTACAATCTTACAATTAAAAGTAAGTGAACAGTTATTCCCCCTAAAGATTAAAGCCTTTGATGAATTTGATAATGAACTAGGTGAATCTGAAGCAATTGATGAAAGCCTTTTAGCTCCGATACCTAACCAGCCACATCTCCTCTTTGGGAAAATCCAGGTTCAAATAAACCTAAATCTGGTATCTACCCAATCCCTAAAGATAAATTGCTTCCGTTTAAATGGCCAAGACTTAGCAAGTGACTTACCAATTACCTATAAAGTCTTCCATAACGATTCAGAGTTAACATCAGATGCAGATATTTTCCAACACGCTGACCTACAAAACGGAAGTAATGTGTTATCAAGTTTTATAGAAATATGCTGCTTTCAACTAAACGATATTTATCATCAAAATAAAGAAGACGTTGAAGGCGAAAAAGTATCTTTCAATCAAAGTTACAGTAATATTATTGAATCTTTGGATGAGGAGGATGCAGGTTACATGGTCAAAGATTTACCACAACAGTCAATTACTGAACGTTTTCCAGAATCAACTTCCTACAACAGGATCTATCCTAACCCAGTAAGGCATCAATTAAATTTTAACATCACAAATCCGTTAAGAGGTAATTTGGAAATAATGGTTTTTACAAGCTTGGGGCAAAGAGTATTTATGAAGTATGTTGATTCACATTCAGAAGAAACTTCTATTAGCACAATAGGGTGGACCAAAGGCACCTATTATGTAGCCCTAAGGTCTCATGCTATCAATGAACTTGTACCCTTGGTTATTCTAGAGTAAGGCAACACAAAGACGCGAATTCTTTCAATTCCAATGAAAAGTGTAAGCTTCTTGAACCTTTGCTTCAAGAAATAGTAATTATAGTGAAGCAAAGATCGATAAAGACTTCAAATTCATTTCTAGTCAGAATTGCGCCCAAAACCCTCAAGTTTCAGATAGGAAAGTAGCAAGTCGTTGTTTCGGACAAAACAACTGAAAACACAACGCAAAACCATAACCTTGAGACTTAGAGTTTATCAAGACTGAAATTACATCAACTACATTACAGGTTTGCTTAAGAATTAAACATAATGGGCAACAAGGCAATTTTCTTGATAGTATTCATAGCATCTATCCTTCCGGGTGCTTTGTACTGTATTTCATTTACAGATGAACAAGTTCCCTCCACTTTATCAAGTTTGGAAATATTTAGTTTAGCAAAAGACAAAGTTTCTAATGGGGCGTTCGATGAAGGTCAAATTCTATACCTGAAAGCTCTCCCAATGCTACTCGCAGACCAAAGACATGCCGAACGTGCTGACGCTCTTATTGATCTTGCAGTAATGTATCATTGGAAGGACAGTATTGGTTTAGGGTTCCAGTGTCTTTTCAAAGCAAAGAACATAATCGAGAAAGAACTTGGAACCGATTCAGAGCTTTACGGAACTTGTTTGACAAACCTAAGTGCATTCTACTATTCAAAAAGGCAAGTAACCGAAGGTCTACAATTTGAACAAAAAGCACTAAGTATATTGGAAAATGTAAATTATGATCGAACATTTGTGGCGCAACTACTAACTAATATTGCTCTTACCAAAGATGTATTAGGAGATTACGGTGGAGCAATAGATCATTTAGAAAGGGCCTTATCATACCTGCAAGATCCTAATCCAGGAAGTCTATTGTTAAACTGCGAGGTGATCTATTACCTAGGCCTAATGTACAAAAACTTGAAGGCCTATGATAAAGCAATAAAACAGTTCCATCGGAGCAAGAAACTAGTTATTGAGTTACCTAGAGCTACGGATGTAGAGAGACTCCATATCCAGTTATTACAAAGATTAGCTGATTGTTACCTCCAGCTAAATAATTCAGCGCAGGCACATGCGCTACTTTCGCAAGCACTGGATATTCAACATGGCGATTCTAGTTACAGGAAGTATCTTTCAATGGAAATTAAAGCAGACATTCTGAGTAAGTCGAAAAAGTTGGAAGAGGCTAAACTATTTGCAAAGGAAGCCATTAGACTATCAAAAATCACTCATGCTAATTTTCAAAACCACCCGGTCATTGCTCGGCAATGTACACATCTGGGTGAAATCTACCAAATCAACAAACAACTGGACTCAGCGGTGTACTATTTTCATCAAGGAGTCACATACCTTGCTCAAGGCTTTGAAGATAAGAACGTCCATTACAATCCCGAAGTTGAACAATGCTTCCTTGAATACGACATCATCCGCTCCCTCCGCGGAAAAGCCAGAGCTTTGTATCTCAGATATCAAGAATCCAAGGATATCAGAGACCTTCAAGCAAGCCTGGAGACTTACCAGCTCACACACAACTTTATCAAAAAACTCAAGGAGGATATCACTACCATGGGCTCCAAGCAGCGACTGGCGGGGGATGCCTTGGAAATATACGAGGAAGCCATTGAGGCTGCCTTGACGCTACATGCAGCTACAGCGGATGAACAGTATCTGGAAAAGGCCTTCTTTTTCGCCGAATCCAATAAAGCAATCTTGCTTCTGGAATCGATGAACGAGCGCATGGCACAATCCGTCAGTGGAATTCCGGATTCTTTACTTGAGAAGGAAAAGCAATTTAGGGTGGACATCGCCTACTACGAAAGAGAGATCAATGAGGAGAACAATCAGAAGAAGAGAGAACCCAATAAGGAAAAGCTTAAAGAATGGGATGACAAGTTATACACACTAAATCGAGAATATCAGCAATTGATCGCTCAATTTGAAGAAAAGTATCCTAAGTACTATCGCCTGAAGTATGACACTAGGCTGGCGACCGTTCAGGACATCAGAGAGGAAATGATCGATCGCAGGACTGCATTTTTGGAGTATTTTGTCGGTACGCAGAAGGTGTACCTCTTTGCCATCACCAAGGGCGGGGTCAAGGTGCATCAGATGGAGAAAGGGGGAGATTTCGAGGAGAATATCCGCGAAATTCAGCGGATGGCGAGAAAACCGCAATTGTACACCGAGGAGGTCCCGGAATTCCAAGAGAAAATCCACTCGATTTATCGCGAATATCTTGCTGAAGCGGTTGAGCATTTACCTTCTAAGATCAACCGACTGCTAATAGTACCGGATGACCTTTTAAATCTCATTCCTTTTGAACTCCTGTCAAGGAGCGCGGAGCAGCCAGATTTTCTGATCCAGGACTATACGATCGGTTATACCTATTCTGCCAGTCTATTTAAGGCGGGGCAGCGGCCGGGCACATCTGTAGCGGATCAGCTGTTCCTCGGGTATGCGCCAGCTTTCTCGGCTCCGATTGCCGATAATAGGAGCTGCGCTGGAGATCAATTGGCCAACTTAGAGAATAGTGATCGGGAAGTGCTAGGGATCCAAGCCCTACTCGGTGGTAATGTAATGCTCGGATCGGATGCCAATCGGGATTCCTTCCTGGCGCAGGCGGGACACTATCGCATCATCCACCTCGCCACACATGCTTGCATGGATGAGGCAAATCCAATGCAAAGCAAGGTCTTCTTTGCGGATGATCCAATTGTGAATCAGGATCTTTTTAACCTCAATCTGTCGGCGGATCTCGCTGTCTTAAGTGCGTGTAATACAGGCAGTGGTCAATTGGTCAAGGGGGATGGCGTGCTTAGCCTTTCCAAAGGTTTTGTGCACGCGGGTTGTCCAAGCGCCGTGATGAGCTTGTGGTCAGTTGATGATTTCTCGACTTCAGAGATAATGATTGATTTCTACGATTATCTGAAGAAGGGATATACTAAGGATAAGGCACTTCGCAAAGCAAAGTTGGACTTCATTACCTCTGCAGACAAGGTGAAGAAGCACCCGTTCTTTTGGGCTGCATTTGTACAAATGGGAGATCCGGTAGCTTTAGACCTGGGTCAAGCCAGAATGCCATGGAAGATGATATTGGTAATCTCGGCTTTAACCTTGATCGGAGGTTATTTTATTCGTAGACGTAGTTTGGCTGCCTGATATTAGAGTTCCAGCTCTTCCTCACTGACTACTTTCCCATTTAGGCAACGGATAATCCTGGCCGGGAAATTCTCCAGGATGCGATAGTCGTGGGTCGCAAAAAGGACAGCCGTATCATTTTGCTCAGCCAATTTGCGTAGCAATAAGAGAATATCATCAGCGGTCTCCGGATCCAGGTTACCGGTGGGTTCATCGGCGAGAATGATATCGGGGCGATTGAGGAGGGCGCGGGCTATGACGACGCGCTGTTGTTCCCCACCTGATAGCTCGTGCGGAAACTTGCTTGCTTTGGTGCGAAGATCGACTTGCCCTAATACTTCTGTGATTCTCTTTTGAATGTCAGCGGCGTCTTCCCAACCGGTGGCTTTCAAGACAAACCTCAGGTTCTCTTCAACATTGCGATCACTCAATAAGTTAAAGTCCTGAAATACGATTCCTAATTGTCTACGCAATAGCGGAATTGTTTTTCGGTTGAGCGTTTTTAGGTCAAACGCTCCAACTTTTCCCTCTCCTTCGGTCAGTGGAAGGGCAGCATAAAGAGTCTTCAAAAGACTGGATTTACCACTCCCTGTTTTGCCAATCAAATAGGTAAATTCCCCTTTTGAAATCTTCAGGTTGACCTTTTCCAGAATTAGATTCTTAGCCTGGAAAATCTTGACGTTCTTGAGGTGTACAATGAGGTTACTCATAATAGTGAGCAAACTTAAGGCTTTACTTAAGATAAAACAATAATTTGTGCTTTACTTATGACAACATTTTGACTGTATAAAGTGTCTAAGCTTTTAACTTTGCAAAAAATCTAACTCCATGAAAAAGATACATATTGTCGGTATCGTCATGATAGCAACAGCGATTTTTCTCCTGACCACTGCTATCAAAGACACCACTACCTACGCAACTTTCCAGGATGCTATTGAATCAGGTAGTCGTGTAAAAATCGCTGGACAATTGTCTGTGGATAAGGAAATGGTTTACCAACCAGAGATCAATCCTGATCTTTTTACTTTCTTCATCAAAGATAGAAATGGAGAGGAGCGTAAGGTGGTGCTACAAGCGGCAAGACCTCAAGACTTTGAACTTTCAGAACAGATCGTCGTTACCGGCGAGATGAAAGGAGACGAGTTTTGGGCCTCGGACATGTTGCTGAAGTGCCCATCTAAATACAAAGACGAAGAGATTTATATTCGTTCTGAAAAGGAAAGCTAATTCATGGAGAGTATACAATATATAGGGGAGCATTTATGGCCAGGCCGGATCGGCCACGTAGCCATATTACTGGGATTTGTGAGTGCAATGCTAGCTTCAGTGGCGTATTACTTCGGCACACAGAAGGCCGATACCGCCGATGAGGGTAGCTGGAAGAAACTGGGTAAGGCAGCTTTCAGCCTTCACGGAATCAGTGTATTCACAGTGATCGGGATCATCTTTTATGTGATGATCAATAAGTATTATGAGTACCAGTATGTGCAAGGCCACGTATCTGATGACTTACCTTTCCGGTATGTTTTTGCGGCGTTTTGGGAGGGGCAGGAAGGTAGCTTCTTGCTCTGGATGTTTTGGCATGTAGTGCTGGGCTTTGTGTTGATGCGAGTGGGTAAGAAATGGGAAGCTCCTACTATGTCTGTGCTTTCGCTGATCCAGGTACTTCTCAGCTCCATGCTGCTGGGAATTTATGTAGGATTTGGGGATGATCCACTGAAGATTGGAAGTAATCCTACGCTCCTTTTACGAGAGGTAATGGATGCGCCCATCTTTTCCAATGCTGACTATCTGAGTTTGATTGGAGGAACCGGTTTGAATGCTTCACTGCAAAATTATTGGATGACAATCCACCCTCCTACCCTATTCCTGGGTTTTGCCTCCACGGCCATACCTTTCTGTTATGCCGTAGCTGGACTCTGGAAGGGTGAACATACCGCCTGGTTAAAGCCAGCCCTTCCCTGGGCGCTTTTCTCTGGAGCAATTCTTGGAACGGGTATCTTGATGGGATCTGCTTGGGCCTACGAAGCCTTAACCTTTGGCGGCTATTGGGCTTGGGATCCAGTGGAAAACACCTCCTTGGTACCATGGTTGATTCTCGTGGCCGGTATTCACACAAATCTAGTAGCTAAGAATACCAATCATTCTATTCGCACCACTTACATCTTCTACTTACTAAGTTTCCTCCTTGTGTTATACTCCACTTTCCTAACTCGAAGTGGAATTTTGGGAGAAACTTCGGTTCACGCCTTTACGGAGATGGGCCTAGAGTGGCAGTTAGTACTATTCCAGGCTACCTTTGTATTGATTCCTTTAGTTCTGATGATCCGAAGATACAAGAGCATCCCTGGTCCTGAAAAGGAAGAACCAACTCCCTCAAGAGAGTTTTGGATGTTCATCGGTAGCTTAGTGTTGTTGTTCTCGGGCTTATTAATTACTGGCTCTACTTCCTTGCCGGTTTTCAACAAGATTGTACAATACTTCGACCCCATTTATGAAGGGCGTGTTATTACAGATCCGGTTGAGCACTTTAACAAATATCAGCTTTGGATTGCCGTGTTTATCGGCCTCTTGTCTGGAGCCTCTCAATTCCTGCGATACAAAGGTGTGAATTGGGCTAGCCATAAGCGAAAGTTTTTAACACATATTGGAATTAGTTTACTGGGAGCAGCTTTGTTGACCTTCTTGACTACTCTTTGGGTTTCAGCCAGAACCGTTCCTTACCTAGTACTTTTGTTTTCTGGAATATTTACTGTAGTGGCCAACCTCGACTATCTAGTAAGTTTCTTGAAAGGGAATTTAAAGCTGGGAGGTTCCACCCTTTCGCATATCGGTTTTGGTCTGATGATAGTCGGGATCATTGCTTCTGGCTTGAATAAGCGCCATATATCCTCAAACCCCTTCGCGATGGAAGGTATGATAGAGGGTGCCGAAGATGACATTGCACAGAAGAACATTATGCTCTTCAAAGGCAACACGATGGTAATGAGCGGCTATGAAGTGACCTATGTGAAAGATACAGTGGAAAATCGCACCAGGACTTACACAGTAAATTATAAGCGACGAGGGGCGGATGGAAAAGTCAGAGAAGAATTCGACCTAACGCCTGATATTCTATATGATAAGAATTTCACTAAAGTCGAAGTTTACAACCCATCCACCAAGCACTACTTTGGAAGAGATATCTTCACTAGTATTCGCGCATTACCGCAGATAGAAATAGATGCGGAATTCCGAAAAAATCGAGAAGATAGCCTCAACTTCAAGCGCTATGAACTCCCTTTGAAAGAAACTTATACTTTTACTGACACCATTCCCATCAGAGATAGAGATACCTTTTCGCTGCGAACCTTCAGCCTGCAAGTGGATGAGTTAGTCAGAGGAGCCAGTCACCCTGACTACACACCAGAGGAGGGAGACGTTTCACTAGGGGCGAGAATGCGTATTCGGATGAGCGGAGATGATAGCATATACACGGTTATGCCGGTAATGGTTCTTCGAGGGCAACTACTCTATAACTATCCGGTACAAGTTCATGAATTGAGTTCTAAAGTTCGGTTGCATCAGGATGTCTTGAATTTGGTCATGACTCCAGAGGAGGAACTCGAATATACAGAATTCAAGTTGAGCCAAGGGGAACGCTTCAGTCTGGGAGACATCAATTTCCAGTTTGGTGGATTTAATACCAAACCAACTCACCCAAGCTATACATCCGAAGAAGGAGATTTGGCGGTTGGAGCAATGATTAACATCCAGCTACCAAGTGGTGAGGTGGCTCAGGCTCAGCCTATTTATTTGATCCGGGAGAATCGACCATTCAATATCAAAGATGAATTAAATGCTTACGGACTGCATTTCCGCCTGACCAACATAGATCCGAAGGAAGAGAAAGTTAGCCTAATGGTAGCATACAAAGAACCGCCCGTTCAAAATGTACCCTTAGAAATGGCTACAGATTCCTTCCGGTATGATTTTCTGGTTTTGGAAGCCATTGAGTTTCCCGGGATCAATCTCTTTTGGTTGGGATCGCTGCTTATGATGATTGGCCTGGGACTGAGCATGTGGTATCGCATCAAGACGATGAAAGCCACTGATTAATGCCATTTTTCAAGCACTGATAGACATGAATGGTCCCATTCGGCATATCGTATTGATCGGTGCTGGCAATATGGCAACGGTCTTGGGAAAGGTGCTCCGGCAAGCTGGCCTGCAGATATCACAAGTATTCAATCGGACCTTATCTAGTGCTGAAATACTAGCAAAAGATTTGGCTAGTCCTTTCACAGATCAGTTGGATCAACTAGATCAAGATGCTGATCTTTATTTGCTTTGTGTTAGCGATCATGCTATTGAAGCTTTGCTACCTCAACTACACTTTTTAGATGGTAAATTGATCGCCCATACCTCAGGAGCAACGCCCGGAAGTGTATTCCAGGGGCATTTTAGTCGATATGGAGTCTTTTACCCCTTGCAAAGCTTATCAAAATCCCAACCCATCAAATTGTCAGAAGTCCCCATTTGTGTAGATGCAAATGAGGAAACGGACTTGGTAAAACTTGAACAGTTGGCACAGGAGTTTAGCCAACATGTTTATCGGGTAGATGATCACCAGCGAAGTTTGCTGCACGTCGCAGCAGTTTTTGTCAACAACTTCAGTAATCACCTTTATGATCTGATGGACCAGTGGCTGGGGGAAGAGGAGATTCCTTTTGATCTACTGCGACCGTTGATCTTGGGTGGGGCGCAAAAGGTTCAAGGCTTAAGTCCGCGAGAAGCTCAAACTGGCCCTGCCGTTCGCGCTGATTTGAATACAATCCGACGACACTTGGATATCTTACAGGAAAAACGCCCCGAACTCGTCGAATTATACAAGACCTTAACAGAAAGTATTAATCCTGACTTACAACAGCATAAAACTACCTAAACATGCGCATTATTGGCTATGTAGAGCACCCTCGCCTAAAGATTACCGTGTTCAAAATGGATAATAAGTTATCGGTAAAGTTTGAAACTGGTATGCTGGAGCAAACCTATAAATATCGAACGCAGCAAGGATTGGAAGGAATAGCAGATATCGAGAAGTTAGTTGATGCCGACTTCACGGAGAAAGTTGAGGCCCTTTTCACGCAAATGCAAAAGCAGAGTTATGAAGCTTTTGAAAGGCTACTACCGGATGAAGAAGAGGATGAGTTTGAGTCTATCATTTAGACTTATCTCCTAGAACACCCATCTAATCCTGTTGATGAGACGATGAATAGTTTTTGGGACCCCTTCCACCTTTCCGGCTAACCGTGCATCATACGTTACATTGAAGGCAGTAAGAAATGACAAATGGCTATTAATCTTCAAATTAGCGGAAGTACCAGAGGATAGCCTTGCTTCTCCAAAGGTCCTCAGCACAGGTTGGTAATAGGAAGTGTTTGCAATCCTAAGGTTAGGACTTAATTGTAGTTGAGCAGATAACGAAATACTCAGTCGGTCGTCGCGAAAATAGGCCTCCCCCCCTTTGATTTCATTGTATTCAAACATATATAGCACTCCCCAAAACAGCTTCTGCTTTCCGCGGCCGAACAGGTTAAATCTTGGACCAGTTCCCAGCAAACCCCGATAACGCAATTTGATTCTTTCATCAAATTGACTCTGCCCGAAGGCCTCCCAACTTATATGCTCTGTTAATTTTCGACTCCAGCGCAAATGACCAAAGCCTGCATTTACTTGTCGACTAGGGCCGGTCTTGATTAAGTTATAATTGCCCAGCAGTAGCCACGTATCTCTACCATGTATAAAATCCACTCTTAAACCAGTATTGAAACTCAGCACAGAACTTGTATTTCGAACCCAATTTAATCCCAGGTCTAACTGTCCAAAAACGCCACTGGTGTCCCGCCTAAATCGCTTATCCTCTATGTTGACAATTTGGGCATTCCCCGCACAAATCAGTCCTGCCCAGCACAACAAGGTGAGCAAATGTTTTCTCATAGTCTCCTGTTTTGTCAATTATCATCAAATAACAGACCAAACTTATTCTATCCATGAACCATTCACTGTTCCTCCTGTTCGACTACAAAAAGGATAGTCATGTTTGGATGGTTAAAGAAAGATCCAGCGAAGAAGTTGGAAAAGAAATATTTGGCGCTAATGGAAGAAGCCATGATGATTCAACGCGGAGGAGATATTAAAGCCTACTCCGCCAAGGTAGCAGAGGCAGAAGAAGTAATGCAAGAAATGGAGCGCCTTAAAGACAGCCAAGAAAAGAAGTAGGAGCACACCGGGACGAGGAAAAGTAACCAATGCTTTAGATACGCTTTCACAAACCTAATAAAAACTATGCCCTAAAGCATTGGTTTTCTGACCTCTAATCCAAATCTATAACCATTGGCGTCATCGCTGGGACCATCATCGTACCAGCTAATTTATAGGCGGTTCCACTAATTATATCCTTACCTGTAGCCTGAGCAGGTAGCGCCTCAGAGAACCGATCTAAGTTCAAGGTAGCTGCCTCATTTCCCATATTCAAAACCACCATTACTTTATCGGTATCATTATAGCGGAAGTAAACGTAAGTATTATGCTCCGGCACATAATGTAGTAGTTTCCCGTCGTGCAGGGCTTTGGCATCCTTCCTCCACAGCAAAATCTTTCTTAGAAATTCCTTTGCCTCCTTTTGCTGAGTCGACAAACCTGCTCCGGTAAAAGCATTAACCGCATCGCCGGCCCATCCTCCTGGGAAATCACTTCGGATGATACCATGATCTCCCTTTCCAGGGTTACTCATCAAAATTTCAGTTCCGTAATAGATCTGTGGAATCCCTCGAGTAGTTAATATCATGGCTAGCCCCAATTTGAATTTGGCATAATCTTCCCCAACAGCGGCGTAAAAACGATTCATGTCATGATTATCAGGAAAGACTACCAGATTGTCCGGGTCTGGATATAGGAAGTCATTGGCCAACATTTCATATACCGGATTCCAACTACCCACATTGAGGGCTTTTACCAGATTCTCCTGCACTGGAAAATCCATCAAACTCTTAAGTTCTGACGTATAGCCATTTGAGTTCTGCTTCCCTCTTTGCCAATAAGATACAATGGCGGGATTTCCATTCCACTCCTCTCCTACTACATTGAAATCAGGGTATTCATGCATCACGGCCTTGGTCCATTCTGTCATATAATTCATATCCGGATAGGGATAAGTATCCATACGAATTCCGGCAAGATCTGCGTATTCAATCCACCAGATACTATTCTGGGTCAGATAGGTAGCCATGAGGTCATTGCGCTGATTTAAATCAGGCATAGTAGAAACAAACCAGCCATCTACAAAGATTTTTCGGTCGATTTCCGCCCCATGTGGATCTTGGATCACCGACTTTTTATGATTCGTCTGTACGTATTCGCCGGTGGAGTTGAGCCAATCGTCGGTCGGTAAATCCTCCATCCACCAATGCCCAGATCCACAATGGTTTACAATCATATCCATGATGAATTTGACGCCTTTTTCTTTGGCCTTCTTACTCAAGGCTCGATATTCTTCGTTTGAACCAAAGCGCGGATCTACTTTATAAAAGTCGGTCGTAGAATATCCATGATAGGAATATTCTTCTTGATCATTTTCCAATACTGGATTGACCCAGATAGCGGTGAAACCGAGGTCGGCAATATAATCTAGACTCTGCTCGATTCCCTTAATATCTCCGCCATGACGCCCTCCTTTGAAAGCTCTATTACTTTGCTCTTTCAACCCCTCCATCGAATCATTGGCTGGATCGGCATTGACAAATCGATCCGGGGTAATCAGGTACAATACATCAGAATTATTGAATCCCTCGCGTTCTGCTGAACCTTTTTCTCGGGCCTTGAAGTCGTAATTGTAGGAGGCTGCCACCTCCTGACTTGCATTTAGGAATACAATATTGCACGTACCTGGAGACATCCCAGCTTCCATCTTCAAATCCAAAAACAGGTAATTCGGACTTTTTACTTTAATCACCCTTTCCAAAGATAAACCCTTGTATTGAATCTTTGGTGTTAATTGAGCGATATTGTCCCCATGAATCAAAAGCTGAAGTTTGGAATTTTTCATCCCGGCCCACCAAAATGGAGGTTCTACACGATTTATCTTTTCTTGTCCAAATATGGGAATAGCAAATAGTAAGGAAAGGCATAGTAGTGCTATGCTAGAGGTAAAAGGTTTCATACTTTATTAGATTAGAATTCTGGTAGCACTGCCTATTGATTAGGCAATGCTGCTATATTCAGATTTATTTCTGTATCTCCGATAATTCACTCATTTCAATCTCCACTTGTCCATCCAACTGCAAGGATACTTGAATAGCATCAGGAGAGAGGTAGGCATTCGACAGATTCAGCTCCTTGAGGTTACCCTTTAGCAATACATTATCTGCCACCGAGTATCCTTTCAACTGTTCTCGAATCTGTTCTTTAATTTCTGTCAAATTATAATCGAGATAGAAATTCAAGTTCTCCTCCAGGCTGTTTTTGAACTTCCCTTTCAGCAACCAGGCAGCCGAACGCAGCAAAAAATTACGTGAATCTACTGTGTACTTCAAACTTTTTATATCGATCGCATTGTGGCGAGGATTGTATTCCGGTTTGCCCGTCATATAGATGCTTCCCTCATAGGTTCCTGAAAGCTTAGTATTCACTACTAACTTATTACCTTGACCATACAATTCGATATCTTCTACTATTATATGACGCTTCCCATAGTCAAAACGTTCTCCGACCATGTTTTCTTTAACTAATCTTTCTGCCTCCTTATAGCTGATCTCTGCACCAATTTGAATCTCAAAGTCTTCCTTGGTTTCCCGAACGTACTGGAAAGCGGGCAGGAGTGTTGATGCTTTATCTACACTTGGCTTTTCACCAATTTTGAGCCTCGGTCTTGACTGGATAGAAATAGTAGTGGAAATAGTTCCATCTTGCGCCTTAATGGGAGTCATTCCAATGGCTTCAGGATTAATCATCAACCAGGTATTATAATCTGGCGCGACCAACACAGGTTGAAAAGCATTCTCCCAGGCGTCCGCAATGAGCTTGCTCATCTGGAAATTCTCTTTGATCTGCTCGTCGATAGCTTCGGTAATGGTCGATTTAAAATTTCGAAGTAACATATTGGCTACTGTGCCTACAGGTAAGCTGACCACTCCCATCTTGAGCTTGGGCTGTTCCAACCATTCATGGCCTATAATTTCTGTGGCAGTACTTAGGTTCCAATCCTGTGCAATATCAAATATGGTTTTCATTTCAACCGCGATAGATCCTTCTCCCTGCAAGGTGGTAAAACCAGCGTCATACTTCACCCATATCTTCAAAGGAACTTTATATTGAACGAAATTGCTATCGATAGAAAGGCTTATATCCCCCTGCTTCTCCGCCTTTACCATCATATCATCCCCATCGTTCATATCATCATCTTCGTATACCATACCATCAAACTGCCTGTTCAGCATTTTCTCCAGCTCCTCTAAACCCACCCTAATCGGAATGTTCAGTAAGGAAATCTTTTCTTCAAAGGGGTTCTCCTCATATTGCTCCATAGGCCGAGTAGGTTTCGTCGTTTTACAGGAAGTACCGAGCGCCAGCACGATCAGGGCTAGTAATACAGTACGTAAAGCCAAGTTTTGTATCATATTAGATTAGTTTCGCACGCAAGATATAACATCTCAACATTGATGTAAAGCCGCCATACTATTTTAATGGCTACCAACGTTCCGAAAAGAATAAGCAACCCTTCTGGCTTTACCTTGTCCTTACCATAAAATGCTAAAATATAAACGATGAAACGCCTTAGTAAATTTTTGGTTCTGATTACACTCATATTGCCCACACAGATAATTGCACAAGAATCGAGCTGTATGGATACCAGAGCATTCCTGGGAGTCCATAGTAACGAGATTTCCTCCGACAAAGCTGAAATTTTAGGATTTGAAAATCCTTATGGAAGCTATATCACAAAAGTCATTGGTAATACGGCCGCCGAGACTGGAGGCTTGGAACCCTTTGATTTTATCTATGGTATCGATGATCTTAGAGCCAGTCGGTACGAAGATCTTTCCGATATGTTAAGTGCTTACCAAGCAGGTGATGAGGTAGTGGTTCACTTCTATAGAGGAGGACAAGAAAAATCGCAATTGATCACCCTCGGAAGTCGAACCGATGCAAATTACACCAATAGAAACAGCGATGAAGACCCACATTTAGGGATCTCTGACATGCAAATCAATCCTAGACAACTAGGGGTAAAAGTGGATGTTTCGAGAAGCTCGACTGCTGAAGAAATGGGCTTAGAGGATGGGGATGTGATAACAGCGATCAATGGCCATAGCATAGTAGATTGGGAAGATATTTCCACAGCTATTGATGCCATGTCCATCGGGCAAACCATTGAAGTTGAATTTGAACGAGATGGAGATATGCGAACAGCATCCGCCCCAATCCAATCCCGAGCTACTTCCCAGCAACAGTACAAAGAGCGAGTAAAGAGGGAGCGTAATAGTGGAGCCTTCCTCGGCATTTACTCCAATACTCTTTCCAGAGAAAAGGCTAAGAAGCTAGGCTTAGATAACTATTACGGATCCTATGTTACAGGTGTAATTGGGAATACGGCAGCCGAACGTGCCAGCATTGAGCCATTCGACTATATATACGGTATCGATGAATACCGAACTGGGGCCCGACAGAACTTGGGCACTATCCTTTCGAAGTATGAACCAGGGGACCGAGCTCGAGTCTACTACATCAGAAAGGGATCAGATCGGTCGACCAACGTCACCTTCGGCAGTCGTTCTGAAGCAGTTTACAAGGAAGTTGACAAATGTGACGAGCCTTTCTTCGGAGTTTCTGGTGATCACTCTCGAAGTTGGAACAAGGGGGTACCTGTCCAAGTCATTTCAAAATCAACGGCTGAATCTCTCGGAATGGAAGATCGCGATGTGATACTAACCATCAATGACTATACAATTATTGATTGGGACGATATCAGCACAGCTATCGACAACATGTCTGTTGGTGAGAATATCAAAGTCACTTACATGCGGGATAATCGAGAGATTACTGGGATACAAGCCATTAAGTCCTATTGCGAGACCAAAGGCCTGAGCGGTATCGATCAATTTAATTTTGGAGATCGAGAAATCGTAGTGAGCGGTGTTGAGCGAAGGAATAGTGACAGATCGTTTAAAGCCGTGGATTTTACCAATGTAGTCGTGAACGTTCAGGAGATCAGTCAGGAAGAATCAAGCAAATTGCGGAGTATCGGTGGCGTTCGCCTAGGCAATAATACTTTGCAAGTAAACAACCTAGAATTGGCCCCAAATCCGCAGAAAGGACTATTCCGCTTGCGGTTCAATCTCCCAAGTAGTGGCTCTACTAGAGTACAGATATTTAATGACACAGGGCGCAATATCTATGACTACGATCTAGGGAATTATAGTGGATCGTTTGAAGATGAAGTGGATATTTCTCAAAATGGTAATGCTGATTATTTCATTACTGTTTCTCAGAATAATCGCGTCATGGCGAAGAAGATCGTATTGCGAAAAAGTTAATCCATAAGATATAAAAGAGTTTAGAAATCACCTTTTGATGGCTAGCCTCCAGTGGGAGGCGGCCATTTTTCTTTTGTAGCGTCTTCTCCCCCTAAATGCCATGAAAAAAAGATAAAAAGCTGCTAAGTTTTCATCCCGTTCCTGCATTTCCACCTTGCCCTTGCCTAAGCACTATGATTTCCTCCACAAAGTGCTATATTTATTGTTGTAGTCAAATGACGTTTTGCATTATCTGGCTACCTCTTACAGCCGTTTTACATTAAACACTCATGTATGAAAAAACAAGTTTACTTGAGATATTTAGGTCTCATCCTTCTAGCTCTTACCACATTTAGCCTTAGTCCTACTCAGGCACAGCAAGAAAAAGATATCAAAAAAGCACCTACTGGTGGTTTTGCCGAAGCGCTCTACAACTCGACAGAATGGCGCAGTATCGGTCCTTTCCGAGGCGGGCGAGCTTCTACAGCTACTGGCGTACCAGGCAAACCGAATCTGTATTATATGGGCGCTACAGGTGGTGGTGTCTGGAGAACGAAAGATGGTGGACAGACCTGGGAAAACATCTCGGATGGATACTTCGGTGGCTCCATTGGTGCTGTTGCCGTTAGTGAATACGATCCAAACGTAATCTACGTTGGGGGAGGTGAGGTAACGGTCCGAGGTAATGTCTCCCATGGATATGGCATGTATAAAACCGTGGATGCCGGTAAAACCTGGAAACATATCGGTTTGCCCAACTCCAAACATATCCCGCGCGTTAGAATCCATCCAAAGAACCCGGACCTAGTGTATGCAGCGGTTCTAGGTGATTTATTCAAATCTAGTGAAGAAAGAGGGGTATACCGCAGTAAAGATGGAGGTGATACTTGGGAAAAGATCCTTTTCGCCAATGCCGACGCTGGCGCGGTTGAATTGGTGCTTGATCCCAACAATCCGCGAATCATTTTCGCGGCGACTTGGAGAGTTCGACGTACTCCTTACAGTCTAGAAAGTGGCGGAGAAGGTTCGGCCCTATGGAAGAGTACCGATGGTGGTGACACTTGGACTAATATTTCCAATAACAAAGGTATGCCTAAAGGAGCTTTGGGTATCATCGGTGTAACAGTTTCTCCTGTTAATTCCGACCGAGTGTTTGCCATTATCGAAAATCAAAAGGGTGGCGTTTTCCGTTCTGACGATGGTGGAGATACTTGGGCTAAGGTGAATGAAAGTAGGTCATTACGCCAGAGAGCCTGGTACTACAGTAAGATACATGCAGACACTCAGGATGAAGATATCGTGTATGTAATGAATGTATCCTACCACAAGTCTACTGATGGAGGACGTACATTCAAAGCTTCGAATGCACCGCATGGTGATCATCACGACCTTTGGATTGCCCCAGAGGATAACCAGCGCATGGTCATTGCTGATGATGGTGGCGCGCAGGTAAGTTTTGATGGCGGTGAAAACTGGTCAACTTATTACAACCAACCTACCGCCCAGTTTTATCGGGTAGTAACAGATAATCATTTCCCCTATCGTATATACGGAGCTCAGCAAGATAACTCAACGGTCAGAATTGCCCACCGTACAGATGGAGGTTCGATTGGTGAGCGTGACTGGGAACCAACCGCGGGCGGTGAATCAGCCCACCTGGCCATTGACCCAACCAACAATGACATTGTATTTGGAGGAAGTTATGGCGGTTTCTTGACTCGCGTAAATCATGCAACTAAGCAACGTCAGGCCATTAATGTTTGGCCAGATAACCCAATGGGATACGGGGCAGTAGGGATGAGATATCGATTCCAATGGAATTTCCCAATCTTCTTCTCTCCACACGATCCTCAGAAACTCTATACCGCTTCCAATCAATTGCATATGAGTAAAAATGGCGGCCAATCCTGGGAACTGATTAGTCCAGACTTGACGCTAAATGATACCAGTTTAATGCAATCATCTGGAGGTCCCATTACTAAGGATAATACTGGCGTAGAATACTATTGTACCATTTTTGCCGCTTGCGAATCTCCCTATGAGAAGGACTTGTTGTGGGTAGGTTCTGACGATGGACTGGTACACGTATCAAGAGACGGTGGAGAAAATTGGAACAATGTGACGCCTAAAGGGATGCCAGAATATATGATGATCAATAGTGTTGATCCAGATCCCTTTACCAAAGGTGGAGCTTACATCGCAGGTACGCGTTACAAACTAGGGGATTACACGCCCTACCTATATCGTACCAAAGATTATGGTAAGACCTGGAAGCTGATCACTAAAGGCATTGATGGGGAACATTTTACCCGCGTCGTACGGGCAGATCCCAAACGGCCTGGCTTACTTTACGCTGGAACGGAAACGGGCATGTACATGTCTTTTGACGATGGTGAGAACTGGCAATCTATGCAGTTGAATCTGCCAATTGTACCGATCACCGATCTGGCCATCAAGAATGATAACTTGATTGCAGCTACGCAAGGAAGAAGTTTCTGGATGATTGATGACCTAACGGTATTGCATCAACTAGATAACAAGGTCGCTCAGAGCAATTTCAATTTGTATCAGCCGATGCCAAGTTATAGAATGGGAGGTGGTGGACGCTTTGGTCGTGCTTCAAAAACCACAGGACAGAATCACCCTGGAGGCGTGATGGTACACTACTATCTAAGCGAAAAACCTGCAGATTCAGTGGAAGTGAAATTGAGTTTCCATACCCAAGACGGTGAGTTGATCCGTGCCTTCTCCACCAAGGCCAAAGAAAGAGCCGACAAGCTAGAAGTAAAGGAGAATGGCAATCGTTTTATTTGGAACATGCGATACCCCGCTGGTAAATCTTTCAAAGGCATGATCATGTGGGCTGGTCGTTTGACCGGACCACCGGTTGTACCAGGTAATTACAAGGTACAATTGACGGTTGGTGATCAGGTACAGGAGCAAAACTTTGAAATCTTGAAGGATCCTAGATCTGAATCTAGTCTTGAGGATATGCAAGCCCAATTTACTTTCTTGAAGGAAGTAGTTGACAAGGCTTCTGAGGCGCATCAAGCCATTATCGATATCAGAGACATCCGCACTCAGATCAAAACCTATACGGACAAATTGAAGGATGATGACAAGATGGAAGATGTGTTGAAAAAAGCTAAATCCATTACCAAATCCATGACGGAGGTAGAGGAAACGCTTTATCAAACCAAAAACAGGAGCCGACAGGATCCGTTGAACTTCCCGATTAAACTTACCAATAAGTTAGCGCACTTGAATAGTCTCAATGGCAGCGGCGATTTCCGTCCTACCGCACAGTCCTATGCAGTCAAAGAGGAACTCACGCAGCAGATTGACAAAGCCTTGAAGAAATTCAGAAAAGTGGTTAATGAGGAAGTACCGGAATTGAATCGCATGATTCGAGAGAGAGCAGTCGATCCGATCATGATGAAAGAAAAACCGCCTGTAAACTAGGAGGTTCACTATATGCAAAAAAAATAGCCGGAAGGAGACAAAGTTTCCTTCCGGCTTTCTATTATCTACAATATGTTATTGTTCGATTTGACTAAGGCTTGTCCGCCTTACCAGCCTTTTCGAAATCACCTGCTTTGATCATAACCATCTTGTTCAAATCAAGGTGTTTCTTCATAGCTTTATTGATTTGTGCTGGAGTCAAGGCAGCAATCTTCTTTTCTAGTTCCGCATCATAATTCATATCACGATCCAAGAAAAGGTAAGAATTAAGTTTGCCAGCCAGAGCACCATCTTGAGCGCGGTTTACCTCTTGGCTTTGCAACCAGCCAGATTTAGCTGCTTCGATTTCCTCAGCCGTAAATCCATCTGTAGCTACCTTAGTCATTTCCTCGCGGAAGGCCTTCTCTAACTTAGCGGCATTTTCAGGCGCGTAGATAGCAAATGCATAGAATGAACCAACTGGATCCATCGCATCGCCATTAAAGCTAGAACGTACCGTGTAACTTAAACCTTCTTTTTGGCGAATACGAGTAGCCAAACGAGAGTTCAAGAATCCGCCACCAAGCATGTAATTGCCTAACATCATAGCCGCATAATCTGGATGGTCTTGACCAATTTCTAGATTCTGGGCAGCGATGAAAAAGGCATTGGCCTTATCCGGCGTATTAATCACTTCCGAACTTGGCTTTGGCTCGTAGTAGTGATCCTTTAAACGAGCGTATGGCTTAGGACTCTTCCAATCCTTGAAGCTTTTCGCAATAGCCTTTTTGGCTACTCCATCATCAAAGTCTCCAACAATTGACACCGTACCATCTGTAGCCCCATAATACTCTTTATGGAATGCTTTGATATCGTCAATGGTAACAGCATTGATCGCAGCTAGCTGCTCATCAAAAGTCATGCTGTAGCGTACATCCTTTTTTGGCCAGTCGTTCATAAGCTGCTGCAACTTCTGAGCGGCTAGAGCTTGTGGATCGGAACGACGATTCTCAATGGCTGCAATTCTCGCTTGCTTCAACTTTTCAAATTCCTCTTCGGGAAAGGTTGGCGTTTTCAGCATTTCGCCTAACAAGGCAACTACCTCAGCCAGGTTGTCGCGCTCCGTCTGGATCATGGCGCTGGCAGAACCTCCCCCTCCAAAAATATTCACTCTTGCTTTCAAGCGATCCAATTCATCCTTGATTTCTTGGCGGTCCATGCGTTTCATACCCTTGTCGATCATAGCGGCAGTCATAGAAGCCACCGTTCCTTTACCACTTAGGCTTTTGGCATTACCAAAACGAAGGGTCATACGCCCCATCACTACATCACCGCGGGTTTCCTTGGGTAGGAAGGCATATTCCAAAGAGTTTGGAATTTCATCCATGGTAGTACGCGAGTTGATATTGGCAGGAGATGGATCAAATTCTTCTCCTTCAGCAATGGCTTCTCCTCCTTTGTAGTCCTTCACCATGGCAGCGATATCGGGTACTGCTGGGATATCCACACGATCTGGCTTATCTACAGGAATGAATCGACCTACCGTTCTATTCGACGGCTTGAAGTATTTCTTGGAAACAGTTACCACGTCTTCAAGTGTCACTTTCTTCAATTCATCACGATATAGGAAGCCTAATCTCCAATCTCCCAAAGCGATGAATTCGCTAATTACCAATCCAACGCGTTCTGAGTTTTTCAAGAGCTCTTCAATATCATTCAACAAACCTGTCTTGGCTCTTTCTACTTCTTCTTCAGTAGGTGCAGTGTCTGCAATGGCGTCTAGTGTAGCGACCATAGCATTTTGCGCTTCCTCCAAAGACTTCTCCTTAAGAACATTAGCAGAGAAGTAGGCCAAGCCAGATTCCTTCATAGAGCGAACATAGCCGAACTGGTTGGCTGCTAAACCTGGCTCAACCAAAGCTTTATAGAGGCGACCAGATGGTTCATCGGTCAAAATCTCCATCAAGACGTCCAACTTAGCGTTGTCTGGGTGAGAGGCAGGAGCAGTATGATAGGCACAAGCCACAGCTTGAACCTCTCCGGTACGCTTCAGTGTCACTGTTCTTTCACCATCTTGCGTAGGCTCTACCGTATAAGTTTTGTACAATTTACGTTCAGGCATTGGGATTTTCCCGAAGTACCCCTTGATCAAAGCAAGTGTCTCTGCGGGATCGATCTTCCCTGCAACCGTCAGTACAGCATTATCTGGTTGGTAATACTTACGGTAGAAAGCTTGAAGCCTTTCGATTGGCACTTGTTCAATATCAGAACGAGAGCCAATAGTAGACTTACCATAGTTGTGCCATAGGAAAGCAGAAGAGTAAATACGCTGAGAAAGGATTCTTCCAGGATTGTTTTCTCCGCGCTCAAACTCGTTTCGCACCACCGTCATTTCACTATCCAAGTCTTTCTTGGCAATGAAAGAGTTTACCATTCGATCAGATTCAAGATCCAAGGCCCATTTAAGGTTTTCCTCGGTTGCTGCGAAAGTTTCAAAGTAGTTCGTACGGTCAACGCTGGTAGTACCATTGGGTCGTGCGCCGTGTTCTGTTAATTCTTGAGGAATGTTGGGGTGGTCAGGTGTCCCCTTAAATACTAAGTGTTCTAACAAGTGTGCCATTCCTGTTTCCCCGTAACTTTCATGTCGAGAACCAACCAGGTAAGTCACATTTACAGTGATGGTGGGTTTAGAATTGTCGGGGAATAGAAGGATCTTTAAACCATTGTCAGTAAGTAGGTATTCCGTAATACCCTCTACAGAGGCTACTTTCTCAATACCTTCCGGCAATTTCTGCATAGCCTTCTTTTGACCCTGCAAGCTTACATTGCATAGCAATATAGCTGCCAAGGCCAGAATCAGAGTGTTAATACGCATCAATCTGGTTTTATTACGCAATGAAGTAGATTTTGTCTATCCATTGCCTAGTTAAAAAATGAGTGTTAGTTAATCGGCTGCGGGAGGGAACTGTATATAGTCAAGCGCTATTGTTGGAAGTGCAAATTTACCAATTGTCCCCCCTATTCAACCGCAAAATGCTGCTATAGCGTGTATGTACTAGTTATTTTAAGAACGACAAAGCATTCAGTTAGATACAAAACGCCTATGATAAGCGGCCTTTATAGTCTTCAAAGGTAAAGGATTTCAGCACTTCTAACTTGCCATCCATTGTCCACTTACATATACTAGGATGCACAACCCCATTAAAATGGTTGGTTTTCACCATAGTGTAATGGATCATGTCTTTTAATATAACCCGATCCCCTACCGTGAGTTCATTTTCAAAGCTGTATTCACTTAAATAGTCACCAGCTAGGCAACTTACTCCCCCTAGACGATAAGTAGGTTTACCTGCTACCGGATCAGTGGCGCCAATAATTGCTGGTCGATATGGCATTTCCAGGGTATCTGGCATATGAGCCGTAAAGGATACATCCAGAATGGCCGTCTTAACGCCTCCACTATCTATGATATCCAATACAGTACTTACTAGGTCTCCGGTTTCCCAGGCAATAGCACTTCCTGGTTCCAAAATGACCTCGACCTCGTACTTTGACCTGAATTCTACTAAGGTTTCAATGAGTAAGTCCACGTCGTACCCCTCCCGCGTAATCAAATGACCGCCTCCAAAATTTACCCACTTCAATTGTGGTAAGAACGGCCCAAAGTGTTGCTCCACTGCCTCAACCAACCGCTGGAAGTGATCAGCTCCTGATTCACAAAGGGTGTGTACGTGTAGTCCTTCAATACCCACGGGCCAACTCCCTGCCAAAGCCGTTGGCCATTCTCCAAGCCGCGATCCAGCAATGGCAGGGTTATATAAATCCGTTTCCACTGGTGAATAGCCAGGATTGACCCTCAGGCCCATGGAAAGTCCAGGAGAGACCTTAGCCCGGTGGCGCTCGTATTCTGTAATGGTATTAAAAGTGATGTGGCTGCTGTATCGCACGATTTGATCAAACTCAGCTGGTAGGTAGGCGGGAGAATAGGTATGTGCCTTCCGCTCCATCTCTTCAAAGATTAGACGGGCCTCATGTAGGGAACTAGCTGTGGCTCCAGAGAGGTATTGCCCAACCAGCGGAAATAGCTTCCACATGGAGAAGGCTTTCAAAGCGAGTATGATGGACACTCCCGCTTTTTCCTGGACCTCCTTAAGTAGCACTAGGTTCTCGACCAATTTAGCCTCATCTAACACATAAGAGGGGGATGGACATTTTTCATACTTTATTGCCATAGTCTATAGCTCTAAGTCCAATCCCACTTTTTCTTGCCAAGGCAATCCGTACTGTCCAAGTCGTTCCAAGAAAGGATCAGGGTCAAACTCTTCTACATTGTACACTCCTGCTCCGGACCACTTACCCGTCAGGACCATCATGGCTCCCAGCATTGCCGGGACACCAGTGGTATAGGATACCCCTTGAGCACCGGTTTCCTTATAGGCTGCCTCGTGGCTGCAATTGTTCCAGATGTAATAGGTCTTTTCCTGGCCGTCCTTGATACCACGAACTCGACAACCGATTGAGGTCTCGCCAGTATAGTTTTCACCCAGCTCACCTGGATCAGGTAAGACGGCTTTCAGAAACTCTAAGGGAACAATATCCACTCCTTTATAAGAAACAGTATCAATTCGGGCCATACCGATATTTTGAATCACCCGGAGATGCGTCAAGTACTCTTCTCCAAAGGTCATCCAGAAACGGGCTCGTTTAATGGTTGGATAGTTCTTTACTAAAGATTCTAATTCTTCGTGGTAGATAAGATATGAACGTCTAGGACCAATGTTTGGATAAGTAAGATCTAAAGAGATTTCATGTGGTTCTGTTTCGACCCATTGGCCATTTTCATAAAATCTACCTTTCTGTGTTATCTCTCGAATATTAATTTCTGGATTGAAGTTCGTGGCAAATGCCTTTCCATGATCTCCGGCATTGCAATCCACTATGTCCAGGTAATGGATCTCATCGAAATAATGCTTAGCAGCTCGAGCAGTAAAGATGCTCGTCACCCCCGGATCAAATCCACAGCCAAGTACAGCAGTGAGGCCCGCCTCCTTAAATCGATCTTGATAAGCCCATTGCCAGCTGTATTCAAACTTTGCCTCGTCTTTAGGTTCATAATTGGCTGTATCTAGATAGTGTACGCCAGCCTCTAGGCAGGCATCCATGATCGTTAGATCTTGGTAGGGCAAGGCAACATGGAGCACGAGTTCCGGCTGAAAGCCCTTAATCAGTTGTACGAGTTGTGGTACATTTTCTGCATCTACTTGTGCAGTTACGATGTGCTGATGCCCTGTATCGCGCTTCACATCAGCAGCAATTTCATCACATTTTGACAGTGTCCTACTCGCCAACATAATATGCGAGAAGACCTCTGGGTTCTGGGCACATTTGTAGGTGACTACACGCCCTACCCCACCTGCGCCAATGATCAAAATTCTTGACATTAACTTAAGATTTATGGAGTGATTTTGTAATTAAATTCAGGTTGTCTAGATGAATACCTCTGAGGCCTAGGGGAAAATCATAGGCTGCTAATAAAGCTTCTTCGTCAAAGACCTCTTTCTCTTGCGCGTGTCGAACCGCAGCTGCCAAATACTGTTGAGAAAAAATGATGCGTTCCCCCATTTCAGGTCCCTCTTGGCAGACACTGCCATGCCCAGGTACCAGCACTTTTGGTCGTGCCTGACTGAGAATCTTGCTTGCCTTTTCTAAAGTGGACTGATAGGCCTCCACACTGTGGTAGATAAATGGGAACTCCACATCAGACAGGTAATCTCCGGCGATCCAAATCCCGAGGGGCTCTAAAAGTGCAAATAACCCATCTGCATTGTGCCCCGGGGCCAACCAAAAGCGAATCCGCGTTTGGCCGAAACTGAGAAACTCCTCATCTTTTTTAATCACGACCTGAATCTCAGGGTACTGGATGGGGTAATTTCGCTTGATGTAATATTTGTCGTCGAAAGTCAAGATTTGTTGTACTTCTTTGTCCTTAGCTGGATTCTGAACAAATGCTTCACTAGCGATGGTGATGGCCTCCGGAAAGGCTTGCCAGCCAATAATATGATCATAATCGGAATGCGTGAAGAGCAAATAGACCGGTCGTCCTCTCTTGATGGAGTCGACATAGGATACGATTTCCTGCACCTCATGAGGTAACCAGTTTGGGTCCACCACCAACACCAAATCTGGGGTATCGATTACCGTGGCAGTGGTCTGATAGAGGGCACTTTCGAACACGCAAACGCCTGCTTGCCTAAATTGAATCATCCTGTTTGGAATTACGGGTATTTAGCTCAATAAAAAAGCCATCAAAAGTAGTGCGGAATATCCAAAAAACCACCTAATATCCAGGTATTCTTTCGGTGAAATACCGTGCATTCTATACAGATAAATACATTGCATAATTTTTTCGAAAGTGAAGGCAACTAGAGTCGCCAACGCAATGCCAACCAAACCGAATTTTAAGCCCCAATAAAAACTCAAACCAACATTGAGCAATAATTCCAGGCTCCCTATCCAGGTCAGTACCGAATTGGCCTTTAGACCAATCAGAATGGTCGAAGAAAAGACTAGACGACTAATGATTACAAATAGATACACTTGAAAAACGGGGACACTTTTTACGAAATCTGAATTAAAGATCCAGGGAAATAAGAAGGGACTCAATAGCATTAGCACAATCGATAACGGGAAGAGTAAATGAAATAGACGAAGCGAACGAGCCTTAATCAATGGGAGTGCCTTTTTCACATCCGTTGCCACCTCCACCACCATAACATTGGAAAAGGCATTGGTCAAGGCGAGCGCCAAGGGCAGTTCCTGTGCTCCATATCGAAATACGGCAAACATTTCTTCATCACCGTTAAAGAGGTATCCCACCAACCAAGCGTCAAAAGCCGGCAATAGCCCACCAAGAATCGCGTACAGGATCAGGGGCAAGGCCAGTTTTAGCCATTTCTTGATCAATTCGAGATCAAGTTTCCTACTCCCCATCGCGCCCACCAGAAATAGGAGGTAGATCAAGCGCGCCGCCCCCACGCCAATCAGGCTATAAAAGCTATACCTGAAATCTAAACCTAGAAAAATGGGCAACACCATGGCAATCACCTGCGCGCCGAAAGAATACAAACCATACCGTAGCACGGGCCACCCTTTCCGCAGCAATACCAAATGATTTTCGATCAGAAAGGACGGGAAATTAAGAGCCAGGTAAATAAGGAAAAGTGAATAGTATCGAAGGTGCGTTTTATGGACAACAAATTGCCACAAGCACCCCTTAGCTAGCCAGGCTATGGCTACAATCACAAGCCCTAGCGCTAGGAATAGCAATAGGGCATTAAATAGGAATCGTTTTTGCTCAGCCTCGCTTAGGCCTGGGTAATAGCTAAGCATTCCTTGGATCAAACCCGAAACCAAGAAAAAGCTTAGTACATGTCCTAGGAAAAGAAGTTGCTCATAATTGCCAAGCTCGGAGGTGGGTAAATGGAGCTGCGCGAGCAGAATGGCTATGAGGATCAGACTCCCTTGCCGGCCCACATTGAAAAACTGCAAGGCCCGCAAGGGACTGATTTTTAGTAAGGCTTCGTATAAATCTCTTAGCTTAACCAATGACCGATTCGCGCTCTTTGAAGACTACTCCAAAATCCTGCAATTCTTCCAGGACCGGTTCGTAGACTTCTTTCATGACCGGAATGTTTACCCCAGTCGAGGTAATCTTACCCTCCATAACCAGTCGTACGAATATCCCCATCGGTAAGCCTACCAATTTCGACATCGCCGTGTCCAATTCATTCTCTCCTTTCAGAATCAGGGTAGATTCAGTTAAGTGCTTTTTACCTCCTAATTCATATTCGAATTCATGTTGCATCACCACCATATCCTTATCTCCCTTACCCAGCTGCCATTTCTCCAAAAGCAGATGCTCCAGAATTAAAGCAGGTGTAGCATTCGGCAACTTAATCTTCTTCTTACGGAATAAGCCAAGCCACTCCAATTTTCTCATTACCGGAGAATTCAAGTTCTCTCCGATCAGATTGGCTACTTTTTCTTTAACCGAACTGCCAGGACGATTATTCACGTATCCATCCATCCATTCGTGATAGGTAATATCTCCTGAATTCAATATCGGGTAAGACCCGTCCGTAATACCGATCTTAATTAGTGCATTCCAAGCCTTGCAAAAACCCGTTGGCCTGAAGGTACCTCTTAAGATATTTGGAATTCCTTCAAGGCCATATATATCTTTATACAGAAGGGAATCTCGATTCGCATACATCTCATATTCTCCCAGTCCTGCTACATCGACTACTCTGAATTCCTCAAACAGCCGATTATAAGGGAGAAACCGGAGTTTGCCACCTTCTAAATATTGGGCGGTACCTTGTCCCATCAAGACTACATTCCTGGGATTCCAAGTAAACTTGTAGTTCCAAGGGTTATCATCGCTTTCTGGCGCAATCAGCCCCCCTGTGTAAGAGCGGAAAGCAGTCAGTTTCCCTCCTTTTTCTTTGATCTCTTCAATTTTCTGCTTAGCAGACATATGATCAATCCCTGGATCAAGCCCCATTTCTCCCATAAAAATCAATTCACGATCTCGGGCTTCATCTCCAAGGCGATACATTTCTTGCGAGACGTAGGAAGCAGTAATCAGATGTTTTCTAAGCTTGATACAGTCATGTGCGACCTCCAAGTGCAAATGGGCAGGTAGTAATGAAACTACTATATCTGCGCGGCTGATCAAATCTTTTCTATCGTTTGATTTCAGTACGTCGAGCCAGGCCGAGCGACCATTGGGATGATCACCAATTCGTGCAGCCGCCCGTTTGGGATCAGCATCAGCTACGGTAACAAAGCAGCCTTTCTCTTTTGCTAACTGCAACACATACTTGATCAAGGAAGTGGAGGATCTTCCAGCTCCTATGATTAGGATGTTTTTCATTTCTTTTGACTTTAGGCTAGGAGCCACTCCAAGCATTTCATACGAATCATTACAGCGGCTTCCTGATAATTTGTGTTAGGGTGTAGGCCTGTTGAACAAACAATACCACTGCCCTTTATCCAAAGCGACAGAGCTGCAGCCAACAGCCTAAGTAAAGACGGCCGCAATATACCTATTGGGCCGTTTTTTAATAAATAAAACGTTGATTTGTTGCTCTAGCTTTTACACTTGATCCCCTGTAAGAAGGGATGTTAGCTCCTGCATAGGTTGGCGAGGACGCAAATTACAAAATTTTCTCCAAGTGGGTCCCCGTATCTGACAGGACGGCAGAAATCAAGGCCGAATTTCTTTATCAATGGACGCTATGCGTTATCTTTCCCTGAAACTTCACTCTGATTATGAAGCATATACATCTTAACACGTCCTTTCTCTCCCTGGAAAAAGCGGATTTAAGCTCCGAGGAAAGGAACTTGTTAGATAGAGCCCTAGCTGCCTGCGACAAAGCCTATGCACCCTATTCTGGATTTCAAGTCGGTGTAGCCATTCTGCTTGACAATGGTCAAATTATTGAGGGAGCCAACCAGGAAAATGCCGCATATCCCATGTGTATCTGTGCAGAACCTGTCGCCCTATCCAGAGCCAAAGTACAATTTCCAGAAGCCAAGATTCTGTGGATGGCGATCCGAGTCAAGAACGAGGCAAAACCTGCTTTAGAACCTGCAGCTCCTTGTGGATCTTGCCGGCAAATAATTAGTGAGTATGAAGGTCGGCAGAAGGCCCGGATTGGCTTACTCTTGCAGGGGCAAGAGGGACTCGTGTATAAGTTTGATGAAATTGCTCCACTCCTCCCTTTATCTTTTAGTAGAAAGTTTTTATGACATCTACTTCCTGAATTTTTCGATATCTAGATGGCCGATATGTACTTGTCGTTTCCCTGCCTTTAGATCTGAATAGTATTTTTTGAGGGTAAATACAGAAGAGGTAAAAGCGATCTCCTTCCAGGGTATCTCTTCTTCTTTAAATAGGCGAACCTCTTCACTCTCCTCCCCTACACCAAACTCGAGCTTTTCCATCCGACCCAAGAAATGCATGTAGACCTGATTAATGTGCGGAATGCTATAAATCGTATGGATTTCCAAATCTACAACCTTCGCTAAGGCTTCCTCCCACACTTCTCGACTCGCACCTTCCTCTACCCGCTCTCCATTTTCAAGATAGCCGCCAGGTACGTTCCAATAACCAAGTCTTGGTTCGATAGCCCTTTTACAAAGCAGTACCTGATCCCCCCAGATCGGCAGGCAACCAGCCACAATGTTCGGGTTGGAGTAGTGAATCGTACCACAATTTTGACATACCCATCTAGGCCTGTTGTCACCAGACGGAACGGTAAATTGCAAGCGGTTCGATCCACAATTACTACAAAAGTTCATTCTCTGTTTCGAATTTCTCCAGGTCCTCTGGCGTATCAATTCCCATCGTCTCCAGCTTTGTGAGCCCCACACTGATATTATATCCAGCCTCCAACCAGCGCAATTGCTCTAAGGACTCCATGATTTCCAGCTTCCCTGGTGGTAGTTTGGCACATGCTTGTAGCACCTCATTCCTGAAAGCGTAGATCCCAATATGCTTGTAGAAATCATGATGCCTTAACCATTGCCCACTGGCTAGATTACGAACAAAGGGAATTGTACTTCTACTAAAATACAGTGCCTCGGCCTGCTTATTGAAAACCACCTTGACGATGTTAGGATCCATCAATGCCTTTTCTGAATCGATCTTCTTAGCTAAAGTGGCAATGTCTACAGTAGATGATCCTTCAAATAAGTGAACAAGTTGATCAATTTGATTCGGATCAATAAATGGTTCATCTCCCTGAATATTTACAACAATTTCTACCTCCCTATGTTCTGCAGCCACTTCCGCACAGCGGTCCGTTCCGCTACGATGACTCTTACTGGTCATCATGACATCCCCTCCAAATGACTTGACGTGATCGTATATTCGCTGATCATCTGTCGCAACAATGACCTGATTTAAAGTCTTGGCTTGCCGACATCTTTCATAGACCCGGGCAATCATGCTTTTTCCCTGGATGTTCACTAAGGGTTTACCAGGAAATCGAGTTGATTCATACCTTGCCGGGATTACTCCTAGTACTTTCATAAGCGCAAAATAACAAGTAATGGTAAAATAATGTCTTTTAACTCCCCTCTTGTGGGCCCTTAGTCATATCAAGTGCTTAGAATCAGCCGTGAACGTATGCCTTTGCCGTTACCTTTGCCTTGCTCCGTACCTAAAGCCCAAACAGACAGGCTTAAAAATCCGGCCCCATTTTTGTACATTACTTACTATATTTGTAGCATACCCCAATTCGCTAAGATTATGACCAAAACTATGAGATACTGGGCTATTGTCATCGTACTTTGGATGACAGCAAACACTGCACAGGCAACGGGAGACAGCCTATTCTACCTACTCCCTCAAGACAGCGTGCTTCTGCACATAGGAACCTATCAAGAGAAATTCTTTTACCACACCTTAGAAAAGAAGCAAACCTTATTCTCACTAGCTAAATTCTATGGACTTAGGGTCCAGGAACTCTACTACTATAATTCAGGCTTAAAGGAAAAGCGTTTATCTGTAGGTGACCCGATCAGGATTCCCATTCCCAACAAAGCTATTTTGCGCTATACCTATCCCGCTTTCGCCCCTTCTCAACATGCAAGAGTGTACTATGTGGTTAAGAAAGGAGATACGATGTTCCGCATTGCAAAACATTACTTCCGGATGCCTATCGAAGACATAATGGCTCGGAATCAATTAAGTAGCACCACCCTCAAGACAGGACAAGTCTTGCATATTGGTTGGATCAGTCTCGCCGGAGTGCCGGAGGATTATCGAAAGAATCCAAACGGTCCGTATCACCCCCAAAATGAGGCGTTGCAGAAACGATACCTTGAAAAAGTGGTTAGTCGAAAGGAAAAATCTATACAGGGCATCGCCACCTGGCAAAAGACGAGCAACAATGATCAACTCTTCGCCCTGCATCGTAATGCCCGGCCGGACTCTGTCATCGAGATAACAAATCCAATGACCCATCGAACAGTATACGCCAAGGTAATAGGTTCTATACCTTCCACCGCGTATGAAAACAATGTGGCAGTGGTACTCTCTCCCTTGGCAGCGAAACTCTTGGGAGCTAAGGATCCTCGTTTCTTCGTACAAGTCAAGTATTACCGCTAGCGATTTACCTTCTATTGTTAAGAGAAAGTCAGGTTTTTGCTGAGAAGTTGTCCCCAACTTCTCCCTTCCTTTCTTTTCTAGTACATTTGCACTTTGAATGGCAAATCAGATAAAGAATGGATATAAAAAACAACATCCTAGAAACCATCGGTAACACACCTTTGGTGCAATTACACAAAGTAGTAAAAGACATCCCTGCTACGGTATTGATGAAGGTAGAGACCTTTAACCCCGGTCACTCCATCAAGGATAGAATGGCACTGAAAATGTTGGAAGATGCTGAGGCACGAGGAGATCTACGCCCCGGTGGAACCATCATTGAGTGTACCAGTGGTAATACGGGGATGGGGCTAGCCCTAGCTGGGGCTGTTAAAGGTTACAGAGCCATTTTCACCACCAATGATAAGCAATCAAAGGAAAAAATCGACCTCCTGAAGGCCGTTGGAGCTGAGGTGGTCGTTTGCCCAACCAATGTCACGCCCGAAGATGAGCGCTCTTACTATTCTGTAGCCGAAAGACTGAGCAAAGAGATTCCCAATTCATACTGGTTCAATCAATACGATAATCTTTCTAATCGACAGGCACACTACGAAAGTACTGGTCCAGAGATTTGGAAGCAAACCGAAGGTAAGGTCACTCACCTAATTGTTGGTGTTGGCACCGGAGGAACAATTTCTGGTACAGGTCGATACCTAAAAGAGCAAAATCCAGATGTCAAAGTATGGGGAATCGATACCTACGGTTCTGTTTTCAAGAAATACCACGAAACTGGAGAATTCGATGAGAAGGAAATCTACCCCTACATTACAGAGGGGATTGGAGAGGATATTCTTCCTAAGAATGTGGATTTCGAAGTGATCGATCTGTTCGAAAAAGTGACGGATAAGGATGGAGCCCTCATGGCAAGAAGACTGGCTAAGGAGGAAGGTATTTTGCTGGGTTACTCCGCGGGCTCAGCCATGGCGGGCTTATTGCAACTGAAAGACAAACTCAGTCCGGAAGATGTTGTGGTAGTAGTGATCCACGATCACGGAAGTCGATATGTAGGAAAGATCTACAATGATGATTGGATGCGAGAGAGAGGGTTTCTAGAGACAGAAATGACCGTGAAAGAGATTTTAGGTAGAAAGGACACTAATGAGTTTCTTTCGGTAAAAACCAGCGATACGGTCCGCGCAGCTTTCGATCTGATGAAATCCAAGGACATCTCGCAACTACCGGTAATGGATGAAACTGAGAACATTGTGGGTTCCTTGACGGAAAGCAATGTTTTGAGCTTCCTATTGGAAAATCCGATGCAGCATTCCGACAAGAAGGTAGCAGATATCATGGGAGATCCCCTACCTATCGTGTCCCTAGACCTCCCCTTCTCTCAATTGAATAAATTCATTGATAAGAACATGGATGCAGTACTAGTCAAAACTGCCAGTGGTCAAATGCATATCATTACCCAGTACGATATTATTCAAGCCCTTTAGGGAATATCCTTTATAACGAACAAGCCGGAATAGGACCTCGCTCCTACTCCGGCTTATTTTTTGTCTACGCTGTATTTCTAATTTGCCATATCTCCGGTATTATTTTCTGGCACCTGGTAGTACTCCCTTAAGCGCAACAACTCCTTTTGTAGGCGTTCTTTCACCTCCTGATAAGCTGGGTCCTCGGACAAATTATTAATCTCCAAACTATCGGTAGCCAGATCGAAGAGTTCCCAATCGTCAATGTCATGATAGAAATGGATCAATTTATAGCGGTCGTCGCGAACGCCCTCATGCCGTTTGACGTTATGCCAGCCATGTGGATATTCATAGTAATGATAGTATACACTCTTTCTCCAGTCTGGGCTAGCTGTACTTTCCCAAATAGGCCGCATGGATTCACCTTGCATTTCTTCGGGAACCTCTACCCCTGCATAATCCAAGAATGTTGGGGCAAAATCGAGGTTCATCACCAGCTCATCCCTCACTTGTCCAGCCTCAACACCAGCAGGATATCGAATCACCAATGGCATAGAAAAGGATTCTTCATACATAAAGCGTTTATCGTACCACCCATGTTCACCTAAGTAGAACCCTTGATCAGAGGTATATACAACGATGGTATTGTCTGCCAAATTTTGCTGATCTAGGTACGCCAATACTCGACCGATATTTTCATCTACGCTGGCAACGCTTCCCATATAGTCCTGCATGTATCGTTGATATTTCCAAATAATCAGTTCCTTCCCGGTGGGTGGATTTTCTCGGAAAGCTTTGCGGATTGGATCGTAGTTCTCGTCCCAAACTTTTCTTTGTTCGGGAGTGAGTAGCTTTCGTAGATTATCCCAATTCCTTGGTGCCCGGAAGTTGCTGGCTCCTCCACCTCCTGTCCCGGTTTCTTCGCCATAGTCTTCCGGCAGCAACTTCATATCGGATGACATATACATATCTTCAATCCGCATATCCTGTGAGGCAGCAGCTTCTCTTCCTTCATAATCATCAAATAAAGTAGGAGGCAATGGATATTCTTTTTGCAAGAACTCGGGAAGATCCTTAAGGTTTGGCATCCAATTCCGATGTGGAGCCTTGTGATGGTAGAGCATGCAGAAGGGCTTGGTCGTATCTCTCTTTTCTAGAACGTCTAGTGCGATATCGGTAATAATATCGGTGGTATAGCCGGTGTGTGTCATAGTATCCCCCATTCGCACCATCCTGGGATTATAATAGTTACCTTGACCAATCAGTACATCCCAGTAATCAAAGCCGGTAGGTTGCGTTTTGAGGTGCCACTTTCCTACTACCGCAGTGGAATAGCCCGCTTGTTGTAATAGCTTCGCAAAATTCATCTGGCTTCCATCAAAATGATCGCGATTATCTCGCAAACCATTTAGGTGGCTATACTTGCCGGTCAGCAAGACGGCTCTACTCGGCGCACAAATAGAATTCGTCACAAAGCTGTTTGTAAACCGGATTCCCTCATTGGCAATGCGGTCAATATTT
>ENA-UENX01000169-UENX01000169.1-marine-metagenome-genome-assembly--contig:-NODE-169-length-35095-cov-3.881524_pt1 | contig 35095 bp, 14 predicted proteins | sample MGYA00237875_ERZ529327 | MGnify/ENA primary metagenome ERZ529327 (study PRJEB26372, sample SAMN05368347) | marine metagenome | biome: cultured habitat; feature: ocean water; material: water; isolation... | reverse complement strand
CGGATCTTATAATGATTACACCACGGTCTCCCAGGGGCACTGTTATGATGGACCAAAGCAAAGATCCTGGATCCCGTGACCACAATTTTATGAACGAAAAGTTTATCCTCCAGGTTCGTTCCATCTACTCCTATAGATATGCCATCTCCCATCGGACTCCAAGAAGAACCATCCCAAATGGCAACCTTATCAACTGCTTCTCCTCCCGCTTCTGTAAATTTACCACCTACCAGAAGCAAGTTGTCATATACCGCGATGGTATGGACATCGTCGTTTAAGCCTCCTCCTAAATTGTGATCCCAGGTTCCTTCCACGACCGACCAGGCACTGATATGACTGAAGGAGGAACTACCGTTACGATGGCCAAGATAAACCGTATCGTTATGAGCTGCAACGGCATTGATGTTACTTGAGCCAAAGCCGCACACCCCATCCAACAAGCGGGCATCCCAGGATTCCTGCTGGCACAAAACGATCAGCGGTGATAATAGTAAAGCAGTCCAAATGATGAATAATCTATATGTTTTCATGATTTTCGAACTTGGATTGTTGAAGAATATTTTTGATAAAGTAGAAGGGCAACCCGCACATGACTCTCTTCAGAAAAGGGCTGCCCTGTGAGCCTTAGATCACTGCTTTTTCAGGCTACTTAATTCTTCCTGTAGTGATTTAATCTGCTTATTCTGCTCGATCAGGTGTAAGGTGAGCTCTTCGATCTTCTCCATCATGCGGCGTTGCATATCGCCTACGGCAATACCATTCTCCTCCACTTCTGTGGCGCTGGGGATATTGGGGAGATGACCGTTGGTCTGGATATGGGCTTCTACTTCTTCGAGAGAGGCAAGTTGGTAATCGCTTTGGAAAACGTAGTCGGGCCAGTCTCCCGATAGTTGGACTTTCAGTTCTTCTGCAATGATCTTTCCATCTACGGCCAGTTTATAGCCAGCAGGTATATTTAAAATACCAATCCCCACATTACCGTTTTCAGTAAAAACAATCTTATCAGTAGTGCCTCCGGGTTGAAACCTGATATTACCCGTTGAAGTTCTTAAAACCATACCGTTGAGTACACCACTATCGGTACTTAATATACCCGCATTTTGCCAGGTAGATACACCTGTATAACCAGTTGAAGTCCTAAACATGTGAAAATGACTTCCGGAAGTGCCGGTTCCAATGGAAAGGCCAGCTCTTGCTGAAGCGCCCGGATCAGAATTAGTTATTTGTAAGATGGTACTTCCATTCTCGTTCCTTTCAAAGTGAATAGGCGAACTCGGTGAAGCCGTGCCGATGCCGATATAATTATTAGTATGCGTAACGTTACCTGCAGTGGTCCACTGCGCCTGCAAAAAAGAAACACTAAAAAGAGCGATGCTAAGTACAAAGATTCTCGTTTTCATGATGATCATTTTAAAGGTGAAAATTGAATGTTGATTGATTACATTTACAAATATCACCGACAAGGCTCCAGAAGGCTTTGAACTATGTTACAAAGTCTTCAAACTATGTTACATAGCAGCAGGTATCACTTGTAATTACGTTACAAAATGATTCATAAAAACCTGAAATACAGCAACTTGAACTTTAAATCAAAAAATGGATAGGTCATCAAAAAAAGGAAGGTAAGTAAACAAAATTATCAGGTAGCTAGCCTTGATCCTTCATTCCCGCCCGTAATTCGGTCGGCGATTGCCCAAACTCCTCTTTAAAGGTGGTGGAAAAAAAGCCCGGGTCGCTGAAACCGACGTCATAGGCAATCTCGGAGATGTTTAGTGCCGTGGTCTCCAACAGTTCTTTGGCCTTACGCAGTCGAATAGAACGCACAAACAGAGAGGGAGATTTACCAGTAAGCGCCTTGACCTTTCTGAACAACTGCACCCGGCTCATCCCCGCCTCCCGGGCCAGCCAACTGATATCAAATTTGGCCAAGGTCAGATTCTCCTCTACCAGCGTTTTGATCCGAAGGAGAAAAGCATCCTCCATCGCCACAAAGGGATCAACAGCAGTAGCGGCCGGTAAGGTGCCCTGATAGCGGGCCTGCAATCGTTTTCGCTGCTCCACCAGGTTGGCGAGGTGCACCATTAATTCTTCCTTGTGAAATGGCTTGGGCATATAGACATCGGCGCCTCGCTTCAGCCCCTCCAGCTTGGAGTTAATATCAGCCTTGGCGGTCAATAATAAGATTGGAATATGACTGGTCCGTTCGTCGTTCTTAAGGGTATCGCACAATTCTAAACCATCCTTTTCCGGCATCATCACATCGCTGATAATAATGTCCGGCACCACCTCTAGCGCCTTATCAATACCCTCCTGGCCATTATAGGCCACTTCCAGCTGATAATCGCTTTCCAGGCAGGCCGACAGGTATTTGACTACATCCGCATTATCTTCCACGATCAGGGCCGTAGGCTTTTCAGCTGCGGCGGCCATCGTAACCTGAATCTCTATCTTATCCGTCGCACGGGGGTGAGTAAAGACCTTCACTTCTTCTTTCACATCCCGCTTCTCAAGAGTAGCGATCATCGGCGCTTCCCGGGAGACCGGTAAGAAAACACTGAATTCCGTGCCTTTACCGACGGTACTTTCTACCGCGATCTCTCCCTCCATGAGCTTGACCAACTCTCGAGTCAGCGCCAGGCCAATACCAGTGCCCTCTCCCTTCCGGGTAGAAGAATCATCCACCTGATAAAAACGATCGAAGATAAACGGAAGCCGGTCAGCTGAGATGCCAACACCTGTGTCGCGAACGGTGATCAGTAGGCAGTAGGTAGTAGGCAGTTTTCGGTTTGCACCGCTCAAGAAGCCTGGCGTACTCTCTACTGCTAATTGCCTACTGCCTACTTCCACATAAACATCCCCTCCCTTTTCCGTAAACTTGATCGCATTCGATAACAGATTCGAAACGACATTCAACAGGTTATCCGGATCGTAGTCCATTAACAACTCCTCTTCTTCCGAATGAAAGTGCAATCGAATGTCCTTGATGGCCGCATAAGATTGGAAGGATTCCATCACATAGCCTAAATACTGAATGATATCGCCCTGCACCATATTCAGATCCAGTTTGCCGGATTCCAATTTGGACAGGTCGAGCATCTGATTGACCAGGCGAAGTAGGTTCTGGCCATTGCGTTGGATCATGTTCAGACCCTCTTCCATCCAGTTTGTGGGTTGTACCTTGATCCTTTGTACCATGCCGAGGATGACGGTCAGTGGGGTGCGGAATTCGTGAGTGATGTTGGTGTACAGGCGGTTTTTTACTTCATCCAGTTCCTTGAGCCGGTAAGCTTCCGCTCTGGCAAGCTGCTGGTTGAGTAGGAATTGATAAAGGGCATACAAGGCACTGATAATAAACAATCCATACAATAATTTGGCCCACCAGCTTAGCCACCAGGGCGGTAGGATAGTAAAGGTATATTCAAAGGGTTCGCTCCATAGTTGAGCTATGCCGATAGCCTGGACTTGCAATGTCAACCTGCCGTAGGGTAGATTTCGATAATCCGCTTTGGCCTCCGCCTGGACGGAACTCCAATCTTTATCCAGTTTTTTTATGCGATAACGATACCTAATTTGATGAGGGGCCTCCCAATCAATAGCGGTGAAGTGAAAGGTAAGATGATTGAGGTCATGTGGCAACTTCGGGTTCAGCGGATAATTGTAGAAGGCGGGGATGGAACCAAAAGACTGCCTCAGTTTTCTTCTAAGGGAAGGGGTGTCACTATTGGCTGGGTCTGATAAATTATTGTAATTAACAAAGTTTTGATTGATTTCAATATGAGCAAGACCAACGTTTTTAGGTGGATCCAAGGGGATTTGGAAGTGTTTTAGATCTAGTCTCGTCACGCCATTCATAGTTCCCCACCAGATGCGATCTAAGCTATCATAACAAACGCTGTTATAGTTGAATTCCATTGATTTTAAACCATCCTTCTTACCAAAAGTAATGCACCGGTATGCCTCTTTTAACGAACGGTCTGCAGAAGGGGACTTGTCCGTATTTGGGACCAATACTGTAAGACCCTTACCTGTTCCCAACCAAATGTTTTTCTCTTTATCTTCTACTATGGACAGAATAAAGTCACTGCTTAAACCTTCTTTGGCAGTAAGGTATTCAACACCTTGACCGTCATAGCGAATCAGCCCATCACCGTTGGTACCAAACCAGAAAAAGCTTTGACTGTCTTCCAGTACTGATAGAACAGTACTGTTTTTTAACCGTTCATTGGGAATGATATGAGTAAAGGTACCCCCGTAGGCGGGATCAGATTTATTAGGTTCAAAGTAACTTACTCCCCCTGCATCGGGATTAAGCCACAGCCTTCCTTGTTTGTCCTCTATGAGCGGGTCTATAAAATTGCTACGCAGACCATGTTCCATCGTAAATTGGGTAAAACGCTCTTTGTTTCCCATGTCTTCCCGGGACGGAGCCAGACGAATTAAGCCTGAATACCATGATCCAAACCACAGATACCCCTGGTTGTCTTCCAGCATTGCTCCAAAAGCCGGTAAGCCTTCTTGCTTCGGAAATACGGTAAACCCATTGCCTTCAAGGCGGCAAACACCAACATCATTGTTTCCTCCGATCCATATTTTCTCGTTGCTGTCCTTGTACAGGAAATTGCCCCAACGAAATCCCCGCTCTGGCGGGCTAAAATGTGTATACTCCCCTGATTCAATAATATTGGGACTAGGACGATAACGGCATACAAAGCCACCGTTAGTTCCAAACCAAAAATTGTGTTTATTTTCTTCTACTATTGAGGTGACATTATCATGAATTAAACCATCTCTTGTGGTGTATTGAACAAAGCTTTCTCTTTTGACTCGGATCATCCCATCCTCTGCGGCGCACCAAATATTTCCAGCCCTATCCTCCAGGATAGAATGGACACCGTCACTATTAGCATAATGCCAGAAATTACTGCCATCAAAAGATAGCAATTCCGCATTTGTACCGAACCATAGCGTCCCCTGACGGTCTTGAAATATTTCGTTGACCCTTTGGTCTCTAAAATTATCCTTAGTGGTCAAATGGGTGAAGGTTCCGCCCCGAGAGTCATCGGAGTTATCGGGAGTATATTTGATCACCTTGCCTATAGTACCAAACCAAAGATTCCCTTCCCTATCTTCTAAAATGCCCTTCGTATAAGGGTATTCCTTCTCACCCCACAAACCATCTTTTGCGGTGTAATGGGTAAAACTACCATGATCTCGTGGATCTTCACCAGAAGGTGGATCGAAGCGAATTATCCCTATCTTAGTTCCTATCCATAGGTTACCAAAACGATCTTCTATTAGGTTATGAAAATCTTCTCCATTCAGGCCTTCCTGGATCGTAAATTGAGTAAACTGATCTCCATCGAAGTAGAGTAGCCCAAATTCGGATAGAAGCCAAAAATTTCCGTTCTTATCTATTTGCAAAGATCTAAGATATAGCTTTGGCCTGTCTTGAATGGAGTAGTGTGTAAACGTATGACCATCAAAACGCGTGATTCCTCCTAAATGGCCCAACCATAGGTTTTTCTGAGCATCTTCCAAGATGGAAGAAACACCGGTAACTGCCAACCCTTCTTCCAAAGTGTAATGATGGATATGGGTACCATCGTAAGAAAACAGTCCTGCCCCAGCACCAATCCACAGTCTACCTTTAGAGTCTTCCAGTACCTTCGTAACATACGAAGTTGGCAATCCTTGATCTTGACTCATGTGTTGTACATTAAAATTGGAGGTATCAAGGCTACCAGAAGATAAAGCATTGATGCGTTTTGGATGCTGAGCAGGTACTACTTTGACTTCAGCCGGATAGGTTTTGGGCAAGGGTATACCATTATTTCCGGGCGTGGTCACCCTTAAATGGGTACGTTCTGGAGTGACCCTTAATACTTTTGCAGGATGAACAATCGTTTTAGCCGGCACCTCTTTCGGCGTTTCTGGAAAAGGAACAAATTTGGGTGGAGGGTAACTATCAGGATCTATGGCTTTGCCTTGGGTTGGAATAGGAACACCGACAGGAATGGTATCGCCCAAGTCATTGATCAACACCAAGGTGTCTTTATGTTGCCTGTCAGCTTCCAGGAAACCCTGTTCTTTTTTTTCTTTTGCACCCTGGTTACAACAGGTAAGTAGTAAACCTAATATGAGCAAAAAGGAACGGGACTTCATATTTGTACTTTTACCTAAGTCATTGGTCTCCATTCAAATATAAGCAAATAGTTTTAGGATATTTTGCTTTTAGAAACATTCGTAGACCAAATTTGGGTTGGCATCTCGTTCTCTTTGGGTATTATCTATAAAATAGGAAAACTCTTTGCTAATTTCCTATGAATTCGACTTGAATGGTCCCGGAAAAAGTTAACAGGTTAATAAATACGTTTTAAGCTCTAGAGGAGGGTTTTGATAAAGCTTTTATTCCTACCTTCTTTATTGTCTTTTCAGATCGGTAATGAATTTTCCATCTTCTCTTAATTGGGCCAGTACAGCGATGAGCTTGAGCAGGGGTAAGATAATCAATACTCGCATGTGGTCGCATTTCGTTGTAAAGTTCTATCGTTTTCTTTACTGCTTTGTTGGCAGTTTCATGGTTCAAATGGATACAGTAGTTCAAAAATTCCTCTTTGATAGTCTTATGAACCCGCTCTGCCAGTGCATTCTCTTTTGGGTCTCCACTTTGAGTCATAGAGATGGTGATTTGGTTCTTTTTTAACAGACCTGTGTAAGTGACACTGCAGTATTGAATGCCTCGATCAGAATGGTGAATTAGAGGTGTTTTTTTGTCTTTTCGCTGTTTAAGCGCCATTTTTAGTGCCTTTAACGGCCCTTCGGTACACAGGGTAGGAGAGAGGTGATGACCTACTATTTTCCTGGAATATGCATCTGTAATTAGACTTAAATAGCTAAAGTTTTTCCCAACTCTAATGTAGGTAATATCGGCAACCCAAACTCGATTGGGACAGCCTATTAAAAGCTGATGCGTTTGATTAGGGTATTTCTTCAACAAATGATTCGAAAATGTCGTCCTGACCCTCCTTTTCTTCCTCTTAATCAACAACTTATACTTCCTTAATAGATCGAAAAACTTATCTCTGCCAATCTTTATCTTGTGTTTTTTGAAGAAGCTTTCCAGCATAAAAAACAGCTTACGGCCACCTAAACGAGGCAAATATTTACGGATATGTTCCACTTGTTCTACTATTAATAATTCCTTCATATCCGCTAATTCACGGGCTTGCTGCGCCTTATACCAGGCTTGTCGAGTCTTACCAAAAAAGCGGCATAAAACAGTCAGACTCACACAAGGAAATTCTTGCTTGAGCTCGCTTACGACTTCGTGCCAGTGCTTTTTTTTATCGGAATCTGATACTGACTTTCCGCTAGGTCGATCATAGTCTTCAATCCATGGATCTGGGCGTCTTTTTCTACAAGCGCTTTCTTCATAGCCGCTAATTCTTCCTCTAATTCTTTGAGACGCTGCTTCTGAGAGTTGCTGTCTTCCTCTTTCATTTTTGTAGGTTAAGTATGGAGCTTCAAAATACTGAAAATACCACACACGCCAACCATTTAACATTTGTTTTGATACATGGTATTGTTTCCAAATTTGGGCTGGGCTCTTCATGCCTGATAAATACCATTGTACTACTTTTCTTTTAAAGGGCGTTGAATACCGTCTTTTCGCACCTTCAACTTTTCGTTTGGTTTTCAATTGTTTGTGAACTTTGTGTCAACCTATTTAAGGACAATACAAGATTGCTTATAACTTAAGTTATGTTAAGTAGAGAATAAAATCGTAGCTAAATCCTCCCCTATAGAGAAGTACTTTCTAATAATATTCACATGATATTGAATTGACTAGATATCAGACAATCACTTACCGTAAGATGTTTCGGCCATCCCCTGATCATTCTTCCCCTTAATCTCCATGTAGCAGTCTAACTGTCTGATCAAACTAGATGCAGCTTTGGATCCTTTAAGCCGCCAAGCACTAAATCTTCATACCTCAATCCTTGGCGGTGTGGACATTTTGATACCTCTTAATTATCCCCCTACCCTATCGAGCAAAAAAGCAATATGGCTCGCCCGACATATAGAAAACAGGTAAATAAACTTCATTAATGACTGACTATCAATTATTTAAACACAAAATGTTGCATCAATATATAACTACAATGACCTCTTGATCTCTTACCATACGTTAATTCATAGAGCGATCCTGAGCTCCCTTCCAGTTGGGCTTAGGTATCAGTCTAGATGGAACAAGATTTGCTCGCCCTCGCTCCTTGATGGAAATTTAACCCGGAACTTAGTTTAACATTTGTCAGGAACAGCTCTCAATGGAGAAGTTCGCAGAATTCTGTATTGTCCCAGATGTAGCGAAAGTGGACTTGGGCTACCTACCATTTTAAATTTTCTAGAAATAGGAGGGAATTCTTTTCGCTGTTCCAGTCTTTCGTGCAAAATCTCCTGATTTTCAGTAATATAGGAATGGTAATTCGTCGGTAAGAATTCCACACAGAGGACACTCAAAGTAGCATTTTGGTGCAAGCCAAAGCTCGTCAATGCCGAATTAATATCAGCAATACTCAACTTGGCCCTACCGTAAACTCTGGTCTCCTCATTACTAGTCTTTCGAATAAAAGTTGGCAGATCCTCTCTCCCATCCAAATCCAAGCTGCTCTGAAATCCAAAGTCATCTATATTTAGGGGAGGACGGGCAACAAAAGAACCCGTTGTATTATTGGCGACACCAGTGGCTCTAATGAATCCATCAATGCCATATACTGGATCTTCCGGTTCGGGAATCGTCAATTTATCTTCACCGATTAAAATGTTCTGGTAGCTTTGATTGTCGGCCCTCTTTACTTGAGCATATATTAAGCACCATAGCTCGGTCCTAGGAGGACTAGCAGTGACTTCTTTCCCATTGTGAACAGCAGAAGCATAAGGAGCAGAGACGACGATTTCATTCCGCTTCCTTTCCACGGTGCAAAATAAAGTAGGAACCGGGTGCTGAACCCCCGTCACTCTCAAAGGCCGACCAAAGCGACCTTGAGCGGTACTCCAAATCCGACGATGCCCCATCCTCAGCTCATAAGTAAAAAATCCAAACAATTCATCAGATTCAGCATGCAATCCTGGCGGAAGTGGAACCAAGAAGTGACGTGGAGCCTCCCCTGGCGTTGTTATAGCAGGAATTAACTCTGTCATAGCGTTCAATCCAGCAAAGTCATCGGCTTGTTCTGGTCTTATCACCCTGATGAGCTCAGGATCTAGAGGGATGGCAGATTCTTCTGGTTCATCTATCAATTCCGGATACTTAACGAGGTCCGCTAAAAGTGGATCGGGCGCATTCGCTAAGAATCTAATGAATACTGCATCATTAGGATCTTCAACTGCTTCTTTCAACTCGATCCACAAATGCTGTCTTCTCGGTTCCGTATTCGCATATCTCTCATCCTTCCTATAAGGTGAAAGAGCGAGACCGGCCGAAGCTACCATAGGTATTTGGGAAGGAATAGTCGTTACCGGCAGGGGCAACTCCAATTGAATAATTTCATCGGTTACTCCAGGAACTTCCTGATCCTTAAAGATGGGCTCAATCGAATAGCGAAGATTAATGATGTCTGGAAAAAAGTCGATACCTGGATCATTTTTAGGCTCTACCGCATCTAAAAAGACCAATTGAGTATAAGTTCTATTGGGAGAAGTAAGTGCCTGTAAGTTGATTGTACGATGCAGATCAAGGCTTCCAATGACTTTTTCCTCAGACCATGCCGGATTACGTCCAAATTTTACAGCCCGTTTTATCACAAAACCCTCCAGTTTAGTGGCATCCCAAGTCCAATCTCGTTGCAACCTAAAATGAAGAGGAACCAGCCAATGGTCAATCAAATCCGATTTAGTTGAAATAGTCAAGGCTGTTCCATCAGGAGCCAATGAGTGTCTGATGCGTCTAGAACATCCAAATTGTACCCTAGTCCCTTTCTGAGCCAGCAAAGACAATCCCCTTGACTCTACATTGATTTGTTGGGCAAGGCGTTGAATCGGGCTACTGGGCTTGTTTACCTGGACACCTCGATTGAACCTAGAGGCTTTATTGGAGGGAACATTATCTGGCTGCAGATAGATACCTTCTATTCTGTCTTCAGCAAAATTTGGATCAAAAAGCGTAGTTTCATCATCAGATCCTTTACGAATTAAAAACTGTATAGTTTTTCCTTGATTCCACGCATCCAATCCAAAGTACGCTCCATCATTTTTGCCAATGGCTTTTAAGGTAATACGAATATCTCTTGCAGTAGGGAGAACGATATCTGTTCTATTCTGCAATTGCGGCTGTGAAAATCCGAGGTCGCCTAAGTTTGCAGGATCATCAAACAGCAAAACATGAGCATCCACAAAATTTATTGGCAATTGCAAGGGTATCTCAATATTTGCAAAAGGATCCTCGACATTTTGCGTAGTAACTAAGTCTGCCTGCACATCCAAATCCGGGAAAGAGCGAGTAACTGAGTACAATTTATAATAAGGCTCATTACCAGATACACTAAGTTGGTTATCCAACTGCAATCCTTTTATTTCAACGATTACCTCAACCTTTGTGACATCGGGATCAGGAAGCCCAATCGGAACATTTTTTCTGTTTCTATAATCCGTATACTCAATGTTAGAATAAGCAATAAGCTTTTCAACAACCCTATCATATTTATCGGCGAATTCGATATTCGGATAACCTAGCAACGGCCTCCGAATGACTAGCTGATCGTCTTCAAAAAAATCATTTTGATTAGGTAAGCCTTCCATGCGGACTGCATTTGGGGGCACAAACCTTCTAAAATGGATGGAAGTATTCTTTGAAATAGACTCTGAAATCCGACTATCCGAATGTTTTGGTCCCCCTCCACTTATATCCCCCATCCGAATTCTGAACTCATATGTAATTCCATAAGCGAGTGGAATGGCATCCAGTCCAAGCGGTTCATAGAGATCGCCAAGCCTTACGCTTCGGGAGCGTTGAACGCCGAGCGCGTCTTCATAAGTTTCCTCATTTTCATGCTGTCTAAAAATAGTATGAGCATCTTTATCAGGCAGGACCAGGGATTTTCCGGACCATTGAGCAAAATAAGCTGGAAGCCAGAAATTCCTATTCTTGTTACCATCAATCTGAACTGGATAGACCTCTGTCCCTAATTCAAGTTCATCACCATCATCGGAAATCCTTTGCCCTCCAAGAGTTAGCGGACCTTTCGCCACTACTCTGTTCAAAGAATGCCAAGCGTTGGTGCCGTCCAACTTTTCTCTGACGTCCACCCTATAATTGAACACCCCTAGCGGCGCATCCAGTCGCTGATTTGGCCCAACGCTAGCATCGGGTTTTAGCTGTCTGTTTTGCCAAATTAGTATTTGTTCATCATCCCAAGCAAGACGTATACCAATATCTTTGGTAGGAAAGAGCATATCCTCATCGGGCTCCTCTTTCAGGTAGTTCGTACTAATCGGTTGAAAGCCATGAATAATCTTGCAGAAGCCATCGTCATAGTCGGCGGCCTCTCGTTGGTGTTCATCATAATTCCCATCACGTGGACTGCCATCGAAAGAAACTGGAAAAAGAACAGGTGCAAACAAAATCCTTTGGTCATCATTTTCCATAGGAGGGATTCTGGCTGCATATCGCTTGACGCGGGAAGGATCATCCTGCGCTTGCTCAAAAAAATAACCTGTTTCAGCTAGGTCAGCGTATAGCCAGCCACCATCCAGGAGGCTATCTTCCTGAACCTCTACGATAATATCCGTATAGATCAATCCAACTTTTTTAGCCAATTCAGGATTTCGAAGACAATAGGCATAAACCTTTCCCCAACTGATTTGGTTACTCGACTGCTGAAAATTATCCTGGGGACCATCCGCATCCTTAAATGCACAAAAATAGCTATCATCGATCACAGCATCCCTTGTTCTTGGATTGGTGAAATTGAAAGATTGCCGGTAACTAAAAGGCAGATATTTTTTGATGTATTTTGAAGAAGCGGGTGGAGGTGCTTTAAAGCTCGGTCCAGGATTATCGACTATATCAAACATGGAGCCCAATTCCGCAAAAAGAAGTGGAGCAGAATCAGGTACAGTCAAGCCACTCGCCCGCACCGACCAGGAATGAGGAGCAACAGGGATCTGGTTTAATCCAGCAATCAATTTAATATCTATTTTAAGATTACCATGGGATTCCGCAAAAGAAGCTGCATTTGGTAAAGGGGCGTCAAACTCCAGCTCTATCAGGGGGCTAAAATTTCTAGGAAGGACAACCAAGTTGAGTCTAAGGATTCCCCGATTAAACTCTTGAGGAAATGTTAAAATGCTATAATATGCTGTTGAATTTTCCATTTTCTAGTTATTAGTTTTGCGAATCCAGATCAGGCAATTTGCCGTCTTTCCTGCCATGATTCCTCGAAGCTGATGTCAATGACCATAAAGACACTAATGTCCAGTCCAAAGGTGACTTGAGCCAATACATTGGTTTGATCTTCACCTGGCAATCTTTCTATCCCTCCCTTTGCTTCAATCATGATAGTGACACTTACTAAGCCTCCGACAAGTTCGGCGCGTCCCCTAAACATCAGGAACGCCTCTACCCGAATCAGGTCCTCATTAAAATCCATGTCAATACCGACCAAATACATTACCGAAACACTTCCAATCACTGGCAATCCAACGGCTAATTCGACTCCAAACCCAAATCGCATTGCCAGTCCAGGCCCCTTCTTCAGATCAGCATACATCCTAAGTTTTGCTTGTCCAACAGCATAGACGGTGGCAAGGGATATGCTGACACACATTACAGACAATTGGGCATAGAATTCCACGAAGGCTCCAGCAGAAGGAATAAGTTGTTTGAAATCTGTGGTAATTTTCAATGATTCATTGAAGTAGCAGCCAGCGAGGAGACTTGCCTCTAACCTTAGGGGGGCGTTCGGGCTATCCGCAAGAGGAGGAGGAAATCTCAACACGGGGATTTCTTTCGTGGCATGGAACTTATACTCCCAAGTTTCAGGATTATTACTAAAAGCCACCTGCAAGGATTTTACGAGCAGGTCCTGGTAAAATTTAGGGTCGGTAGGATCCGTAGTAGCTATATATTCCAACACCTGAAGTACATCCTTTACCTTTTGTAAATCCTTGTGGACGAATTCCATTACCGGACTTTCAATCGAAGGGGATACCCCCTTTTTTGCATTGAAATTACCCTTGATCACAAAAGCGCGGTCGAGAGGTCCTAAATCAACCACAATGGATGTATCATTAATCACGGACAGCCAATCATTTATTTGCGAGTCCAAGTCAAACTTGAGTAGTGAATCTGCGCCAGGTGTACTATACTCGAGATAAATCTTCACGGGTTCATCTCCCCCCTCTGTGCCGACCCAATACCAAGGGCCGGGAGGCAAGGCTTGCTCTAAAATCTTTTTAACATCTTCCGTTCCTTTCTCAATAAGTTTATATCCCGCTTCATTAATCTTCACGGCGATATCATTATCATCAAAATCCAACCTAGCTTCAATGTCATCCAAGTTGGGGAAAATGCCTTTTGAATTCAGCAAGTGATAAGCATCAGCTATATAGGGTCTTAGATCATTATTCGGAAAAGACGTAGAAGTTGGGAAGGCCGCAGGATCCGAACTCAAAGGACCAGGATTGCCCGAAAATAGCCTCGGTGAATCAAGGTGGAAACTAGGCAATCTGAAAAGTACTTTTTGGGTTCCCGTATTCTGCAAAAAACCGAAATGTCTCTTTATATTCAATTCAACAAACAGCTCGGTAGGATCGGCGATCCGTAGTGCCTTGTTCAGCTGAGTCTGATCGGCCGACCACACGCCATCGGCCCCTTTTACCCAGGCTCCTTCCCTAATCAGCGGTATCCCATTGGTATCCGCGACTGAGATCACTTCATTCGTCTGAATATTTTGTTGTACAATACTCCAAGATCCATCTGACGGTAGGATCGGACTCCCCTTAACCACTCCAGCAAAAATGGGCAAGCCATGACTCTCCATTGAAGGCCTGATTTCCACCCGATTGATTCGCATCTTTTGTCCGGAGTTCCCAATATCAAGTAAACAATTAACATCTCCACCAATATCTGGGTACTGATTCAGAAGGGCAGTGAGGGAAAATGCGTGAATAGGTACTCCTCTGGGGCTGATCTGGATAAATCCCAACATTTTCTTTGAAGGTACCCGGCCATTGACACTACCCTCCTTAACAAAATCAATCGCCACCTCTGCGTTGAAATACACTGGACTTAGTTTTATATTCCTGTTAGTCCCTATTTCATCTTCTGTAGCTAGTATGGCCCGGTCCTTCTCATCAAGTATGGCCTCCCCACCCTGGATGGGAACATCCTCAATAAAATCTTCATAATCTTCCGTATCTCGAATGTTTCTCACATGATAGACCCCTTTGACTACTCCAGGATGGAAAATATAGGGCTGTTGAGAAATAGTTTCATCTTCATCAGCCGACGCCGACGGGTAGGCACTATAATTGAAGTCAAACAGGCCATCACTTTCTGCTCTCCAACCACTATCCAGTCGGTACACATAAGCAGTACTAATTCGGAATAAAGTTATGGTGCGAACCACCCGAATACCCCAGGGGTAAATCATACTACGAACTTGTATAATTTCATGAGCAGTACGACCTTTCCAAACATCAAATTTGGCTTGACTGGTCTGGGCAAATTTCGCCTTATCATTCAGCCAATGACTAAAGATACTAGCCCCGTAACCACTAAAGTCAATTCTTTCTAAAGGAACACCTCTAGATTTGAAAAGCCCAAGGTCGCTGGTAGGTCCAAATTCTCGATTGAATATTTCGGTTACTCTTTGTCCAAGTATGGTAGTAAAACGTGATTCAGAAGAAATAACGTTAGTCAATTGAAAAGTACTCCCCTGGAAGTTATAATTATTCTGTTCAGGATTAAATGCCCCGGTAGCTTTGACTTGAAAGGCTCCCGAAATTTCATCTGGAAATGCAGGCTGGTTTGGGCGGAGGTTCGAGCCAGGTTCTCCTAGGTCAAAAGGATTTTCTCTATCGAAGCGGGCGACTGATTGAAGACCAAATGGCAGGGTAAAAATGCTAAAGGTGTTAAGATTATCTTCATTTTGAAATTCGTCTAAAATAAAGCTGGTCACCGGAATTGGAGCAAGAGTAACCGTCTTGGGGCTATCATTGAAAATTTGAGTTGGTCCACCATCACTTTGGAAACCAAGGAAGCCTTTGGGCGGATCATAGGTATTGTCTTGGAGGTCTGATAAATTTATGACTGGTTCCCAGGAAATTTGCGGGAGAGTGAAAGCTTTGACAAATTTACCAGAGGATTTCAGATCCATCCCTTCTATTTCAAAGGGTACCCCTGGAAGCTTGGGCGCAGAGGATTTCCCTTTTGCCGTATGGGTAAGTTTCATGATAACTTCTTCATTCTGAATACCATAGGCAATACCCATTAAGTCCGCATTGGTCGAAACGTCAAGCAGGGAGAATACCGGTCTACCAAAAAGGCTGGTGAAGTTACTCCACGCCTGTAAATCTTGATTAATTAAGAAATCTGCAGCGGCCAGAGTCTGTCCTTCAGTTATAGAAACCCCGCTTCTTATCGTGGCCCCACGAGCAACAGCATCCGTAGCAGTTCCCTCTCCTTCTGCCCTACCCTCTTCTACAGCAGCTTCCCCTGTAGGAGTAGCTTTCTCTGCTGGATCTAGTTTTGTAAAGACTGTTTTTGTAAGACCAAAAGGCAAAAATTGATACGATACATCTACCTGGTCACTAGTGGGGTCTTGATTGTCAACCTGCCAATCAAGCTTACACAATAAAAGGGCAATAATGTTCCGATAAATACCCTTAGCTGTCATTTTATTGAACCCCGTTTCTTTCTTCAAACTCAGTAAGGGAAGTAAATTAGCAGCATAGGGATCAGGTAAAGTAGGAATCAGGTAAAAAAGGCCATGTAGTAAGAAGAATGTCCCTGTAGCAATTCGGTTCTTTTCTTTCAATTCCCCCGACAAAAAGAAAGAAAATGGCGTCGTTACTGTCAACAAGGCATTGTTGAGCGCAATAGACGCTGGTTTCAAATAAAGATCATCCTCAAGTTTTACCCCCGTCCCTTCTTTCAATTTATCGTACAGAATATCTTCATCATACAGCAAGATACCTTTGAACGCCTCTGAATCAAATAGCGTATAAAAAGTATCCCTCCCCTTTACTTCAAAAGGTTGACCATTAACCTTTACCGGTCGATCTACCTTTAACGCTGAATCCACGAGCGTAACAATTACTTCAAAGCCTTCGTGTGAGGCAACAAACCGAAAAGGAAAAGACTTATTAAATTGCAGTAAAGCTTCTGAATATATCTGATTGTTATCATTTTGCCAGAGGTTATATTTTTGGCGGGCATATAGACCATTAGCGGATTCAGCCACAACACTAATTAAGCCAGGTTCCAACATAAACCAGGAGGCTCCAAGTGTTACTCTCCCTCCTTCCAGCCCCTCCCATTTTGCCGAGATTCCGAGGTCGCATTTTAAGGCTAAGGCGCCAATACCTGCAGCATCTGGAGGTCGAGAAACATCTATACTCCCCGAAGGCAAAGCCCAAACATTTCGTAGGACAGCCGCACTTCCTACAAAGCTGCTGAAATGGGATAAGCATCCTTCTTTAGTAATATCAAAACTTTTCCTGTTGGAACTAACAGTAACCAGAACCCGGCCAAGCAGCTCTGAGTATTCAATAGTAGGAGTTTGAGAAAGGGAAAATATTCGTTCGTCTCCGTACAGCTGCCAGGTAGCACTATCAAGCTTTGTCAACTTCGCTTTGGTCTGATTGATCTTGAATGAACAATGTCCAGGAAGCTCAATTTCTGAATTCTTGGCATCCAATCCATGATCATCATTAGAGGAAGTCGGTGTATCCTGTTGCGCTAGTTGAAGATTCAATTCGATAAAGGAAGAGGGGGGCATTGTTAGTTTTCTACGGATAGGAGCATTTGGACTACTTAGTACCAAATTCCCTCCCTTAACAGTTAGGCCAGTATATTTTCCCGCTGGAGCCCCAGGTGCCAGTAGATTAGACCGAATCCAGATACTGCCTCTAGCAACCTGATAATTGATGCGTGGAGAAACGATTCGAGGTAGCCTCAGCGGTAGTAGGATGGAAGGCTCAGCCTCATTTCCGAAGTGTATAGCAACCAATTTGGTCTTAGGAATTCTATAAAAATCAAACCAATAACGCAATCCATTATTAGAAGTGTAGGGTCCTAAGGTAAAATCAACTGCCACACCAGTTCCCCAAGTTGGTGAAGATCCAGTAAGGAAGCCGTTTGCTTTGGGAACCGTTCTACGAAAGACTCGGTAGTCTGACTTAGCTCGCTTCTCATATTTTCGTACCACTTTATTGGTCAAAGATTCCAGGTCACGAAAACGGGAGGTATTCTCCAGTGCAATACCATTTAGAAAGTCGCTACGCTCAGAATGAAACCCATTTGCTGTTAATGGGAGTTCCTCCTGTTCTGCTACTAACATGCGGGCCAGATGTTCTTCCAAAAACTGAAGCGATTTCTCTTCTTCTTTCGAATTGATTTTTAGATGACCTGTAAGATCTAGGATGGTCGAGGCTATTGTCTTAATGTCCTTCATTTTATTGGGGGTAAATTCTTGGTTGATGTTTCCTTAAAGAATCTTCGGTTATTTCACTGGAGCGTATCTCAAAGTATTACTAGCGAACAGGACGGTTAATAACGAGCTAAAAAGAAGTAGAAGCCATCTATCGAGTCCCAGTACCATGAAAATATACTTAGGCATGCAGCGGCTATACAAATTACTAATAATCTAGCAATTAATGAATTTTGTATTAAAATAAAATTGAGCACCTGGTGACAATCTCGATAATTATCCTAATTGAACCAGTATAGTTGATGTGCAAACAATTTAATTTACCAAATATTTTTTGGCTACATCCTGACCGATGAGTCGGATAACTATGCCAAACGAAAGAAGTGCCCATTTCTAGAAATTCATTCAATCCTTCGATCCAAATCACTGCTCTTACAAATTGATTATCAGAATATTATGATAATCCACAAAACACACCACTCACTGTACCTGCTTTTATTATTGCCATTCTAATCCCAAAAACAATCAGACCTACAGGGAAGGACAAAGATCAGCGAATCAGGATCTATAAAGAATAACACCCCATTGCCTACGCTTTTATATAATTAATCCTTATATTTAACAACTGAAAATGCAAGTATTAAAGTAAAGCCCTTTCATCTACAAAATAGCGGCAACTTTAAAGGGGAGACATCATGTGGGCATAAAGGACTCCACATAATCCACCAATCAGTACTATTGAAATTAAGCGTATGTTTAAAATTTCATCAATCGACTTCTGGCGGCAAGTTTTCTCCTGTGCTTCGTTGAAAAGCCTCACCGTACCTTCCAGGTGTGCTTTGGTCTCGTCAACAGCCAATTAGCCTAAATCCGTTCATAATCTAAAACATGGAGAACCATATCGCCTTTTTTGAGGATTACATTTTGAGGAAGACGTTTGGCCTAAAGAGGTTTACCCAGGACTCTCCAGTCTTCCCGGAGGTTTGGGCACAATATTTTCTGGCGAAGAAGAATGATCGAGTTGATTTAATTCTTACACCGCATAGAAAATACTCTTCAGCCACACTCCTAGTTTCTATTAGGCAGGCACTAAAGGACTTCAATCCCACGGCTAACTTTGTCACGGCCCCCCCTTTCTGGCATTTAGCAACATCTGGTGAAATGTTGGCTGTCAAATTGACCTTTGAGGAATTAGTACATGTTGCTCTCCCTATGACAAGTTGGTGGCAAAACTACCTTTGGGACAAAAGCAACAAAAAGGCCTCAGATCAACATGGTTGGTTTTCAGATTTAGTAAAGGCAATCAGTTGGTTTCAACTACAGCAAGGCCCTGATTTCGACCTAATCCAGACCCAACAGGGGTTATTGTCTGAGGAATATAAAAACCAGCCGATTACCCCTGCCTTGCAAGAAATTAAGCCACAAGAGGCGCCCACCCCACTGTGGGCTGTAAGTTGGAATCGTCGTGCCAGGATCAGTATGTACAGGTCGAACCGGACCATTAAGGCAGAGCCATCTAGAAGACTATTTGATATTGATGGTAGGGGGATTACGTGGGCTGTAATTGATAGTGGTATAGATGCTACGCATCCTGGTTTTCGGGCGTTTGATCCCGTAAAGGAACAAGCTTACCAAGCACCCTTTGAACCCAATGATCGTCAACCGAATAAAACTCGCATCGTTGCGACCTATGACTTCACCAAGCTTCGGAAAATCTTGACTAATCTAGAGGGGGCGATACTAGCGGAAAACGTGAAGACAAAAAACAGATTCAAGAAGATTATAAAAACAAGCGATCTAACACAAACATCAGATAATCAGAACAATAAGTTATCAGGAAACGAAATCCGGACCTCGATAAATGACATTGAAAAAAGCCTCAAGAACGGGAGGGATCTAGACTGGTCAGTAATTGCACCACTGATAAGGATTCCGCATCGAGATATCAATCAATATGAACCCCCAAAACATCCACATGGTACTCACGTAGCCGGTATTTTAGGCGCCAATATGGCCTTGACGGAAGGAAAAAGAAGTGGAACGATTGTGGGCGTCTGTCCTGCCATAGAAATCTACGATTTACGTGTTTTCGAGGAAGATGGTACCGGTGATGAATTTAGCATTTTAGCTGCCTTACAATTTGTGCGATGGCTAAATCGGCAAAAAGATCAACCGATAATACATGGCGTAAATATGAGCATGTCTCTCAAACATGAAGTGAGAAATTATGCCTGTGGGAGAACCCCAATATGTGAGGAATGTAATCGGCTAGTTGGACAAGGGGCTATTGTCGTTGCTGCAGCAGGGAACGCTGGAAGATCTCTGTTTACCCTCGAATCAGGATTCAAAGATGAAGGCTACAGGGATGTGAGTATTACGGATCCAGGCAATGCAGAGCAAGTAATCACCGTTGGCTCCACACATCGAAATAAACCCCATTCATATGGAGTTTCCTATTTCTCCAGCAGAGGGCCCACTGGGGATGGACGCCTCAAACCAGATTTGGTGGCGCCAGGTGAAAAGATCGTGTCTCTGTATCCAGATGAAATGGAAGAGAGACTAGACGGCACCTCCATGGCAGCTCCTCATGTTTCAGGCGCAGCAGCATTATTGCTGGCCAAGAATCGAGAATTGATTGGTGAACCTGGAAAAGTCAAACATATATTATGCAGTACAGCCACGGATCTAAATAGAGAGAAGTATTTCCAAGGAGCCGGATTGGTGGATGTACTTAGAGCTTTACAAAGTATATAAGGGTATCTCAAAACTTAACCCGCCTCTTGGCAGGCTTTAACATACGCTGTAGAAAAATCTATTCAAAATTATAAGATCAAAAGTATACTATGATTTTTTCCCTCGAACTATTACAGGCCAAACAAGGAGACTGTCTTTTGTTGCATTATGGATCACCTCAGCAAGAAAACATCATCATTATAGACGGTGGACCCGGCCGCCATTTCAACACTTATAGAGAAACTCTAAAACCAAGACTAAAGCAAATAAAAGATAAATTATCTCCGAATGAACCGCTCCCCATTTCGATGACTATGATAAGTCATATGGATGATGATCACGCAGCTGGGATATTGAGAATGCTGCAAGATATCGAGTCGGACGTAGAAGATAATATCCCCCCATACATTGACATCAAACATCTCTGGTTTAACACCTTTGATGATATCATTGGCAATATCGAAATTCCTCAAATTGCAGATTTATCCTCGGGAGCAGCAATAGCAACTATTGCCGCTCAAATTCCAGGATTAGCAAATATGGAAGAGCATACAGCAGCGGTAATTGCCTCCACCAGGCAAGGTCGTATCATTCGAGATTTAGCAAATAAATTAACAATACCGGTCAACAGTCCCTTCCCTGAAATGGGAGCAAATAAGCCTCCGATGGTTAGGGCTGATGTGGGATCCAATACGATCGAATGGGATCCAGGGTTGCGGATCCAGGTGTTACACCCGAACTTCAATCGCCTGCAAGAAATGCAGCAGAAATGGGATACGGACCTAAAGAAGGCTCATGCCAATAATGATCCTGATATCATTTTTGCCTCGATAGCATCGAGGGATAAATCTCCGTTTAACTTAGCTAGTATCGTCTGTTTAGTTGAATTTCACGGTAAAAGGATTCTGTTAACTGGAGATTCGAGGGACGATGATATCTTACAAGGTCTAGAGGAAGCAAACTTATTGGATAGTAATGGGCAAATTTTAGTAGATATTTTGAAAATACCGCATCACGGAAGCGACCGAAATGCATCACGTCATTTCTTTGAAAGAGTACAGGCTAGACACTATGTCATTTCTGGTGATGGCAGTCATCATAATCCCGATAAATCAACCTTAGTAATGCTTTCCATGGCTACGAGAGGAAGGAATGATTTCACTATACACATGAGCAATGAAGAAGGCAAAAATGATCTAGAGCAGATACTACATGAATTCATTGAAGATGACCGAGCACGCGGGCGCACATATGGGTTTGAATTTCGGGAGAAGCATAAAAGCTCTAAAACCATTGACCTATTGCAACAAATTGATTATTAAAACAAAAGCCCCTCCTTGGAGCACAACTAATCTACAAGAGAGACTTACATTCATATCAACAAAAGCAAGTATATCGCTGTCATGTGAAAGCATAATGAAAGGCCAGAAGTCATATCAACTAGGTATGATCAAAATGACCATTAGGAAGTGACGATCATTGTTGTTCTTCTTTGACAGGCGGCCCTCTCCTAGCCCTCTTGCTGTGGAATTGCAGCAACTAAATTCAAATAAAACAAGGACTATCAACACATAAAACATCTTAAATCATTTGCTTAATCGGATAATCTATTTTAATTTTACAGCAACTAATAGCAATCTTATCTCATTTCAAATACTGTGTCAGTAGATAATCGCTCCTAAGTGAATATCTATCCAGAGATCTATCTCTATTCTCACGAAAGTCAATTCTAGCTTAGTCACTTTCGTTGTATTCCGACCAATCTATCACAGCTATTTAATTCCAAGAAGACCTTTCTCAAAATGTAAGAATTGCGACAAAACGCTTGAAAAGCTTGTCGCAAGCGAGATTTGCTGCTGCAATCTTGTGCAAATCCTTAGGTACACATCGACTATTAAAGAAAAATGAAGATCAAAAAAGGAATTAAGAGCTCTGAATCTGTATGTGATTGATACCGTCATAAAATAACAGCAAAGAACCTGATTGATCCATCAGAAGGCATGAGCTCCTATTTAGTAAGGTTAAATAGCAGGCTAATGTATTACGACATCAATCAAACGAAAGACAACTTTGAATTTTTAGAAAAATTCCAACGGCTGGCCAGAACATGGGATTCCAAAAAGCTACAAGCAGAGCTGGAACGCTTGGCTGCAACAGCAGATGGTTCTGCATTACACGGACTCCTTTCGAGCTATTGTATAGCCTTAGATCACTACCACCGAGGCTACTACCATGAAGCTGCGACCCACTTGGAGAAAAGTCAGGAGATTTTAAAAACACTCGACCATAGAGGCTCCCTAGTGAAGTACCTGACGGCCGAAATATTAGATCTTCAAGGGATAGTTCACATTGAGACCGATCAATATCGGATGGGGTATGAATCCTTGGTTGCGGCTAAGGAATATCGAGAAAAGGAATTTCCAGGAGACATAGTCGGACATATCAGGTCACTCATCCATTTCGGCCACTACAAAGGTATCATTGCTCGATTTGTTGAACAGAAAAAAAAGTACGAACAAGCAATGTTGGCCTTACAAGAGGTAGACCAATACAAGTATTGGGATCTAAAAGGAGAGATCTATACCTTATTGGGCAACGCCGAAGCCAATCTTGCCAACTTTGATGAAGCGCTTAGGTTGTATCAACAAGCGAAGTCGCATTATCTAAATTTTCTCCCTGCTAATCATTTAATATTCAGCATATTTGAGAACAATATCGGTTACATCTACCGAAAAAAAAGGCAGTTTGCGCTGTCCTATGGACTACATCGCGAAGCACTACGGATACTGGAAAACCAATTGGGTCCCAAAACCTTTAGCTACACCTACAAATGTCGTATCGAATATAACCTTGCCATTGCCTTAGAAAAACTATCTGAATACAAGAATGCCCTTTATTTCTACGGCGAAGTTCTGACATTTAGGCTGAGAACCTTTGGAAAGAACCATCGACATATCGCCTCTGCTTATGCCGGAATTGGTAGGTGTCATGCAGAGAAAGGGGATCTACAGGCTGCTACAAGGTACTTACTTAAGGCCTTAGCACTTCGCCAGCAGATTTTCGGTAGCAACTCACAACATCGTCATCTAGGTACGAGCTATTATCAACTAGCTGAGATCCATTTCAAACGTGGAGACTATGAGATGGCACTATCCTACATCAACAATTCCTTAGGAGTTAGTAATCACCTTTTCAAAGGGAGTGGAAAAGCGAGCCTTGCAGTCGACCTTAATCTAAAGGCGGCCTGCCACTTATATCTGAAGCAGTATGAAGAAGCAAGGAAGTGCTTAGAAGATCAAGAAGAAGTGGTCAAGCCCATATCTGCGCGAGAGCGACAGGTTTTGAGTCAGGGATACCATATTCGGGGGCTGATCTATCAGCAAGAAGGTCGAAAGAACAAAGCACGCCAAGCTTTTCTAGAAGCCCTCAAGCTAATTTCTATTCCGGCCGATCATGAGGAGTTTACAAGCCTGCGTGCCCGCATCTTTACAGATTTAGCTAAATTGTACCTACAGTGGCGTCGACACAAAAAGGCCATTGAAAGCCTTACGGCAGCCTCTCTGTTCCTGAGAGAGACACCCTTTGAACCGGGTAGATTCGACTCTGAATCCAAAGAACAGATATCAGAGCAACTAATCTATCTGTCCATTCTACAGACGCGTGCCCTGTGTTACTTTGGAAAATATCAAAAGACGAAGGATAAGAACAAAAGAAAAAGGTTTTTGGAAAAAGCCTATCGATCATTTATCCAAGCAGGGCAAGAATTCGATAAATTACTCCCCTGCATGGATACCGAGGAGGTCCAGCTAGCCCTGATTGATCAAGAGAAAATCATATTTGAAACAGCCATTCAGGCGCTATACCTAGCCTACAAAAATACCGGTGAAGCTCGTTATGTGAAGAAAGCTTTGGTGTTTGCCGAACAGAGAAAAGCACTACTATTTTTGCAATCCGGTCTATTACAGGAGGCAAGTCCAGCCATAGATAAGCTTTGCCAGAACGATTCCAAGCAGCTCATCGAACAGATGATCAGAGAATTAAAACCGAGTACTGCTTTACTCAACTATTTTTGTACCAAAGATGGCGTGTACACCTTTCTCATTCAGAAGGAAGAAGGTATGCATATGGTCTGGACGACTTATCGGAAATCAGGAATAGAAAATCTCCAAGAAACTATTACCCATTTATCGGCTTGTGTAAATAGGACTCTGTTCAGTATCGGTGAAAATTCTGTTACTGGTAGTGCTCTACACAGTTCCATTGATATTCCTGCCAACAAGCTTTACAGATTATTGCTCCATCCTTTAGCTGCAAGACTAGGACCAGACACCAGAAGACTCGTCATCATGCCAGACTGCGAGTTGTTTTCAATCCCTTTCCAGCTTTTATTTCATAATGGTCAAACTGACTATCCCATAAGAGCAATAAATACCCACTTTTCCATTCGGGCTATGTTACTGTCAACTGTGCGTAGGCGTTGCACGACCAAACAACTTAAGGATCAAGTTTTAACGGTTGCGCCGGGGATTTTTCAGGATGCGAAGACCCTCAGTTGGCAAAACCAACTTTACAGGCTCTACCAAAATAGGATCAAGCCACATGTACAGCCAATTGAGCTGTTCGGATCCCAGGCCAGTATGCAACTAGTTTCCCAGCATTTAGATAAAGCCAAATTCATCGTTTTTTTCTCTCACTTTGCAGATCATCAAGAAGACCCTGCCATCATTCTATCCGGGAAAGAACGACTTAAAGCTAGTAAGATACACGAATTAGGCTGCCGGGCCGATCTTGTACTTCTCTTTGGATGTAGTAGTGGGACCGGACCAATCTTGGCCGGTCGAGAAGGCTTGAATTCAATTGCCAGGGCGTTTCTCATGAACGGTGCGGGGTACATCATTGCCACCTTAAGCGATGTCACTGATGAAATAGCCAGTGAGATGCTACTACAGCTTATTCTAAATATGGCAAGAGGTATGGACGCAGCCAAGGCTTTGGCTAAAGCGCAGGAAAAACTCCTGAACCAGAGAAAGTATCCCGCTCCTATTATAAATTCTTTCGTCGCCTATGGCTCTTGGAGTGCCACTTCACAAAACCAACTGAAACTGTCCCGATAGCCTTCGGGATAGTTTTATCCCGCTCAGTTCGGTTGAACCCTTCCCTACATTTCATCCTGCTATGAGAAGTAGTTACCAGCAAAAAAGGCCCGATCTACCATGTCTTGTTCAGCAATGAAAGTGTAAAAAAACTTCCCATCTAAAAAAAATATGTCCCCACTTGTCCCAAACAGTATTCGCCTTTCGACTATATAAATAACAATCGCGATGAACACTAAAATACCATAATAGAAAGACGAATAGAGAAAATTACTGCAAGCAACACGAGATAGAAGTATTACCCAGGCTATAACCTAAAATGAAGTAGGAATATGTCACTAATAAAATATTGGAAAGCCATTCGGGAACTGATTATTCAAACCACAATTGAGGTTGGAGAGCCCACCTACTGGATCCATCCAGACCCCACAAAAGATGTGAGAATCAACTATGCAGCACGAAGAATTTTCAAGGAACTGACACGTCATCAGATTCCCGTTCAAAACCAAGATTCTACGGGCTCTGGGCAAGACCTGTTTTGTTCAGACGACTTGCCTGGACTGATCAAAGCGTTATTAGAAAAGCATCTCTCGACCATCATTGAGGAGTATAATTTCTTCCAAAATCCCACCAGAATATTTCAGGAATACGATTTTAGAATCAGAGCCGAATTAAGAAACGGATGTTCCCCGATTGAAAATTCTATCCTGGATGATATATGGGGAATTATGTCAAAGGTCGCATGGGAAATCAATTCCCAACATCTCCTTTATCATGACAGATTATTACTCACTTACTTATCAGACACTCCAGGATTTCTCATGCACTCATTGAGTGCCCATTTAAGTAAGGAATTCCCTTGGTTATTAAGAAATCTCATCTATTTAACCCAGGTGGAAAAAACTTGGGATTTGATTACCAAAAAGATAAAACTACAAAGGGAAACCTCCTCAAAATGGTTTAAGCAAAAAGAGATCGATTATGACTTGCGATCCATCCGAATCCTCTCAAATTTACTAACGCCGCTATTAAGAATAAAGCTACTGAAAGCCAAGTGGATCACCATTGACCTTAATCCCACCGAAGCCGATACTTTCTTACAGAAGATGATACTCAATAGCTTGAATCAGGAGGTGCAGGAAGGGAAATCTATAGGAATGAAGATCAATGATTTAGTAGATAGATTTCAGCTTTATCTTGATCCTCTGCACTTAGCATTCCGATATCGGATCAAGTTGATCAAAGCCCTAAGACATGGTGTAGAAGGGCCGGTTTCCGAAGAATTAGAAGTATTGTATTGGGAGGCCATTGAGAACAGGTTACTTCATCTTGCTTTCACCTTTGATGGGAAGAATAACTGCACGGTCCAATCCTTTCTTTTGAATCACGTAGCCGACAAAGCCAGAATAGATGCCTTGAGGAGATATGGACGAATCAGAAGAAATAGGAATTTGGATCTACCTAGTATAAGCGGTGATGTAGCCCCTAGTAATGAAAGTCTGTTTGAATTAGGACAACAAAAAGACAAGATTATCAGCACTATAGAGTGGTGGCTTAGAACCTTAAAACACGAATCCGCTGCATTGCTCCTGTTCTACTATTGGATCAAGAGCACCAATCTGCCGATTGACAATGCATTGGCCGTAGATTTCACAAAAGAAATCACGCATTCCTTTGACAAAGATGAATTCTACAAGCTGGTTCAGCAGCAGTTGGGAAGAAGCTATGAATTACCCACCGATCAAGCGATATTTAAATCTTTAGGAACCCTATTCAACATCATTAATCCTGACCTTAGTTTGGAGGCCCTTAAGCGACGAATCGGCAGAGCCACCGATAACTTTTTCTTGTTACTAGAAAGGGAGAAAGATACTGGTGAAGAATCAACAATTCTCCAAAAGCTCATCAAAGAGGGAGGAAAGAAAGAAGTCATCTCCTGCATGCGCATCTACTTTGAACAGAAATACCCACCCTATTTTTATTAGCTAGCCAATTGCCCATTTACAGCATAAGAGATGATTAATAAAACCCTCAAAAGCACTACTAATGCAAGTACTATTCCAATCCATCGCCTATGTCCATCAGCATTGCTACCTTAGTCATCTGTGTGAAAGTCTTCCTTATTTGAACGCCGCATTTTCAAACAAAATATCATAAAAATGGAAAAGTTAAAGTTAGAAATCATGGATGAAAGCTTCCGTAGTCGCATTGCCACACAATATGCAGAGGCTATGAAATATGACATAGTGGACTTCATGCCAGGGCCTCTGTATGAACTAGTACAAGAAGATCAGCAACTCTGGCGGGAGGCACAGGAATTATATGTCCACATTAAGGAAACGATACCGCCAGGCATCAAAGAGGAGTTCAATTATTATTTAAAGAAGATTTGCAAGCCAAAAAATCCGGTAAGAATGCAACATGAACATCAAACAATGGAGTTAACACAACAGCACAATCGGTTCGCACTAGAGTCTCCAGAGATAGAAGCAGCTTACATTGATAGAGTACCATTCACTTTTAAAGCGGAGAAACTACGAGGGTCACTAGGCATTACGGTCAGCATCGAACATGAAGAATCGGGGAAGCTTTGGGTGACCAATCAACAAGTAACCTACACGAACAATTGTTTTACAGCAGATCTCTCCTCCCCAAACTATCCAAATGGGCGATATATTTGGAAACTCGATTCTGATGCTGCTCCCTCTTGCAGCGGAGAAGTAATTTTAACCGACAATAAGGAACTATACTCCTTTATAAGAGCGAGGTATGGAGAGTACAAGTTTATCAACCTCAATCAAATTCAGAATTTACCCACCACTTCTGAAACGAACTAAGCTACTTATTTTCGGAAATGTTTTGACTTCAAAACTTCAGAGGATTTAATTCTCTCTATCAAATGATTACTTGTCAAGAAGTACAGTTACAGTTATAGTAGCTTTCTATGCCAAAGAGTATTCTGACAAGATTACTACTCAAATAGGTCCAAAACCAAGTATGGTAGTTCTGGGTAGAAGCTATTAAACCCGGCAGCATTACTTTGGTAGACAAACCTTTAAACACTTCTAAAACCTAATACACCTTAAGGAGATATGGAAGATCCTATTATCATATGTTCTCCACGGTTGACCCCTTACATGAGGCGCATAAATTTCTTCCAATAATTCTATGTCTACCTACCTGATCTGAAATTTTAATACAATTTGAATAGTACTGGGAAACGCTTGATTGTAACCATCAACAGGCTTCCCAGTACTTTGCTCTTTCCACAATGCTTTTCGCACACCTATTATCCTGCTCATTCCTCTATTCCATTTAGTCTACCACCGGCCCTTGCATACTCCCTTATGTGGCTCAGCACCTGGGTAGGGACCGTTTTCCAACAATTAATCTCACCCCGATCGACAGCAGCAGAACCCAGTATTTAAAATATTGATTTTCAGATATATCAATCAAATTCACAAGAGTAAAGCAAGTGCCATTTCCCAAAAATATTGGACCAAAAGATAAGAAGAGTTGTCATTTCCTGCAGATGAAACTCGACTAAAGAGGTAAATCTTGGAAAGCAAACGGGCACAAAGTAATGAAACGAGGCCCAAGCTAAAAAGGTAACAATTGCCTGTATTCTAAGAGGTATGAGAAAATAAGTAAGGCAGGAATTTGTGAAAAGTGATATGATTCAAAATATCTGTCGACTTCTACAGCTTACAACCAACTTAGAAAAGTACAGCGTAAACTAATCACAAACTAATTTAAAATTATTTTAACCATGCGAATTCCTTTCGTAAATTACCTTGCAATTGGACTAACGGCGCTGCTTTCTTTGCAATTTAGTTCATGTGGTCCCAAAGCAGTTACGGTATGGGACGTTCTTGGCCCGGCAGTAACTAAGCCGCTGATCGTTGACGATCAATCCTTTCGTCAGCTGTTGTTCACCGATTTCTGGTACCAGACATTGTGCAAACAATACGGAGAATGCGGAAAGCCGATTGGCCAAGTAGTGAATCCTTTGGTAAAAGCAGCACTAAGAGCAAATGAAGCTACAATAAGCCGCTACACCAATGAGTTTCTCGTCATCCCAGACCCTGAGTGTCCAATCGATGCCTGGTGGATATGGGAGAGTTTACTCTACATTACGGATGACTTCACAGGAATAGAATTCACATCCGTAGAAATCTTTGGAGCTGATGATACCCTCTACGCAACGCTTGATGATCAAGCAAGAGTTAAAGTAGAAGGTTTTGAATACCTACAATTAAGAACAATCGGAGAAGCTCCTGCCTCAGGAAGTACCGTGACCCTTTCGATGTCTGGATTTAATACCCGTACGAGGAAGAGAGTTAACATCTCCTCAGAGATCAAGATTCGAAATAATGATCAATACACCAGTTCAAATAAGCCATAAGCATCGAAATTCCTTTGTCAATTTCGCAGTTCCCACGATAAGCTTGCTGCTGATAGTGGTTAGCTTCCAACCGATCAAGGGACAAAGAATTGTGGCAGATACCAATGCCATTAACAGCCTCTTCCGCCTTGCGGAAGGGGCCTGTTACAATAACCTAAGCTCTACCCGTTATCATCTAGCGGCAATCAGCGATCTAGCGTGCCAAGATTCCCCTTCCAATTATGAGATTCGTGCACATATCAAAGAAGCTTCTTGTGCCTTGTATTTTAATGAATTGGAGCTAGTTCTACACAATTTAGAAAAAGCTAAGAGCCTGCTTAAATTCCTACCTGACAATCCCGATAAATCAAACCTAAAGTATCAAGTAAGCAATATTTACGGAGATTACTATTTACAGCGCGGTCAGTATACACAGGCCATAGCCACCAATGAAAACATAATTGAGCAGCTGCAAAAAAAGCGGCAAGGGGATGGGTTAAGCGACAATGAATTTGGGCGACTGATCGTGGCCTTTCTTTATCTAGCCGAGGTACAGAAGCGTAGTGGATCATACGAGGCAGCATTAGAAAGTCTCAATTATGCGATCGACTATGAAAAGGAGCACGCAAAGGAATTGGGAAGGCCTGCTCGTATAGGGTCTACCTACAGCCGGCTAGCAGAGGTTTATCGCTTACAAGGTAAACTAGAAGATGCGAAGGAGTTGTTTCAGCAGTCGAGGGAGTTTTATCAAGGCGTTATCAACAGGGGGCCTCCTCAGTTAAAAAGGAGGCTTACAAAATATATTGTCCGGGATTACCACGGACTGGCCCGGATAAATCTTTCGGAGGAAAACCTATTCCTAGTCAAAAGCAACATTGAGACCTCTTTACTATATCATACTCCATCCGATCCCATCTATGGAGAAACACTAAGCATTCTGGGCAATTATTATGAGCAAAAAGGAGATTCCACAAGAGCTGAAGAATATTATACGGAGGCCCTTAACCACTATCGAACAAACAGTGAAGTAGACAAAAGTCAAGCTATCGTCAAAGCATGCAAAAGACTGGGAGATTTCTACAAAGAAAAATCGGACTTAAGACGGGCACTATCCGCCTACCAAGAAGCTATCATTGCCGCTGTACGACAATTTGACGAGTCCAACTATCATAAAAACCCTTCCTTTGAGCAAGACATTCTATTCGGGAATGAACTGATTGGTTTGCTACATCGAAAGGTGGATGCCTTATACCATTTAAGTGAAATAAGTGAGCCTCAAGCTCAGGACACCTTGCAAGGAGCAGCTTGGGGAACGGGAGCCCTTGCCATTGACCTGCTGGATAGCTTACGTTTTGACCGCTATTCGGAAGCAGATCAATATCAGTTAGTAACGGAAAACTACGCCCTTTTTGAACTGATGTTGAGATTAGGCCAGCAAATACCAGAGACAAAACCAGAAGAACTATTTCGAGTAATTGAAAAAGCAAAAGCAGCTGTATTGGTATCCTCATTAAATCAGACCTCCATCCTACAACAGCATACCAAGAATAGGAAGGAGCAATTTGAGGAGCTACATGCCATAAAATTCCAAGTACAAGAAGCAGAAAAGGAGCTATTTAAAGCAGAAGAGGCAAAGGTGGACTCCCTGCGGTTACAAACCCTAAGAAATCAATTATTTGATTTAAATCATCAGTATACGCTATCTGAAAGAGCACTTAGAAAAACAGTTAGAGAGCAGATAGCCCTTGGATCCACCGGTCTAGATTATAGTTTGCGCTACTTGCAAGAAAATGTAATTGAAGCGGATCAAACCTTGATCAGCTACTTTTTGGGCGAACAAAGTCTGTATGCCTTCCTTATCAAACCAGACACATTTTTCTTACAAGAACTTGTTTACCAAGACCGTATCAAAGCCTTTGCCAGTACATTCAATGATGATATCTACTATAAGCGTGACAGCGAATACATCGCCAAGGCTTCCTATCTACATAGTATTTTAATTGCACCCTTGCTGGAGCATTTATCCAGCAAACGGTTAATATTTGTGCCAGATGGAGTACTAGCCTACGTACCATTTGAGCTATTACTGGATCAAGCCATACCTACCGAAACGAATTACAAAGCCTACCCTTACCTAGGTAAAAGATTTCAAATTAGCTATGCGTTTTCGGCCAATTCGCTCCCCTTACTCAGAGCAAATAAAACTAAGATAAGGTCTGTATTGGCGATTGCACCAAGCTACAGGAAACTACCTAAAGAATTTGGTCCTTTGGCCAGTAGAGGTCTATTAGACACCCTATTATACAATCAAGAAGAAGCGCTAATGCTTAAGGCTAAATTGGGAGCTCACCTATTAATAGACACGACGGCCAACAAGGAGAAATTTCTAGATCAGTTATCTCACTATCAGGTCCTTCACCTAGCCACCCATGGTATTCTTAATCGGAATCATCCTGATTATTCCTTCCTCGCATTCAGTAATCTCATAGATACCGTAAATCGCGAATACAAGCTCTACGTACAGGAAATAGCCAATTTAGAAGTAGCACTAGCATTAGCCGTACTAAGCGCTTGTGAGACGGGGACTGGTTCTTTACAGCAAGGAGAAGGTACGATGAGTCTAGCCCGTGCTTTCATGCTAGCTGGCACTAAGAGTATTGTCGCCTCACTTTGGGAAGTGGATGACAAGGCCACCAAGCAATTAATGGAATATTTCTACGAAGGGCTAAATGAAGGGCGAACAAAAGATGCCGCCTTGCAATGGGCCAAGCAGCAATACCTGATTACAGCAGATAATTTCGAGGCTCATCCGCGATATTGGGCAGCAATGACAGCCATAGGCAATATGGAGAATATTGAATTTGTGAATCAACGGAGGCTATTTGATTTGCCGATTTGGTTATGGGCACTCCTTCTGACTGGTATTATCGGACTATATCTTGGCCGCGACCACTTCAGAGTGAGCAAGCAGTAGGTGGATCCAGGCAAGGGGGCTCCAGATAAGAATCCATGTTGCCAGTATTTTGGGATCCATTAGAAGAGGCCTATTGAAAGAAAACATATAGATCTTCTAATTCGCCCAGCGATAAAAAGGGTGTTTCATTTTCTTTCGAAGTCGCTCCGCCCCCTGTTGGTATTTCAAAGAAGCGTCCCCATTTTGGAGGATCATTAGCTGATTTAGCAAGCTATCCGGCTCCAGGTTCAGCAGTCCTAGGACCAGCAGATTCCATTTCGCGGCTTCCAGATTAATATTATCGCTTTTACGGGTATTGGTAGAATCCATTCGAAGCAGCATTTCAAGCATCTGCTGACTACTACTGAACTGCTGTTGGTTTAGTGATTGGTCCGCAGCCTCTGCCACGGCTTGTAAGTATTCAGGATCATCCTGTGTAAGTTCGGTAAGCGATTTTTTGATTCCAGATCTAGGATTGCGAAGCACAGGCTCATAAAACTCCGTAATGAGATGGTCCTTCGTGTATAAGTCACGGTTCATATACCAGTACAGGCATACTCCTCCTATAATTAGAATAATTGCGGCGGCGCTGATTCTCCCCCATTTCCGCATGGGGATGAGCGGGATTGGTACTGTTGGCGGATCTGAATCAGTTAGTCCTTTTTGATCAAAATACTGTTCCCCTAGCTCATTTGTCAAAGGTAACAGTTCAGCTTGTTCTTGGTTCAGGTATTGTTGCAGGGCGAAGTTTTTCCTTAGTTTCTGCATAAAATCAACCCTATCGGCCAAATTCTGATCCGTTTTCAACCTCTCCTCAAATTCTTTTTTGCCTTTAGCATCGAGTTCTTGATCCAAGTATTTTTCGATCTCCTCTATGGTTTCTGGGTCCATACCACATCATTTATTTAAATCGTGAAATCTTGCATCTGCTTTGATATTAGCCTTCAATTTTTTGAGGCAATTACTTTTGGCCTTACGAATATAGGGGTAAGTTTTACCCAGTATTTGCGCCACCTCCTTCAAGGAATGGCTCTTCTTATTTTCCTCGTTGAGTTTCAGAGATAAGCTAAGAATTTCCTTACAATGATTAGGCAACTCATTCAGTTTTTCAGTATAAAGTTGATACTCCATTTCCTGTCGAAGTAAGGATTGCAACTCCATCTCATCTAAATCTAAGGAAACTTCGAGTTTTGTTACCCAATCTTCCATTGATTTCTTCGTTTCCAGATGTTTCCTATTCTTTAAACGATCTAGCCATTTGTATCGGCAAATCGCCAGAAAATAGGCATTGAAATCCCCTGACAAATCAAGATCTTCATTAGCCAGTTTGAGAATCAGAGCCATTATCGTTTCCTGAAAGACATCCTTAGCATCCTCACGCGAGCCTTTATTTGCGAGGATGAAATTTGATACCGGAGTAGATAATTCCCTATAAATTTCTTCAATAACCACTCTATCTCCTTCCCTTAAAGCATTTAGATAGCGATGGTTTTGTATTTGCTTAGATGTCATTCTGAATTAGTCCAAATTTCATATCTAGGCCAAAGCCTATATACCGGCATAATATAACCAATTCAGTAGAAAATCTTCTCACCAGTTCAAGTTTTATTAAAAAAGAGGGTAACAAAATCCTGCTTTAACAGAGATAGAAATAAGAACAAGCGTATGAGCAGTGGGCCCCTATAGAACCTACTTAAGTACTGGTGAATTTCCGATCGAGGAAAGTCAAAAAGAGTAGCCATTGGCTGAACAGATCAGAATATTGGGTGGACTCCGTTTTCATCTAGACAAGCAGAATTGGAAAGTACGCACTGAATCGCAATCTATTTACTGGTAGTACCATACTGGAACAATTAAATACATACAAGATTCGCCAGATGGTACAGACCAAGTGCTCCAAAAAACTCAATATCGCCCTAAGCCTGTAGAAGATGTCAATACCTGAGCTACCCATACAATCGAGGATAGGGCCACTAAGCCCTATCCATCTTCAAGAGCAGTATAATTCGAACTCTACAGCAACTAACGGAACATGCGTTTTTTTTAATGTGAGAGAGGGCCAGGCAGATCAAACCGACCCTGGCCCACTTTAGGGCAGCAACTGATTTAGAAGCGTATTGCACCTTAAAATAATTAGAGCGTATCTCAAAACTATCCTTCGAACTGCAAATGGTGCTTTCAGTACATAACTTCGTTAAAAAAATGTCAGGTAGCTAAGGCTAGCTTCCATTTTTTTGCCTCGTTCTGATCAAAAATCACCCATTTTCGCCATCAAAAACAG